>Ga0307372_10000698_pt1 | contig 58927 bp, 65 predicted proteins | sample OX1MG_FD_202533 | JGI IMG/M metagenome (GOLD analysis project Ga0307372, IMG submission 202533) | Soil microbial communities from Risofladan, Vaasa, Finland - OX-1 | ecosystem: Environmental > Terrestrial > Soil > Coastal area > Acid sulfate soil | place: Finland: Risofladan, Vaasa | collected...
CTGTGGCGAACGGCAGCGCCTCTCCAGCTCCTGCCGATCCTTCCGCGAAATGCGGACCTCTCTTGCTTCGGGAATCATCCCAATCTTGAATCACGACTCACCTTCCATGAAAAGGGGGTACTAGCGCGATGATCGAATGCAGCCTCGTTTGCCTCGGTCGGCACGGATTTCACCGGCTGGCCTATTACGAATGGGCCGGTCCGCCGCGTACGCCGACCGTGCTGTGCCTCCATGGCCTGACGCGGAACGGCCACGATTTCGACGTGCTGGCCGAGAGCCTAAGCGCCGAGTTCCGCGTCGTCGCGCCCGATTTCCCCGGCCGCGGCCAAAGCGACTGGCTCGCCGATCCACGCGACTATGTCACCGAGACCTATGCTGCGGACGTGGCTGCGTTGATCGCTCGTCTCGATGTCGACCAGGTGGACATCGTCGGCACGTCGATGGGCGGCATCATCGGCATGGCGCTGGCGGCGCAACGCAACAATCCCATCCGCAATCTGGTGATCAACGACGTCGGGCCGTTGGTTGCCAAAGCGGGACTGAAACGCATCCGCCGCTATGTCGGTCTCGATCCGAGCTTCAAGGATATTGCCGAGCTGGAGGCGATGTTGCGCTGGATCTTCGCCGGCTTCGGCAAGCTGCCGGACAGTACTTGGCGCCGGATCGCCGAACAGAGCTACCGTCGCAAGCCGGACGGCCGTCTCGGATTCAATTACGATCCCAAGATCGCAATGCCGTTCAAGCAAGGCTGGTTCGTGCGCGATGTCCTGCTGTGGAACCTCTACGACGCCATCACGTGCCCGACGCTGGTGCTGCGCGGTGCCGACAGCGACATCCTGCGCCGCGCCGACGCCGAAGCAATGACCCGGCGTGGCCCGCGCGCCACGCTCATCGAATTCGCTGAGATCGGCCATGCGCCGTCGCTGACCACGCCCGACCAGATCGCCTGCGTGCGGGATTTCCTGCGTGGCTGAGACGAATCGGCGGATAGCCGGGGGCGCGCTCAGGCGACTCCCAAGCGCGCCAATTCAGCCTCGAATTCGAGGCGCAACTGTTTGCCCTCTTCTTCCGGCAGCCAAAGCGTCATCTGCGGAAAGATGGTGCGATAGAGCGACACACGCGCCGGCCTCCAGGGCAACGTCTGCGCCGTCCGTGCCTCGGTCAAAATCTTGTGCAGGCGCCGGCGTACCGAATCGGGATCGGGCCGATATGTAGGTGCGGCTTGCTCGCCGAACAGGTCGGGCTGCTGTTCTTCCTCAAAAAAGTCCGGCTGCTGGCGTTGGGGTTGAGACATGCGATCCTTCGCCCGTACGCGACTCGAACAAGCTTGGGAATCATGCGCGAGGTCGTTGGCCGGTGCAAGCTGGCACCCACACTTATCCCCGACTCGCCAAACTTATCCCAGATCAGGAAAGGCCGCGCGATAGGCCTTGTCGATCTTTGCCATCTGCTCAATGGTAAAGGCGAGGCTGTCGGCGACGGCGCCGATGTGATTGAGCTCGTCGAGCGACAACTTCCGCCCCTTGCGTGATTTCAGGTATTTGTCGAGGACCTGATAACCACCGATGTGGAAATTCCAGACGTCTTCCGGTACCGGCTTGAAGCATTGCGTCTCGTTGATCCAAGTCGCGGCCTCTTTCGGCACATAGCGCGCGCCTTCAACTGTGTGGTCGCCCTTGCCATGATATTTGGCGAGGCCTTTACGGGGCAATTCGCGCAAGAGATGCGCTTGCACAAGCTCCCAGCCGAGCTCCGATAGTCGGTCAAAGTCATTGGCCTTTTTGGGGAACGGAATCCGCGGAAAGTCGATGCGTAAAAACTCGGCGTAGCGGCCGCGATAGCTCGGCACGTGCAGCACGGCGTAGATGTAGCCGAGGATTTCTTCGGGTGTGTAGTGGTGATCGTAGAGGGTATCAATGAAGGAACGAAAGTCTGCAGAGAGATTTTCCGAACGGCCATCAGGTTCGCGATAAAGGTAGAGGGGGAAAAGAAATCCATTGTTCGAAGTCTTCGCCGACATGCAGATCACTTCGCAAATGTCAGTTGTAACCTGTGCGTGTTGAAACGTTTCTCCTTTGGTTAGCCTGGAAGTGATGAGTCCGACGTTTGTGCCGCCTAGCATATTGCGCATTGTCGCTTGGCGAGGCCGAACAAGAAAGCCGCTCGACTTGCCGGTGTAGTAAGTCCACCGAATATCGAACGGCCTATAGAGAATAGGGACGGCATACTTGTCGCTTGGACCGGCCGCTCTAACGTCTTCTTGAGCCCAAGCAACCTTCCAGTCTTGAACATCTTCTCCCAATGCGTACTTTCTTCTGGCTTCCTCCGGATCGAGACTCGCAAAGTCGCGTACCGTGGCTAGCAAATCTTGTCGAGTGAAGTGAATTGCCAGCCGGTCTCTGCTCGTCACAACGCCGACGCTATTAACAGGAAAAATATTAGGGACCGGAATCCCCTTGTCGTACTCAGCTTTCACCTCAGCGTTTTGCTGATGATATAGATATTGGGGCGAGACGGGCTCGACAGCTACAAAGTCGACGTCTTTCAACCTTCGTTCCGCCACAGCCTTATATTTTTCGAGCCGTTTGCCCCGCAGATCACCGCGCCAGACACCGCGTTCCAATCCTGGCCTTTTCACAAACACGCTGATCGCAACACCTTGCTCGATGTCGAACACGTTCTCGTCCTTCGAGCCGTCCGGTGCGCGCTCCTTCTTCTTGGCGTTGCCATGAAGGTCGAGGACATAGATTTGCTCGAAGCTGCGCATGAGAGACTGACGCATGCCTCGGAAGGTCGGATTATCAAGCCAGGAATGGTTCGTGATGACGCCAACGACGCCTTCCAGGGATCGCGTCCATCTTCATTTGCGCAAAGCGAATGAACTTGACGTAGTCGTCATTGAGCCACTTGGGATTGCGCTCGCCCAAGGGCTTTTTGACCTCGTAGCCATCTTTGTCCGTCTCGAGCATGAACTTGTATCCGTCGATTGCGGCCGCGATCCACTTTCCCTTGTTCTTGGAATGCCCTGAGTATGGTGGATTGCCGATGATGACAAGAATCGGCTGCTCCTTAACCGCTTGTGCCGCTTTGACCTCGGCGCTGATCGCGGGGAGCAAAAAATTAGCCTGCGGCTCGATCGGCTCCAAAGTGTTGGTGAGGAAAATCTGAAGGCGCTCGTTATCGCGTAGCGAATGCTTTTGATCGTTCAGGTATTGCGAAAGTTTCAGATGGGCGATGGTGTACGGCGCGATCAGATATTCGAAGCCGAATATATTCCTCAGGAAATGTTCGCGCACGATGAGATCGGCGCGGGCTGAGTCCGGTCCGCCGACATTCTCGAAAGCGCGCTGAAAAACCTCCAGCAGGAACGTGCCCGTGCCGCAGGCGAAGTCGAGCACGGTCACCCGATTATGGTCGGCGAGGCCGTCGTCGATGCTAAAGCTCTTCTTCAAGATGTCGTCCACCGCGCGCACGATGAAGTTCACGATCGGCGGCGGCGTGTAATAGACGCCGCGCCCTTTGCGCATAGCGGGGTCGTACGCCTTCAGGTAATCCTCATAGAAATAGATGAACGGGTCGCGTTCAAACAGGCGGTGCTCTTCCTCGTCGCTGGCGCGCACCTTCCGGCTGATAGCCCGGCGCTGCCGGAACGAGAGGTCCTCGTGAATGGCCGGTAGATCAAGCCCGTTGACGATGGAGAGCACTTCCTCCACCACCCAGCGCACGTCGCGGTATTCGGCTTTTTCAAGTTCGCTTAGAAAATCAACTAACTCGCGGATGAGCCGGAATGAGCCCGGTACGTATTGCCGCGCATTTTGTAGCGTCACCGGCTGTGAATCTGAATTGAGCCGCGCTAGAAATAGGCCGTAGGCCAGCATCTGCGCGAATGCATCCGCGAATTCCTTCAGAGTCAGCTCGTGGAAAATCTGGTCGCGGAAGATTTGAAAGAGGCCATAAAGCCGGCCTTCTTTGTGTTCGCTCTGCTGCCTCACCAATTCTTCGCCGAGATAGTCACGGAGCAACCGGCTGCGCGCGGCAAGCGCCAGGGCAAGCTGTTGCGCACGGCCGATGCCTTCGGGCGCGGTCGAGAAGAAGCCTTGCAGCAGTTTGCGTACGGCGGCCGCGCGTTCATCGAGCACCCGAAATTTTCTGTTTTCGACGTCGGTCTGATCGCACAGCCGCTCGCTTTGCGGCGCGCCATATTTGTTGATCCAGATAAATTGCAGATAGTCCGTAAGTATGATGTTGTCGGATAAGGATTTGTATCTTGCGATCTGCTCCGATTTCAGAACTTTGCTCAGGTTCTCGCCGATTGTTTTCGCCTCGACATAACCGAGAATGAGGCCCTTCTTGCCGATCTTGAAATCGGGCGCGCCTTTGTCGGCAACGCGCTTGGGTTCGTGTTGAACGGTGATACCGCTGTCATCCGCGTCCGCGATCTCCTGCAACAGATTTTGGAGCGCGCCGCGGTCCGTATGTTCGGTTTTCTCGCCAACCGGAGTCTTACGGAGTGCGAGAAGATACCGATCGAAGATACTGTTGTCGGACTTCATCAGCCTCTTGGAAGGCGGGGTGCCGGTAGTTTGATCGCGACTTATTGAGATTCGTCCGGTGCGGATTTCAAAGATATAAGGCTCGTTTCAAGCAAAAGGGTCAATGGGCACATCGATTCGGAATTTTCCAATTGCCTGAGACGACGGGCTACCTCGCGCCCGCCGGCTTCGTCGACGAGCTCAAGCACGAACTCGGCGCCGCCGTGCGCGCAACGCACGGCCGTCTGGTGATCGCCGAGGGACCGCCGAGGCCGGTCGTATGGGTCGCCAACGTGTGGCACGCGCCGCAGCGCATCGCGATCGCGTCGATCGGCGATGCCGCCAAGCAGCTGCGCGCCATCCAACGCAATTGGGCGCTCTATCCGACGGCGCATCATCGCCGCGCCGCGTTGATCGTCGAGAAGTTGCCCAAGGTCTCGGCCAAGCCGCTGCGCTTCGGCGACCCGGCGCCGACGGCGCCATTGGGCTCGTGGACATTGCTCGATGCCGGCACGGTGCTGGCCGCGCCGTGCTGCTCGAGCCCGTTTCCGAACGGCGAGGCGCGCTTCGTCGAGGACAAGACCGCGCCGAGCCGCGCCTATCTCAAGCTGTGGGAGCTGTTCACGCTCATCGGCGAGCGGCCGAAGCCGGGCGACACCTGCCTCGATCTCGGCGCGAGCCCCGGCGGCTGGACGTGGGTGCTGGCGCGTTTGGGTGCGCAGGTGACGGCGGTGGACAAGGCCGCGCTCGCGCCGTCGGTCGCGCGGCTGCCGAACGTCGCAATTCTGCGGCAAAGCGCCTTCGCGCTCGAGCCGCGATCGATCGGGCCTGTCGATTGGCTGTTCTCCGACGTGATATGCTATCCGTCGCGGCTGTACGCGCTGGTCGAAAGGTGGATGAAGGCGGGGACCGTGCGGCGATTCGTTTGCACCGTGAAATTCCAGAGCGCGACCGACTTCGAGACGACGCGGCGTTTCGCGCAGGTTGCTGGCGCGCGCCTGCTGCATCTCCATCACAACAAGCACGAGCTGACATGGCTGAAGCTGTCCTAGACGGCTTGCCGCCGTTCCGGCCGCGCTTGCCGTGGTGGGGGCCGGATCTCCAGACGATCCGGTCCGTCGTGGTCAAGAGCCGCGCGCTCGACGGTCACGCCGGCGAGCGGCTCTACTTTCCGTTCGCCGACGGCAGCGGCGACCGGTTGGCGGCGGTCTTGAACCGCCCCGTGGCCGCGACGACGAAGCCGCTGATCGCGCTGGTGCACGGCCTGACCGGTCTTGAGGACAGCTTCTACATGCGCGAGAGCGCGGCGCATTTCCTCGCGCGCGGTTTTCCGGTTTTGCGGCTCAACTTGCGCGGCGCGGGCCGGTCACGGCCGCATTGTCGGACGCAATACCACGCCGGCAGCAGCGACGACTTGGCGCATGTCTTTGCGTCGTTGCCGGCCGGGCTCGTGCCGCACGGTGTCGTCGCCGTGGGTTATTCGCTCGGCGCGAACCTGCTGCTCAAATACCTGGGCGAGCGGGGCGGTGCCGCGAAGATCGATGCCGCTGCCGTCGTCTCGGCGCCGCTTGATCTTGCGGGTACCGCTCGGCGGCTTGGCCGGTTCCGCAACACGGCGTATCAGCGCTATCTCCTCCACTATATGAAAGCGGAAGCGGTGGCGCCGGGCGCCGATCTGTCGGCCGCGGAGCGCCGCGCGCTGCTCGGCGCGCGCAGCGTGTGGGAGTTCGATCATGTCTACAGCGCGCCGCGCGCAGGCTATGACGGCGCGGCAGATTACTACGCGCGCACCGCCTCGGGCCGGTTCCTCGGCGGCGTCACCGTGCCGACGTTGTTGATCCACGCGCTCGACGACCCGTGGATTCCGCCGGAGCCGTATCGCGATTTCGACTGGCCGCGGCATGCAAACCTCCGCGCGGTGCTGACACGCCGCGGCGGCCATGTCGGCTTCCACGGCGATGACGCCGTGGCGTGGCACGATCTTGCGATTGCGCGGTTCTTTGAGGGACTATGTCACCCTTAGGGACAAAATCATTTCGACTATGCGAGATGCCCATCTGTGGTCGCCGACGAGACGAAACTTCGCTTATTGTGATAAACCTGCATCGAATAGATTATAGTAAGTGTTAGCCGATAACTAAAAATATTCTTCTGGGAGGACTCATGGCATACGCGTCTCTCACCATCAAAGATATCGTTGAGCGTTCCGTCCACCATGCCTGGAGCATTCCTGAATTTCAGCGGGGCTTTGTGTGGAAGACCACGCAGGTACGTGACCTAATAGAATCATTATGGCTTGGCTATCCGGTTGGCACATTGCTTGTTTGGGACAGTCGCGCGGACATTCAACAACGTGGACCAAGTGACGGAAAGAATCCCGGTCAATGGGTAGTTGATGGCCAACAACGCACGACCGCATTGTGCATTTTATCGGGTCGTAAGCCGTACTGGTGGAATGCCGGCGGATGGGATGACCTTGTGAGGAAATACGACATTCGCTTCGACGTTCATACCAGGGAATCTCCATTTTTCGTGGTAGCCAACGCCGCCACACGAAAAACCAGGGGTAGCCGTTATATTCCTATAACCGCGTTACTCAATCTCGACACGAGCCGCGAGAATGATCAGCGAGTCCTTCAGGAACTCGCTAAAAAGATAAAACTTGATGGCCTCTGTGACGGTATGGACGCCATGGAAGTTTATACTCGACTCGACCGCATCCGAAAAATTCGAGACAAGGAAATCGTGACTATAACCGTCGACAACGACCTTGAAGATGTCGTCGAAATCTTTTCTCGCCTCAACAGCCGAGGAACGCGCGTACGCGAAGCTGACATTTATTTGGGAGTGGTTGCTGCACGTGCTCCGGGATGGGTTAGAGATGAATTCCTTCCGTATCTTGATGAACTATCCGCCGCTGGCTACGACATTAATCCCAACCTGCTATTTCGCACTCTCACGGCAATTGGTACAAAGCATGTTCGATTCAAAACCGTTTCGGATTCCTTCTGGGACGCCAAAGAAATTCAACCTGCGTGGAAAAGAACACGTGATGCGTGGTCCCGCGTCATCAAATCATTTCGTGATTTTGGCATAACTGGAAACGCCTTAATGCCTGCGGATAATGCGCTTGTCACGACGTTGGCCCTAGTCGATAGATTTCCGGACGAACCGTTCGATCGGATTTTCTATTGGTTTCTTCAGGCGTCGCGCTTTGGCCGCTATTCACGATCATCCGAAAGCGCCATGGAAGAAGACTTGCGCGAAATTGAGTCGGCAAAGACAAACAAGGAAGCGCTCGAAAAATTGCTTCTACGCCTCCGTTATATTCCTCCGATTGTAAGAGACGATTTTCTTAAGGATTACGCGGACTCACGGTTTGGACGGTTGTTCCTTTATCTACTTATTCATCGAAATCAAGCCATCGATTGGGACAAACAAAATTTCAGGATAGGTTTTGATCAGACGGAAATCCTTGCGGGCTTCCAGCCCCAATGGCATCACATATTTCCGCGAAAATTTTTGGAAGGGAAGGTCTCCGACCCGTCAAAAATTGACCTCCTTGCGAATATTGCGGTGATAGGACCAGCAATCAATATCCGGATAAACGCAAGGGACCCACTGGACTATATTCCCCGCTACCACATCACGACTGAAAAATTGCAGCAGCAATTTATACAGACGAACATCAAGCTCATGACGATTCAAAACTATGAGAATTGGATAAACGAGCGCGCGGATACACTTTCAGTGGAAGCAAATCGGTTTCTTGAATCATATCGCGGTGATTTGGAGCTTCCTTTAGTGGTAACCGAGGACAAGGTTCAAGATTATGCCTTCGAAGCTGCTTAGCCGGCCTTGAGGCGCGCGGCGGCTTCGAGCGCGAAATAGGTCAGCACGCCGTCGGCGCCGGCGCGCTTGAAGCCCAACAGCGATTCCATGATCACGCTCTCGTCGAGCCAGCCGCGTTCGATCGCGCCTTTGAGCATCGCGTACTCGCCGCTCACCTGATAGACGAAGGTCGGCAGCTTGAAGCGTTCCTTCACCCGCCAGACTATGTCGAGATAGGGCATGCCCGGCTTCACCATCACCATGTCGGCGCCCTCTGCGACGTCGAGCGCGACCTCGCGCAGCGCCTCGTCACCGTTCGCCGGGTCCATCTGATAGGTGCGCTTGTCGGCCTTGCCGAGCGACGACTTGGAGCCGACCGCATCGCGGAACGGGCCGTAGAATCTGGAAGCGTACTTCGCCGCATAGGCCATGATCTGCACGCGCTCGAAGCCGGCGCGGTCGAGCGCATCGCGAATGGTGCCGACGCGGCCGTCCATCATGTCGGAGGGCGCGATGACGTCGCAGCCGGCTTCGGTCTGGACGAGCGATTGGCGCACCAGCGCCGCCACCGTCTCGTCGTTGGCGACGTCGCCGTTGCGCACCAGGCCGTCGTGGCCATGCGTCGTGTAGGGATCGAGCGCGACGTCGCACATCACGCCGAGATCGGGATGCGCCTTCTTCAACGCGCGCACCGCGCGGCAAACCAGATTGTCGGGATTGAACGCTTCGTCGCCCTCCGGCGTCTTGAGCGCCGGCGGCGTCGCCGGGAACAGCGCGATGAGCGGAATGCCGAGATCCTTGGCCTTGCCGGCCTCGACGGTCAGCGCCGCAATCGACAGCCGATCGACACCGGGCATCGACGGGATCGGCGCACGCGCGGCTTTCTCCTCGTGGACGAAGACCGGCCAGATCAGGTCGCCGGCGGTGAGCGTGTTCTCGGCGACGAGCTTGCGCGACCAGGCATGCCGCCGGTTGCGCCGCAGGCGCAGCCGTGGAAATTCGCCGGAGCGCCGGTCCTGCGCGGCGTTCGCGGCGCGCCGTGGTTGATCGTCCATGGGCCGGAAGAATCGCATAGTTCGCGGCGCGAGGCCAGAGGCCGCGGCCTTGCCCTTCGCCGCCGCACCGCCCATGCTCCGGGCCCAGATGCGGAGCGGGTCGGTCGATCAGGAGGTCTTGAGCCAGCTGGAGCGGCGCCTGGGCCGCCTGCATGCGCGCCAGCGGCTCGGCATCGAGACCGATCACGAGGCCCGAATCTTCGGCGGCGGACTCAACTTCTTCCATATCGAGAACTGGTACTCTGCCCATTCGCTGATCCGGACCGCGCTGCGCCTGACCGGTCTCTACCGCCGCGGCCAACGCAACAGCGCGTGCGTTCGGCTGCGCCATAACGTCGTGCGCAGCGCCAGGTTGCCGAAGGCGTTCGACGGCTTCGCCATCCTTCACTTGAGCGACATGCACGTGGACATGAACGCCGGAGCGATGCGGCGGGTGAGCGAGCTCGTCGCCGGTTTGCGCTACGACATCAGCGTGATGACCGGTGATTTTCGCGGCCAGACCTACGGTCCGTTTGCGCCAACGCTCGAGGGACTGGCGCGCGTGCGCGCGAGTCTCAAGGGACCGGCCTACGGCGTGCTGGGCAATCACGACACCATCCTCATGGTGCCTGGCATGGAGGCGATGGGCATCCGTATGCTTATCAACGAAGCCGAAACGATCGAGCGCGACGGCGCGCGTATCCATCTCGCCGGCATCGACGACGCGCACTATTTCCGCGTCGACAATATCGAGAAGGCGACCTCGCGTTTGCCGCACGACGAATTCCTCATCTTGCTGTCGCACACACCGGAGATCTATCGCCAGGCGGCGCATGCCGGCTTTGATCTGTTGCTGAGCGGCCATACGCATGGCGGCCAGATCTGCTTGCCGGGTGGAATACCCATCACGCTCGATTCACGACTGCCACGGCGCTTCGGCGCGGGCGTCTGGCACTACCACACCATGGCCGGCTACACCTCGGTCGGCACCGGATCGTCGATCGTGGCCGTGCGCTTCAACTGTCCGCCCGAGATCACGTTGCACCGCCTGCAGTGCGCTTGAGCGGCGTCAATAGGGTCGCTCGCGGATACGCCAGCGGTAGAGCAGGCGGGAAAGCGCAACTTCGCCGATCAGGAAAATGACGGTCGCGGCGACGATGTCGCCCGCGCCGAGCATCAAGGCGCTGCGGCAGGCGAGCGCCGGTAGCAGCGATTCCGGAATCTGATCGAGCCCGAACGCCCGGCTGCTCGGTCTCAGCCCGAGCCGGCGCTTGATGAAGCTCGACAGCAGGTCGCCGAGCATCGCGACGCCCGCGGCCGTCAAACCGATGACCGGCCTAATGCCGATGAACGGCGCGACGGCCGTGGTGATTGCCACCGCCACTACAATGCCGCGGACGGTTTTCGAGGTGCCCAGGAGCGGTCGATCGTCGATGAACGCCAAGCCGCCGTCGAGCGGCCATGCCCAGCGGTCGTGCAACAGGCGCCGAGCGACGACCGGCGCACCGTTCGCCACGGCCAGCAAAATCAGCACTTGCACGATCGCGAGGGCATGCACGCCGACAGTGTAGCGAGGTCGAGCGATTCGCCGCGAGACGGCGGCATTCGCCGCGACCGCAGCCGTTCACAAATTTGTGGTTTGACGGGCGCCCGGCGAACCGCTGGATTGCCGTCGCCAAATTCATGGCCGATACGGAGAGGGAGGTTCGCATGCGTTCAGTGATACTAATGGCGGCGATCGTCGGACTCGGCATAGTGCCGGCGTTCGCGGCCGAGATGGGACCGCCGGCGATGTCCGGCACGTCGGACAAAGGGCCGGTGATGGTCGATAGCAAGCACATGACGCTCTATACCTTCGCCAAGGACACGTCGACCCGGTCGAATTGCAACGGCGCCTGCGCGAGCAATTGGCCGCCGCTGATGGCGTCGACCGATGCCAAGGCGGGCGCCGACTGGACCGTGGTGACGCGCGCCGACGGCTCCAAGCAGTGGGCGTACAAGGGTCACCCGCTTTACGGCTGGATCAAGGACAAGAAGGCCGGCGATACGACCGGCGACGGTTTTGCGAACGGCGCTTGGCACGTCGCCCGGCCGTAGATTTTCCGCTCAACGCTTTTCCCGGGCGCCCCGCTTCGGCGGGGCGTCTTTTTTCTGGCGGCGCGCATTGATGCGGTGCGGGCCGGCCACTATCATCCGCCGGCCATGAAATCTGGACGCGCCGCGAAGGGCACCATTGCGCCGTGACGGACGAGATCATTTTCGAGCGTCGCGGTGGTATCGGCGTGATCCGACTCAATCGACCGAAGGCACTCAATACGCTGTCGCTCGGCATGTACCGCCGGTTCGCGCCGCAACTCGTCGCGTGGGGCGACGATCCCGCGGTGCATGCGGTTGTCGTGACGGGCGAGGGCGGCCGCGCGTTCTGCGCCGGCGGCGACGTGCGCGCGATCTACGATGCGCGGCATGGAGGGAGCGGAGAAACCGTCGATTTTTTTCGCGAAGAGTATTCGCTAATCGCGCGCGTGCACCGGTTCCCGAAGCCCTATATCGCGCTGATGGACGGCATCGTCATGGGCGGCGGCGCGGGGATTTCGGTCAACGGCTCGCACCGCATCGCGACCGAGAAAACGCTGTTCGCCATGCCCGAGGTGCACATCGGCCTGTTTCCCGATGTCGGCGCAACGCGCTTTCTCAATCTCTGTCCCGGCCGCATCGGACTTTATCTCGCTCTGACAGGTCGGCGCATCGGCGCAGCCGACGCGCTCTATTGCGGTTTCGCGACGCATTACGTCGCGAGCGCTCGGCTGCCGGCGCTGGTCGAGGCGCTGACGGGCATCGCGTGGCGCGACGCCGCAGCGCGCGCGCAAGTCGATGACGTGCTCGCGCGTTTCGTCAGCGACGCCGGTGTTTCGACGTTGGCGACCATTCAGCCCGACGTCGATCGCGTGTTTGCCGCGCCGTCGGTCGAGACGATCGTGACCGCGCTCGACGACGAGGCGTCCGATTGGGCGAAGGAAGCACGCGCCGCGATTGCGCGCGCGTCGCCGCTGTCGCTCGAGATCGTCTTCCGCCAATTGCAACTCGGCAAGGGGATGAGTGTCGAGGCAGCCCTCGGTCTCGAATATCGACTGACGCAGCACGCGCTTGCCGGTCACGATTTCTTCGAGGGCATCCGCGCCGTGCTCGTCGACAAGGACAACGCGCCGCGCTGGTGCCCGGATACGCTCGCCGCGGTAAGCGCGCCGGCGGTCGACGCGTACTTCGCACCGCTGGGCGAGCGCGAGCTGCGCTTTGCATAGCGCCCGGCGCCCTGCGTGGGCGCCTTTACTTGCCCCGTGGACTCGAAGTCTGTGATTTTTCTGTGATGGATAAGTTTCGCCGCGATGCTTCGGAGACTTTCGCTTAAATGATCTATTAACCTGCCGAACTGTAAACTCCTTGGCAACGGGTCGAACACACGGTAAGCCGAGGCACCAATGCAAACCGCCTATATGGACCTCATTGCCCTGGTCGAGCGCCTCCACCGCCAGTTCTTGGAGGTGGTGAAGCTGGAACTCGATACCAACGGCGTGCACGACATCAACAACGTGCAAGCGATGATCCTGTACAATATCGGCGACATGGAGATGACCGTCGGCGAGTTGACGCTGCGCGGCTGCTATCTCGGCTCCAATGTTTCCTACAATGTGAAGAAAATGCTGGAGAACGGCTATATCGTTCAGGAGCGCTCGCCGCACGATCGGCGTTCCGTTCGTGTCCGTCTCACCGAGAAGGGCCTCGCGCTGCACGAGAGGCTCAACGCCATGCATGAGCGGCATCTCGCCGCGCTCGGTCAGGGCGTGTTGTCGACCGAGGAGCTCACCCAGGCGCACAAGACGCTGCGTCGTCTCGAGCGCTTCTGGACCCAGGCCGTCGAACTCGGCGCGCGCAATCTCGCGTTCACCTCGGCCGCCTGAACCGACTCATCGTCGTCCGCAATCGCGGCCGGTTCCGAAAGGGACCGGCCGTTTTGCTTTGTTCGACGCCGCGCAGCGGATTGCGAACGGTGACGAGTCGGCACGACGGTTGACGTCGGCGGGTTTGACGCCATGCTGCCGGGATGAGTCGTCGTGCTTTCCGGAGTGCTCCGCCACGCGACGCCAAGCGCGAGCGCACCGTCTGGCAGATCCTCGGGCCGGGCCTGATCACCGGCGCATCGGACGACGATCCCAGCGGCATCGCCACCTATTCCCAGGTTGGTGCCCAGCTTGGAACCGGCATGGCCTGGACCATGCTGTTCAGCTTTCCGCTGATGGCGGCGATCCAGGAGATTTGCGCGCGCATCGGCGTCGTCACCGGCAACGGTATCGCCGGCAACATTCGCCGCCATTACCCGCCCTATCTGCTGCAGGGCACGGTGCTGGTGCTCCTTGCGGCGAACATCATCAATCTCGGCGCCGATCTCGGCGCGATGGCGGATTCGGTTCGGCTGCTCGCCGGCGGACCGCGGATTGCCTACGTCGTCGCTTTCGGTGCGCTGTGCGTTTGGCTCGAAGTCTTCATGCGGTATCGCCGCTACGTCAGCCTGCTGAAGTGGTCGACGGTCGCGCTGTTTGCCTATGTCGCGACTGCTTTGACGGTCAAGATCGACTGGAGCGGCGTGCTCCGCGACACCGTCCTGCCGTCGTTGCAGTTCAATGGTGCCTATATGCTGGCGATCGTCGCGGTATTTGGCACGACGATCAGCCCGTACCTCTTTTTCTGGCAGTCGTCGCAAGAGGCCGAGGACGAGCAACAGAACGGCGTGAGCCCGCTGCGTTTGACGCCGTTGCGGGCGCCGAGGGAGATGCGCCGCATTCGTATCGACACCTAATCTCGGCATGTTCTTCTCGAACGCGATCGGCTGGTTCATCATCGTCGCCGTTGCCGCGACGCTCCACGTCCACGGCGTCATCAACATCGCGACCACCGCCGAGGCAGCTCAGGCCTTGCGGCCGATCGCCGGTCCGTTCGCCTTCGCGCTGTTTGCGCTCGGTGTCATCGGCACGGGCATGCTGGCGGTGCCGGTCCTCGCCGGGTCGGCGGCGTATGCGCTGGCCGAGGCCCTGCAATGGCCCGCCGGCCTCGCGCGGCTGCCTCTGGATGCAAAAGCTTTTTACGCCACGATCGGTGTCGCTACCGGTCTCGGCGCGCTCATGAACATCACGCCGATCGATCCGATCAAGGCGCTGTTCTGGGCGGCGGTGCTGAATGGCGTGTGTGCCGTGCCGCTGATGGCTGTCACCATGCTGATGGCGCGCAATCCGCGGGTCATGGGCCGTTTCACGTTGCCGCGCTCGCTGACGATCGCAGGGTGGTTCGCCACCGCCGTGATGACGGCGATCGTCGTCGCGATGTTTGCGACCTGGAGCGGCTAGGCCGCGCGAGCGCTAAAACGCCGCGATTCCCGTCTGGGCGCGGCCGAGGATGAGAGCGTGGATGTCGTGCGTGCCCTCGTAGGTGTTGACCGTCTCGAGATTCATCATGTGGCGGATGACGTGATATTCGTCAGCGATGCCGTTGCCGCCGTGCATGTCGCGCGCAGCGCGCGCGATTTCGAGCGCCTTGCCGCAGGAATTGCGCTTCAGCAGCGAGACCATCTCGGGCGTCGCGCGGCCTTCGTCCTTGAGCCGGCCGAGCCGCAAGCAGGCATGGAGGCCGAGCGCGATCTCGGTCTGCATATCGGCGAGTTTCTTCTGAATGAGCTGGTTGGCGGCCAAGGGCTTGCCGAAGGCCTGGCGCGACAACGTGTAATCGCGCGCGGCGTGCCAGCAGAACTCGGCCGCGCCCAGCGCACCCCAGGCGATGCCGTAGCGCGCGTTGTCGAGACAGGAAAACGGGCCCTTGAGGCCGCTGACGCCGACGAGGCGATTGGCCTCGGGCACGAGGACGTCGTCCATGACGATCTCACCGGTGGCCGAAGCCCGGAGCGAGAACTTGCCCTCGATCGTCGGCGTCGATAGTCCCTTCATGCCGCGCTCGAGGATGAATCCCGTGATGACGTCGCCCTTACCTTCGTCGAGCTTCGCCCAGACGACCATGACGTCGGCGAAGGGCGCATTGCTGATCCACATCTTGCTGCCCTTGAGCACGTAGCCGCCGTCGACCTTGCGGGCGCGCGTCTTCATGCCCATGACGTCGGAGCCGACGTCGGGCTCAGTCAGGCCGAAACAACCGGCGATCTCGCCGGTCGCGAGCCTGGGCAGGTATTTCTTGCGCTGCTCCTCGGTGCCGAAGGCGAAGACCGGAAACATCACCAGCGACGACTGCACGCTCATCACCGAGCGATAGCCGCTGTCGACGCGCTCGATCTCGCGCGCGACAAGCCCGTAGGCGACGTAGCTCGCGCCGGCGCAGCCGTAGCCGTGGATGGTCGAGCCGAGAAAGCCCAACGCGCCCATCTCGTTCAGGATCGCGCGGTCGAAGCGCTCCTCGCGGAAGGCCTTGAGGATGCGTGGCGCGAGCTTGTCCTGCGCATAGGCGCGCGCTGCGTCGCGGACCATGCGCTCGTCCTCCGAGAGCAGATCGTCGAGGCGCAGCGGATCCTGCCAGTCGAACACCACCTTGCCAGCAGGCTTCGTCTGCGGTTTTTCCTGGCGCGCGCGGGCGGACGTCATGGCGCCCCTCTTAGTTTGATTTCACGCCTCTGGCAACTGGGCGTTCAAGCCGGCTCGAGCCGCGGCCGGCGCAGCGCGGCGCGGGCGAAACCGACGGCGGTCACGGTGGCGACGATACCGAATACGACCCAAGCGGGCCGCACACCGGTCTCGAGCGAGAGATCGGCCATCAGCACGCGCGCGATCGGCACATGCATGTGAAGATTGAAATAGAGCGCTTCGACGAACGCGGTGAACGGACCGACGGCGAGGCTCAGCAGCGCCACGCTCCACAGCGGCATCGGCCGGCGGACGTAGAACCAGGCCAGCACGCGCCAGCCCATCAGCCACGCGAACAGGCCGATCATCACGATCGGCTGCCATTCGTCGAGCTTGGTTTGCAGGAAGAAATGCCACGCGCCGAACGCGCCGATGAGATAGACGAAGCGATGGAGCGCCTGCCAGCGCCGCGGCCCCATGCGGCGAACCATGGCGTCGGTCGACGTGGCGGCGAGGGCGGCGAGGCCGAGCCAGGCGACCAAGCCGATCGAGAGGTAGACGCGCTTGAGGATTTCGTTGGCGACGGTGCCGAGATTGAACGCTTCGCTGACAGTGTAGAGCGTGAGATGCGCGACAACATAGGCGAAAGCCGTCACGCCCAGCATGCGCCGCACCAGATTGAGCCGCGGCCAAGCGAGCGTCCGTGACAGGGGCGTTATCGCCAGGGCAAGAAACACGAACCGCAAGGTCCACTGGCCGATTTCGAGCAACGCCTCTTGCAGCGGGCGGGCACCCAGCTGATTCGTGCCGAATTTGTAGGCAACCCATACTCCCGGCAAGAACAAGCCGATGAAGACCGCGGTCTTAAGGGGCGAGACACGGCCGCTATAATCGCGCCAGGGTCGCTTGACGGCTTGCATGGTCCCTTATCTAACGCGACCGGCGGCGGCCGCCCAGGCACTTTCGATCACAAGTCCCGGAGCGCGGCGGCCCTTGCTCCAGCCCGGGCCGCGCCTTTACCTTGATCGGGCCGCCGCGGCGACGCTCGGTTGCCCGCCGCGCGGGGGAGGGGCATGGGATATTTTCTTCAGCAGCTCGTCAACGGGCTGACGCTCGGCGCGATTTATGCCCTGATCGCCATCGGCTACACGATGGTCTACGGCATCGTCGGCATGATCAATTTCGCGCACGGCGAAATCTTCATGATCGGCGCATTTATCTCACTCATCAGCTTCGTCGTGCTCGGCGTGCTCGGCGTCACGTGGATTCCGCTCGCGCTGCTGCTCGTGCTGTTGATCGCGATGGCACTTACCGCGGTCTACGGCTGGGCGGTCGAGCGCATCGCCTATCGTCCGCTGCGCGGTTCGTTCCGCCTGGCGCCACTGATTTCGGCGATCGGCATGTCGATCTTTCTGCAGAACTATGTCCTGCTCGTTCAGGGCGCCCACGAGAAGACGCTGCCGCCGGTGATCAACGGCGGCTTCGAGCTGATGCAGCAGGGCGGCTTCGCGGTCAGCATCAGCTGGCTGCAGCTCATCATCGTTGGCGTGACCCTGTTTCTGATGGTTGTCTTTACGGCGGTCATCCAGCTGACGCCGCTCGGTCGGGCGCAACGCGCCACCGAGCAAGATATGACCATGGCGGCTCTACTCGGCATCGACGTCAATCGTACAATCTCACTCACTTTCGTGATCGGCGCGGCGCTGGCCGCAGTGGCTGGCACGATGGTGACGCTGCAATACGGCGTCATCGACTTCTTTATTGGCTTTCTCGCCGGCATCAAGGCGTTCACCGCGGCGGTGCTCGGCGGCATCGGTTCGCTGCCCGGTGCCGTGCTCGGCGGGTTTCTGATCGGTATGATTGAGTCGTTCTGGTCCGGCTATTTCCCGTCGGAATACAAGGACGTCGCGGTGTACGCGGTCCTCATCCTGGTGTTGATGTTCCGGCCGACGGGCTTGCTCGGCCGGGCGGAGATCGAGAAAGTGTGATGGGCGCGGCGTCGCGGCTCAAAGACGCCGGCCTCGCGGCGCTCGTCGGTGCCGCTCTTGCCTTCCCGTTGATCGGATTCCATACGAGCGACACCAGCGTCGGCTTCACGACGCGGTTCCCGTGGGTGGCGATCGCGGCCGCCGCAGTTTTCGTCGGACGCCTGCTGCTCGGCCTCGTGCCGCCGCGCTTCCGGCTGCACCAATTTGGACGGCGGACCACCGCAATACCGCATGGCAAGCTGGTGAAGCTCGCCGCTGGCGCGTTGATCGTGTTTGCGGTGCTGCTGCCGGTGCTGCCGATCGGGTCGCGGGAGTCGATCGATCTGGCGACGCTCGCGCTCATCTACGTCATTCTCGGTTGGGGTCTGAACGTGGTCGTCGGCCTCGCCGGGCTGCTCGATCTCGGCTATGTCGCGTTCTATGCCGTCGGCGCTTATTCCTTCGCGCTCGCGGTGCAGTGGTTCGGCCTGTCGTTCTGGGAAATGCTACCGCTCTCCGGCATGACTGCCGCGATGGCCGGAATCCTGCTGGGGATACCGGTGCTGCGCCTGCGTGGCGACTATCTTGCGATCGTCACCCTGGGCTTCGGCGAGATGGTCCGCATCGTGCTCAACAATTGGACCGCGGTGACCGGCGGTCCGAACGGCATCGGTGACATCCCGCGGCCGAGCGTCTTCGGCATGCCGATCGCGGCCGGCACGCCGGCCGGCGTGACGACGTTCAACCACTTCTTCGGCATCGACTACGATCCGATCCAGCGGCTGATCTGGCTCTATTACGTCGCGCTGGCGGTGGCGTTGGCCATCAATTGGTTCAGTCTGCGTGTGCGCCGGTTGCCGGTCGGCCGCGCGTGGGAGGCGTTGCGCGAGGACGAGATCGCCTGTCGCGCGCTCGGCCTCAATCCGACGATGATCAAGCTCTCGGCGTTCGCGACCGGCGCGATGACCGGCGGTTTCGCTGGCGTGCTCTTTGCGGCGCGCGCCGGCTTCATCAGTCCGGAGAGCTTCAATTTCCAGGAATCCGCGACGGTGCTTTCGATCGTGGTGCTCGGCGGCATGGGCAGCCAGCTGGGCGTCGCCCTGGCGGCGGTGATCCTGGCGACGCTGCCGGAATTCGGTCGCGAGTTCGCGCAGTACCGTATGCTCCTGTTCGGTGCGGCCATGGTGGCGATCATGATCTGGCGGCCGCGCGGCATCTTCACCGTCCGCGCGCCGTCGGTGCGGCTCGACGAGACATGAAGCGGGAGCCGCTGCTTGCGGTCGAACGCCTGTCGATGCGTTTCGGCGGCGTCCTCGCGGTTGACGACGTCTCGTTCACCGCCTACCAGCGCGAGATTACCGCCATTATTGGGCCCAACGGCGCCGGCAAGACCACCGTGTTCAACTGCCTCACCGGCTTCTACCGGCCGAGCGCCGGCCACCTTGTCCTGGCGCAGGACGACAAGGAATTCCGGCTCGAGCGGCTCAAGGGCCATCGCATCGCGCGCGAAGCCGGCGTGGCGCGCACGTTCCAGAACGTCAGGCTATTCGCCGGTATGACCGTGCTGGAGAATCTCATCATCGCGCAGCACGTCGCGCTGACGCGCGCCAGCTTCTACAACATCGGGGGATTGCTTGGCCTGAAGAGCCATCGCGACGCCGAGCGCGCCGCGATCGAGCGTGCGCGCGAATGGCTCGACCTCATCGACCTGACCGCGCGCGCCGATGAGGTTGCCGGCAATCTGCCTTATGGTGACCAGCGCCGCCTCGAAATCGTCCGTGCGATGTGCACCGGACCCCGGCTGCTCTGCGTCGACGAGCCGGCGGCCGGCCTCAATCCGCACGAGAGCGCCGACCTCGCTCGGTTTCTCGTCTCGATCCGCGACCGCTACGGCATCGGCATCCTGCTCATCGAACACGACATGAGCGTCGTGATGGGAATTTCCGACCACGTCGTTGTGCTCAACTACGGCCGCAAAGTCGCCGACGGCGCGGCGTCGGATGTGCGCCGCGATCCGGCGGTAATCGCTGCCTATCTCGGCGAAGAAGAAAACGCGTGAGTGCGCTGCTCGAAATTAACGGCGTGCGCGCCGCCTATGGTCGGATCGAGGCGTTGCGAGGCGTCGACCTGACCGTTGGCGCGGGCGAGATCGTGGCGCTCATCGGCGGCAACGGTGCCGGCAAATCGACATTGCTGATGACTATCTGCGGCCGGCCGCGGGCGGCGCAAGGTCGCATCGTGTTCGACGGTCGCGACATCACGCAGCTGCCGACCTTCGCCATCGTGCGGCTCGGCATCTCGCAGGCGCCCGAAGGACGCCGCATTTTCCCGCGCATGACGGTGCTCGAAAACCTGCAAATCGGTGCGACCACCGCTGCGCCGGAGCATTTCGACCGTGACCTCGCGCGCGCTTTCGAGCTATTTCCGATCCTCGGCGAGCGGCAACACCAGCGCGGCGGCACGCTTTCGGGTGGCGAGCAGCAGATGTTGGCGATCGTCCGGGCGCTGATGAGTCGGCCCAGGCTGCTCTTGCTCGACGAGCCGTCGCTCGGCTTGGCGCCGCTGGTGGCGAAGCAGATCTTCAACGTCATTCGCGCCATCAATGCCGAGGAAAAGATCACCGTGCTGCTGGTCGAGCAGAATGCGCATCACGCCCTGCGGCTGGCGCATCGAGCCTACGTGCTGCAGACAGGCAGCATCGTGCTCAGCGGCACCGGTGCCGAACTTTTAGCCAACCCGGAGGTGCGGGCGGCCTATCTCGAAGGTGGCGCGCGCGGCGCCGCTTAACCCCGCCCGAAGCTTTTGCTAAGCTGGTGCGAACACGGGAGGACATCATGCGCTGGACAGTGCGGTTTGTGCTCGCGGCGGCGTTGGCCGTCGTTTCGGCGGCGGCTTATGCCCAGGACATCAAGATTGCGACCGTCGGGCCAATGACCGGCTCCGACGCGGCGGTCGGCGAACAGATGCGCCGCGGCGCCGAGATGGCGGTCAAGGACATCAACGCTCATGGCGGCGTGCTCGGCCGCAAGCTGGCGCTGACCGTCAGCGACGATGCCTGCGATCCGAAACAGGCGGTCAGTGTCGCCAACCAACTCGCTAACGCGGGCGTCGTCTTCGTCGCCGGCCATTACTGCTCGAGCGCGTCGATCCCGGCTTCGGCGGTGTACGCCGACGCGAACATCCTCCAGATCACGCCCGCTTCGACCAATCCCGCGCTGACCGACGATGCGGCCGCCAAAGGCTGGATCAACGTCTTCCGCGTCTGCGGCCGCGACGACAGCCAGGGCCGCATCGCCGGCAACTACATCGCAGCGCGCTTCAAGGGCCAGCCCGTGGCGGTGATCGACGACAAGTCGACCTACGGTAAGGGTCTCGCCGACGAGACCATCAAGGCGATGGCGGTGCACGGCATGAAGCCCGCCGTGCACGACTCGATCAACGCCGGCGACAGCGACTTTTCGGCGATCGTCTCCAAGATGAAGGCGGCCAACGTCAAGGCGATTTACTTCGGCGGCTACTACCGCGAAGCCGGCCTGATCGTGCGCCAGTCGAAGGAACAGGGACTGAACGCGGTGCTGATGGGCGGCGACGCGCTGGTGACCACCGATCTGTGGAAGATCACCGGCATGGCCGGCACCGGCACGTTGATGACCTTCCCGCCGGATCCGCGGAACCTGGCGTCGGCGCAATCGGCGGTGAAGGAGTTCAAGGCCACCGGCTACGATCCCGAAGGCTACACGCTCTATACCTATGCGGCGATCCAGGTCTTCGCCCGCGCCGCGACGCTGGCCAAGTCGATCAAAGTCACCGACCTCTCGAAGACGATGAAGGCCAACAAGTTCAACACCGTCATCGGCAGGATCGGCTTCAACGCCAAGGGCGACGTGATCGGACCCGATTACGTGGTCTATGCCTGGAACAACGACGGGAACTACGCCGAGCTGAAGAAGTAAGCGAGCGCACCCGCGTGCGCTATTTCGGTTTCTTGCCCGCGCCTTTGCCGAGGCCGATTTCCTTGGCGAAGGCCGAGCGCTGCTTCGCGTAGTTTGGCGCGACCATCGGATAGTCGGCCGCGAGGCCCCACTTCTGCCGATACTGCTCGGGCGTCAAGTTGTATTCGGTGCGCAGGTGACGCTTGAGCATCTTGAGCTTGCGTCCGTCCTCGAGGCAGATGATGAATTCCGGCGTCACCGACTTCTTGATCGGCACGGCCGGCTTGAGCTCCGCCGCGGCAGGCGCGTTGGCGCGGCCGTCGATCGCCCGCAACGAGCCGTAGACCGAGTTGATCACCTCGGTGATCTGCGCCGTCGGCACGCTGTTCTTGCGCAGGTAGGCGGCAACCATCTGCGCGGTCATGCGCAGGAAGTCGTCGCTGCTCGGCTTGGGTGCGTCCTCGGCCATGACCCGTGCCTCTATTGGGAAAGTATCGGGCTGGTATAGGCAGAAGCCCGGTTTGTGTCAAACGAGCGCAGTAATTCCCGCCACGATTACAGCATTGGTCGCCCGGCCTCGATGTCACAAATGCCCGGCAATCCGGCACTGGGTGCACGGTCTGTGAGTCATGGGGATAACGCGACGAATGGTATGCGGCTGACTTTCCGGGCCGATATCTGGTAGATTCGTCGCAAGCATCGAACCGTTTCCAGAGGCCATGGCCGACACTGTTGCCGTCGCCGCAGACCACGGCGGATATGACCTGAAATGCGCGCTGCTGCCCGAGCTGCGCGCGCTTGGTCTCGCCGTGCTCGACCTGGGCACCGACGGCCACGACTCCGTCGATTATCCCGACTTCGCGGACGCCGTCGCCCGCGCGGTCGAAGACGGACGCGCGCACTGGGGCTTGCTCGCGTGCGGCACCGGCATCGGCATGTCGATGGCAGCCAATCGCCATCGCGGCGTGCGTGCGGCGCTCGTCCATGACAGCCTGACGGCGCGGCTCGCGCGCCAGCACAACGACGCCAACGTGCTGGTGCTCGGCGGCCGCATCCTGGGTCCCGAGCTCGCCCGGGACTGTCTCAAGGTTTTCTTTTCGACGCCGTTCGAGGGCGGCCGCCACGCGCGTCGCGTGGCGAAGTTTTCGCCGGCGAAAGCCAAGGTATGACGGCGTCCAGGCACGCTCCGGCGGCCGACCGCTTCTTTGCGGCGACGCTGGCCGAAGCCGATCCCGACGTCGCTGCCGCGATCGGCCGCGAGCTCAAGCGGCAGCAGGACCAGATCGAGCTCATCGCTTCCGAGAACATTGTGTCGCGCGCCGTGCTCGAGGCGCAGGGCTCGGTGCTGACGAACAAATACGCCGAGGGCTATCCCGGTCGGCGTTATTACGGCGGCTGCGAGTTCGTCGATCAGGCCGAGCAGCTCGCGATCGACCGCGCGAAAAAACTCTTCAATTGTGGCTTCGCCAACGTCCAGCCGCATTCCGGCTCGCAGGCGAACCAAGCCGTGTTCATGGCCTTGCTCCAGCCAGGCGACGTCTTCATGGGCATGTCGCTCGCCGCCGGCGGCCACCTGACGCACGGCTCGCCGGTGAATCAGTCGGGCAAGTGGTTCCGGCCGATCCATTACGGAGTCCGGCGTGAGGACGCGCGCATCGACATGGAGGAAGTGGAGCGTTTGGCGCGCGAGCAGCAGCCGAAGCTGATCATCGCCGGCGGCTCGGCTTATCCGCGCGTCATCGATTTCGCGGGATTCCGCAGGATCGCCGACAGCATCGGCGCGTATCTCATGGTCGACATGGCGCATTTCGCCGGCTTGGTCGCCGGCGGCGCGCATCCGTCGCCGCTGCCGCACGCCCATGTTGTCACCACCACCACGCACAAGACGCTGCGCGGTCCGCGCGGCGGCATGATTCTCGCGAACGACGAGGAGATCGGCCGCAAGATCAATTCGGCGATCTTTCCGGGCCTGCAAGGCGGTCCGCTGATGCACGTCATCGCGGCCAAGGCGGTGATGCTCGGCGAGTGCCTACGGCCGGAGTTCAAGGCCTATGCCCGTGCGGTCGCCGACAACGCGCGCATTCTGGCGGCGACGCTCGCCGAGCGGCAGCTCGCGATCGTTTCCGGCGGCACCAACACGCATTTGATGCTGGTCGATCTGCGGCCGAAGAGATTGACCGGACGCGCCGCGGAGATCGCGCTCGAGCGCGCCGGAATCACGTGCAACAAGAACGGCATTCCGTTCGACCCGGAAAAGCCGACGGTCACGTCGGGCATCCGCCTTGGCAGCCCGGCGGGCACGACGCGCGGCTTCGGCCAGGCCGAGTTCCGGCTCATCGGCGAGCTCATCGTCGAAGTCTTCGACGGGCTTGTCGCCAATGGCGATACCGGCAATGGCGCGGTGGAGGCCGCGGTGAAGCAGCGGGTGCAAGCGCTGTGCGCGCGCTTCCCGGTCTATCTCTAGGAGAGGAAAACGATGCGCTGTCCGTTCTGCGGATGCGAAGACACCCAGGTGAAGGATTCGCGACCGACCGACGATCGCGCGTCGATCCGGCGACGGCGGCTCTGTCCAAACTGCGCCGCGCGCTTCACCACCTTCGAGCGGGTGCAGCTTCGCGAGCTCACCGTGATCAAGAAGAACGCCCAGCGCGAACCGTTCGAGCGCGACAAGCTGGCGCGGTCCATCCAGATCGCGCTGCGCAAGCGTCCAGTCGAAGGCGAGCGCGTCGAGCGCGCGATCAACTCGATCGTGCGCCAGCTCGAGAGCTCCGGCGAGACCGAGATCAAAAGCGACATGATCGGCGAGCTCGTGATGGAGATGCTGGCGACGCTGGATCCGGTCGCCTATGTCCGCTTCGCCTCGGTCTACCGCAATTTCCGAGAGGCCAAGGATTTCGGCGAGTTCATCGACCGCCTGACCGCCGATCGCGACTGAAGGAGCGGCGATGAGCGATGTCCGCCTGATGCGCGCGGCGCTGGCGCTGGCGCGGCGTGGGCTCGGCCAGGTGTGGCCCAATCCGAGCGTCGGCTGCGTCATCGTCAAGGATGGGATCACCGTGGGACGCGGCTGGACGCAGAGAGGCGGCCGGCCACACGCCGAGACCGAGGCCCTGGCGCACGCCGGGCGTGATGCCAAGGGCGCCGACGCATACGTCACGCTCGAGCCATGCTGCCATCACGGCAAGACGCCGCCCTGCACCGATGCGCTGATTGCGGCGAGTGTCCGCCGCGTCATCGTCGCCGTTGAAGATCCTGATCCGCGCGTTGCGGGCAAGGGACTGACGGCATTGCGCGCCGCCGGGATCGTCGTCGAGCTCGGTCTTTGCGCCGATGAGGCGACGGAGATCAATGCAGGATTCTTTGCCACGATCCGACGCGGCCGGCCGCTGGTGACGCTGAAGCTGGCGACCTCGCTTGACGGACGGCTTGCAGTTGCGTCGGGCGAGAGCCGCTGGATCACCGGCGAGCCGGCGCGGGCGCGCGGCCATCTGCTGCGGGCGACCCACGACGCGGTGATGGTCGGCAGCGGCACGATCATCGCCGACGATCCCGAATTGACCTGCCGGCTGCCCGGTCTGACCGATCGCAGTCCGGTGCGCGTAGTGATCGACGGCGGTTTGCGCGTGCCGTTGACCGCGCGCATCGTCGCCGATGCCCGGCGCGCGCCGACCTGGTTCGTCGTGCGCCATGGGATTGCCGGCGAACGCCGCGCCGCACTGACCGGTTGCGGGGTCGAGGTGATCGATGTGCCGGCGATGCCCGGCGGCGAGACCGATCTTGCCGCGGCGCTGGCGGCGCTGGCCAAGAAAGGTATTACGCGCGTGCTGGTCGAAGGCGGTGCGACGCTGGCGGCCGCGCTGGTGCGTGCCGATCTTGTCGATCGCGTCGCGTGGTTCCACGCGCCGTCGCTGATCGGCGGCGACGGCTTGCCGGCGCTGGCCGCACTTGGCATCGAGACGCCCGGCCAGGCGCCGCGCTTTGTCCGCCTTGGCGTCGAAGGTATCGGCGACGATGTGCTGGAAACGCTCCGGCGCGCGGCTTAAGGTGACGTCCTAAGGTATTGCCATGTTTACCGGAATCATTGCTGATCGCGGCACCGTCAGGGCCGTGAGGCCGGGCGCCGACACCGTGTTCGAGATTGCGACTGCGCTCGACCTGAGCGATGCCGCGCTCGGCGCGTCGATCGCCTGCGCGGGCGTCTGTCTCTCGGTCATCGAGAAAGGCGCGGGCTGGTTCGCGGTGCAGGTCTCGGCGGAGACGCGCGCACGCTCGACCGTCGGTGGATGGCGCGCCGGCACGCCCGTCAATCTCGAGCGGTCGCTGAGGCTGGGCGACGAGTTCGGCGGCCACATCGTGCTCGGCCATGTCGATGCGGTGGCCGAGTTGATATCGCGTCGGCCCGACGGCGATTCCCTGCGGCTTGCCTTCGAAGTGCCGCGCGGCTGCGAAATGTCGATCGCGCCGAAGGGCTCAGTTGCTCTCGACGGCGTGTCGCTGACCGTGAACGAGGTCGAAGGCCGCCGCTTCGGCGTCAACATCATCCCGATCACGCGCGCCAATACGACCCTCGGCGAGTTGCGGCCGGGCGACAAGGTGAACCTGGAGCTCGACGTGATCGCGCGCTACGTCGCGCGGCTGCTCGCGCGGGAGCCGGCATGAGCTTCATCGACGTCGCTTCGCCCATCGAGGACATCATCGATGCGGCACGCAACGGCAAGATGTTCATCTTGGTCGACGACGAAGATCGCGAAAACGAAGGCGATCTCGTCATTCCCGCGCAGATGGCGACGCCGGATGCGATCAACTTCATGGCCAAGCACGGGCGCGGTCTGATTTGCCTTGCGTTGAGCAGCGAGCGCGTCGAACAACTCAAGCTGCCGCTCATGGCGCGGCACAATGAATCGCGGCTCCAGACCGCGTTCACGGTCTCGATCGAGGCGCGCGACGGCATCACCACCGGAATTTCCGCGCCCGATCGTGCGCGCACCATCGCCGTGGCGATCGACCCGACCAAAGGAGCGGAGGCCATCGTCACGCCGGGCCATATTTTCCCATTGATGGCGCGCGACGGCGGCGTTTTGGTCCGCACCGGCCATACGGAAGCCGCCGTCGATATCGCGCGCCTCGCCGGCCTCATTCCCGCCGGCGTGATCTGCGAGGTCATGAACGACGACGGCACGATGGCGCGTCGCGCTGATCTGATCGCGTTTGCGCAGCACCACGGGCTCAAGGTCGCCACCATTGCCGATCTCATCGCCTATCGCCGCCGCCACGACCGCATCGTCGAGCGCAAGGTCTCCGCCGATTTCTCCAGCGCGCATGGCGGCAACTGGGACATGCACGTCTACGTCAACAAGATCGCCTATGCCGAGCATATCGCGCTCGTGAAAGGCGACCTGCATACGCCGGAACCCGTGCTGGTCCGCATGCACGCCGTCAACGTGCTCGATGACGCGCTCGGCAATCTGCGCAGTGGCCGCACCGGGATTCTCCAGGGCGCCATGGAGATGATCGGCCGGGCGGGCAGGGGCGTCGTCGTGCTGCTGCGCGAGCCGATGGCGACCGCGCTGTCGGAGCGCGTGCGTGGCTTTCTCGAGACCGGCAGCACCGTGCCGCAACTGCGCGACTACGGCATCGGCGCGCAGATCCTGCTGGATCTCGGCGTGCGCGACATGATCCTGCTGTCGAATACCGCGCAGACTATCGTCGGCCTCGAAGGTTACGGCCTCTCCGTCGTCGAACGCCGCCCCATCGTCTTGGAGTCCTGACATGGCCAAGCGGCCGTCGGTGTTGATCGTCGAGGCGCGCTACTACGCGCATATTTCGGACGCCCTGCTGAAAGGTGCCGAGGCTGCACTCGACGCGGCCGGCGCGCGCTACGAGAGCGTGGCGGTGCCCGGCGCGTTGGAGATACCGGCGGCAATCGCGCTCGCCGCCAAGACGCGGCGATACGACGGGTATATCGCGCTCGGCTGCGTCATTCGCGGCGAGACGACGCATTACGATCACGTCTGTCACGAGTGTGCACGCGGGATTCAAAATCTTGCGCTGGCCGGCCACGCCATCGGTTTCGGCGTGCTCACGGTGGAAAACATCGATCAGGCGTTCGCGCGGGCGCGCGTCGACGAGAAGGACAAGGGCGGCGAGGCGGCACGCGCCTGCCTTGCCATGGTCGCGCTCCGACAGAAGCTCAAGGCCCGGCGGTGAGCGCGGCAGCCAAGCCGCCGCGGCCGGCAGGACGCAAGCGCACCGCAGCGCGACTGGCCGCCGTGCAGGCGCTCTATCAGATGGAGATCGCCGGCACCGCGGCGGATACCGTCGTGAACGAGTTCCTGGTGCACCGGCTTGCACCGGACGCGGCGCGCGAGCCGCCCGATTTCGGCGAGGCGGATCGCGATCTGTTCGTCGATCTGGCGCGGGGCACGGCGACGCAGCGTGACGCAATCGATCGGACGATCGCAGCGGCGCTATCGCCCGATTGGCCGCTGACGCGGCTCGATGCGGTTCTGCGCGCCGTCCTGCGCGTTGGAGCCTACGAGCTCGCGCACCGCCGCGACGTGCCGCCCGAGATCGCAATCAACGAATATCTCGACATCGCGCACGCGTTTTTTTCCGACAAGGAACCCGGACTGGTGAACGGCGTGCTCGACAAGATCGCGCGCGATCTGCGGCCCGAGGAGATGGGGCGTGCCCGTGGCGGCGAAGCCGCTCGGTGAATTCGCGCGCATCGCGCGCTTCTTCGCGCCGCTCGCGCTGCCCGGCGGGCTGAAGCTCCGCGATGACGTCGCGCTGATCGACGGTCGCCGCGGCGAGCAGTATGTGCTCAAGGCCGACGCCATCGTCGAAGGTATCCATTTCTTTCCCGACGATCCGCCGCAGGACGTGGCGCGCAAGTTGCTGCGGGTCAACCTGTCGGACCTTGCCGCGAAAGGAGCTACGCCGATCGGCTATCTGCTGACGATGGCGCTGCCCAAGTCGCGCGGCGACCGATGGCTCGCGGCGTTCAGCCGGGGTCTTGCCTCCGATCAACGGAAATACCGCATCGGTCTGTTTGGCGGCGACAGCGACGCGACCCATGGGCCGGCCGTGCTGTCGGTGGCGGCGATCGGCCGGATCGCGAAGGGGCGGGCGGTGCTGCGCAGCGGCGCTCGCCCCGGCGACATCGTTTACGTATCCGGCACGCTCGGCGATGCCGCGCTCGGTCTCGCCGCCATCAAGGGACAGCTCGGACGCGTCGCGCCCGCCGCACGGCGCTATCTGGTGCGGCGGTACCGATTGCCGGAGCCGCGTCTTGGCTTGGGCCGACGGCTTGTCGGCGTCGCACATGCGGCGGCGGACATCTCTGATGGACTGGTCGCCGACCTCGGGCATATCTGCGAGGCATCGGGCGTCGGCGCGGTCATCGACGCGGCGCAAGTGCCGCTTTCGGTCGTGGCGCGCCGCATCGTCGCGCGCTCGCCGCGGCATATCCGGGCGGCTCTGACGTCGGGCGACGATTATGAGCTCGTGTTCACCGCCTCGCCGGCAGCCGGCCGGCGCATCGCGGCAATCGCCCGCGCGGCTGGCGTGCGCGTCACCGCTGTCGGCCGTGTGGTTGCCGGTCGCGTCGTGCAGGTGCTCGATGCGCGGCGGCGACCGATGCAGTTGCCGCGGACGGGTTACCGTCACTTCTGACCTGTCTGAACCTGATCGAATCGGCTGAGACGGCGCGGCGAACCGACCTGCCGCAGCGATTGCCTCGGCCGTTGCGTTCTGGCATGTTCCGCGCGCCTTAAAAGCCTGACAGACCGAATCTAAGGGATTTTCGACATGAGCATTTCGTCCTGGTACTGGGTGGTGATCGCCTCCGGCGTCATCGCCGTGCTGTACGGCATCGTCACCGCACGCATGGTTCTGGCTGCCGATCCCGGCACCGACCGCATGAAGGAAATCGCCGCGGCGATCCAGGAAGGTGCGCAGGCCTATCTCAAGCGTCAATACCGCACCATCGCCATGGTCGGCGTCGTGATCTTCATCATACTGTTCTTCGCGCTCGGCTGGCGGAGCGGCGTGGGCTACCTCATCGGATCGGTGCTGTCGGGCGCCGCCGGCTTTATCGGCATGAATGTCTCGGTGCGCTCCAACCTGCGCACCGCACAGGCGGCGCGCAGCGGCCTCGCCGCCGGGTTGAAGCTCGCGTTTCGCGCCGGCGCCGTCACCGGCATGCTCGTCGTCGGCCTCGGCCAGCTCGCGGTTGGCATCTACTATATCTTTCTGCGCACGACGCTGCCGATCGACGATCCGCGTCCGATCCTCGAGGCGATGGTCGCGCTGTCCTTCGGCGCGTCGCTGATCTCGATCTTCGCGCGCTTGGGCGGCGGCATCTTCACCAAGGGCGCCGACGTCGGCGCCGACCTGGTCGGCAAGGTCGAGGCCGGCATTCCCGAGGACGATCCGCGCAACCCGGCGGTCATCGCGGACAACGTTGGCGACAATGTCGGCGATTGCGCCGGCATGGCTGCGGATCTGTTCGAGACTTATGTCGTGACGCAGGTCGCGACCATGCTGCTGGCCGCGATCTTCTTTCAGGGCTTTCTGCGTGACACCATGATGCTGTTGCCGCTTGTGATCGGCGCGGTCTGCATCGTCGCTTCGGTCATCGGCACCTATTTCGTGCGCCTGGGGCCGGGCGGACAGATCATGGCGGCGCTCTACAAGGGCGTCATCGCCGCCGGTGTGCTCTCGGCGGCGGCGATTGCCGGCATCATCGAGCTGCTGGTGGGTTACGGCCAGCCGATCACGATCGCCGGCGGCACCATCACTGGCGGCGGGTTGCTGGTCTGCGCATTCACCGGCCTCGCGGTCACCGGCCTGCTGGTATGGATCACGGAATATTATACCTCGACCGCGTATCGTCCGGTGCGCAGCATCGCCAATGCCTCGATCACCGGTCACGCGACCAACGTGATCCAGGGCCTGGCGGTCTCGATGGAAGCGACCGCGCTACCCGTCATCGTGATCTGCGCCGGCATCATCGTCGCCTATCTCTATGCCGGCGTGTTCGGCATCGCCATCGCCGCGACCACCATGCTGGCGCTCGCCGGCATGATCGTCGCGCTCGACGCCTATGGACCGGTGACCGACAACGCCGGCGGCATCGCCGAGATGGCGGATTTGCCGAAGGACGTGCGCAAGATCACCGACGCGCTCGACGCCGTCGGCAACACCACGAAAGCGGTGACCAAGGGCTATGCCATCGGCTCGGCCGGCCTTGCGTCGCTCGTGCTCTTCGCGGCTTACAGCAATGAGCTGAGCCACTATTTCCCGGGCGCCGACGTGAACTTCACCCTGCAGAGTCCCTACGTCGTCATCGGACTCTTCATTGGCGGCTTGTTGCCGTACCTGTTCGGGGCGATGGGTATGACCGCAGTCGGCCGCGCCGCCGGCGCGGTCGTGCTCGAAGTCCGCCGCCAGTTCAAGGAGATCAAGGGCATCATGGAAGGCAAGGCGAAGCCCGATTACAGCCGCGCCGTCGACTTGCTGACCCGTGCCGCGATCAAAGAGATGATCGTGCCGTCGCTGCTGCCGATCGGCGCGCCGATCGTGCTGTTCTTCGTGGTCTCGGCGATCGGCGGTCAGGGTGCCGGCTTCAGCGCTCTCGGCGCCATGCTGCTCGGCACCATCGTCACGGGCATCTTCGTCGCGATCTCGATGACCTCGGGCGGCGGCGCCTGGGATAACGCGAAGAAGTACATCGAAGAAGGTCACTTCGGCGGCAAGGGCTCCGATGCCCACAAGGCGGCGGTGACCGGCGACACCATCGGCGATCCCTACAAGGACACGGCGGGACCGGCAGTCAATCCGATGATAAAGATCACCAACATCGTGGCGATCCTGCTGTTGGCGGTGTTAGCCGCGACGCACTAATAAAAAGCAGAGGGCGACGGGTTACGGCCCACCGCCGCCGCTGGCGCCTTGCTGGCGATTCTTGCTGACGAAGCGGCCGAAGTTGCCGAGGAATTCCTCGATCCACGAGAACTCGCGACCGCGCGAGGGGGTCGCGTTCGGATTCGGCGTGATCGCCTCTGCGTCCTGCAGGCCCTTCTTATCGATCGACTGCACGACGCCGCGCTTGTCGAACGTGATCTTGATCACGCGCTGGTCGAGCGTCTGAGTCTTCAGGAACGCGATGTCCTCGGTCTTGGCGCTGACGTAGTACCAGACGTTGGGATCGAACTCGGCGACACTCGACGGCGAGCCGAGCAGGCGTGTGACTGTCGCCTTGTCGGTCTTGCCGGGCTGGATCTGCGACAGCTTATCGGCTTCGGGCGCATTGCCACGCTGATCGACGGTCGGCTGGCACGCAAACAACATCGTCGCGCACGCGACGACCGCGGCAGCGCGCAGGAAACGAACATTAACAGGCTTGAAAAGCATCGCGATCTCGACGAAATCTTGTACCTTGAAACGCCCGATTTTTCAATGGCGGGCTTCCGAGAACATGCCGCTCGCCACGCTCTTCCGCCGCAAATCCCGCAACGCCGCCCAGGCGCTCTATGGCGCGATCGTCGCCGCTTCGCGCGCTCCGGTCTTCTACGAGGATTGGGGCGTGCCAGACACGCTCGACGGGCGCTTCGAGCTGATCGCGCTGCATGCGTTTCTCGCCCTGCGCCGGCTCAAGCAGTCCGCTGAGTCCGCGGCGTTCGCCCAGGTGCTGTTCGATACCATGTTCGCTGACCTCGACCGAAGCCTGCGAGAGATGGGCGCGAGCGATCTTGGCGTCGGACGCCAGGTGAAGACCATGGCCAAGGGGTTCTACGGCCGCATTCTTGCTTACGAGCGCGGCCTTGCCGGGACCGACAGCCTCGAAAGCGCGTTGCGTCGCAACCTCTATGGCACCGCAACGCCGAGCGCTGCGCAGCTTGCCGGTGCGATCGGCTACGTGCGGCGCCAAGCGCAGGCGCTCGACGAAGCGCCTGTCGCGCTCTTGCTCTCGGGTGAATTGCCGCTTGCCAGGGAGGCCTGAGATGGACGTTCCGTCCGGAACCGAATTTGCCCGGCCCGTCGAGCTTTCGCGGCTCAGCCGTGGCGAGCAGCGCTTCGAGATCAGCGCCAACGCCGCCGAACGGGCGGCGCTCGCCGCACGCTTCGGCTTGCTCGGCCTCGACCAGCTCGACGCGATCGTGCGGCTCGGCCGCATCGCCGGTGGCCTCGTTCGCCTCGAGGCCGATTTTGCGGCGGATGTCATCCAGACCTGCGTCATCACGTTGGACCCGGTCCGGAATCACGTCGCCGAGACCTTTACCGTGCTTTATGGCGAGGGCGCCGAGGCCTGCGAGGTCACGCTCGACGGCGCGGCTGAAACCATCGAGCCGGTCGCCGGCGGCGTGATCGACATCGGCGAGGCCGTCGCGCAACAACTCTCGCTTGCGCTCGACCCGTTTCCGCATGCGCCGGGCGTCAGCATAGTGAACGTGTCAGCCGGGTCCGAGGACGCGTCGGCGGGATCGCCATTCAAGGTCTTGGAGCGGCTGAGAAACAAGAATGATTCCAAAGACTAGCCAGCAGGGTTGCGAGAGCGCGGTTTTTTAGCTACTGAAACGGCCGAGCCCCTTCGCGGGGCAACTTTTTTTCGAGTGATCCCATGGCCGTTCCAAAGAAAAAGACCAGCAAGTCGCGTCGCAACATGCGCCGCGCCCACCACGCGCTCAAGCCGTCGAGCTATGTCGAGTGCCCGAACTGCGGCGAGCTGAAGCGTCCGCATCATGTTTGTCTCGCTTGCGGACATTACGACGAGCGCGAAGTGATCTCGGTGAAGACGGAAACGGCGTGACGCGCGCCGCGGCCGCTGGAGACCCAGCTTGACCGGGCGCATCGTCATTGCGCTCGATGCGATGGGCGGCGAGCATGCGCCCGAGATAGTGGTCAAGGGCGCCGCACTCGCCCAACAGCGATTTCCGCAGGCCGAATTCTTGTTCTACGGCGTGGGCGACCGCATCCGGGCGCACCTCGCGAAGCTGCCCGACCTTGCGCAGCACGCCATCGTCCATCACACCGACGAATTCATCACCGACGACGTGAAGCCCTCGATCGCATTGCGCGGTGGCCGACGGTCGTCGATGCGGCTCGCAATCGACGCGGTCGCTGCGGGCGAGGCCGATTGCGTCGTCTCGGCGGGAAATACCGGCGCGCTGATGGCGATGGCCAAGTTTGCGCTCAAGACGATTCCCGGCGTCGATCGGCCGGCGATCGCGTCGTTCTTTCCGACGCAGCGCGGCGAGAGCGTGATGCTCGACCTCGGCGCCAACGTGGCGTGCGATTCCGAGAACCTGGTCCAGTTCGCGCTGCTGGGCGATGTGTTCAGCCGCACCGTGCTGGGGATCGCCGAGCCCAGCGTCGGCTTGCTGAACGTCGGCGCCGAGGACCAGAAGGGCAATGATGCCGTGCGCGGTGCCGCGATGCGCCTGCGCGGCCCGGGCACGCCGATCCACTTCCGCGGCTTTATCGAGGGCGACGACATTGCCAAAGGCACGGTCGACGTGGTGGTGACCGACGGCTTTACGGGCAACGTGGCACTCAAGACCGCGGAGGGCACGGCGCGCCTCTTTGCCGAGTTCCTGCGCGCTGCGTTCACCAACTCGTGGTCGGCGCGCTTCGGCTACCTCTTCGCCTATCGCTCGCTGGCGAAGCTGCGCAAGCGCATGGACCCGCGCCGCTATAACGGCGCGGTGTTCCTCGGCATCCAAGGCATCTGCGTCAAAAGCCACGGCTCGACGGATGAGCTCGGCTTCGCCAACGCCATCGGCGTCGCCGCCGACATGGCCACGAACGGCTTCCTCGATAAGGTGCACGAAGAGATCCTGCAGCTTGCTGCCGCCGCGGCGACCGACCAGACCACCGCGGCGCTTTGATGAATTTCCGCTCTCAAGTCCTCGGCTGCGGCGGCTATTTGCCCGAACGCATCGTGACGAACGATGAGCTGGCCAAGACGCTCGACACCACGGATGCGTGGATCAAGCAGCGCACCGGAATCCGCCAACGGCATATCGCGGCGGCCGGCGAGCTGACGTCGGATCTCGCCGTCAAGGCAGCCGAGCGCGCGCTCGCGGCGGCGAACCTCAAGGGTAGCGACATCGACCTGCTCGTGCTGGCGACCGCGACGCCCGACAACACCTTTCCGGCGACCGCGACCAAGGTTCAGGCGCAGATCGGGATGACGGGTGGCGCCGCATTCGACGTGCAGGCCGTGTGCACCGGCTTTATCTATGCGCTGGCCGTCGCCGATAATTTTCTCCGCTGCGGCCAGGCCAAGCGCGCGCTCGTGATCGGCGCCGAGACGTTCTCGCGCATTCTCGACTGGACCGACCGCGGCACATGCGTGCTGTTCGGGGACGGAGCCGGCGCGCTCGTGCTCGAGGCCAAGGCGACCAATGGCCATGCCGGCACGGGCCCGCGGTCGAACATGGACCGCGGCGTGCTGTCGACGCACCTTCATTCCGACGGCGGCAACTACGGCATCCTCTACGTCGACGGCGGTCCGTCGCTCAACGGCCGCGCCGGCCATGTGCGCATGGAAGGCAAGGAGGTTTTCCGCCTGGCGGTCGAACGGCTGTCGGCCGTCGGCGACGAAGCGCTCGCGGCCAACGGGCTGGTTGCAGCCGATATCGACTGGCTGGTGCCGCATCAGGCAAACAAGCGCATCATCGACGGGATGGGCCGACGGCTCGGCCTGCCGGCGGCGAAGGTGGTCGTCACCATCGATCGCCATGCCAATACCTCGGCCGCGTCGGTACCCTTGGCGCTCGCCGAGGCGACGGCCGATGGCCGCATCAAGCCGGGCCATCTGGTGCTGGTCGAGGCCATGGGCGGCGGCGTTACGTGGGGCGCGGGTTTGGTCCGCTGGTAGGCGGAATGTGCGCCGCCGGGCGCCGTTTCGAGTTATCCCCGGGTTTCAAGATCAGCGCCCAAATCGCTGTATTTGCAAATGTTCCGCCCTGGCGGTAGGGTTTTCCAAAATCAGGGCCAGATCCAGGGAGGCCTGCATGGCGGGGCAAACGGTCACGCGAGCGCAACTGAGCGAGGCCGTCTACCAGGAGGTCGGACTTTCCCGTAACGAGTCGGCCCAACTGGTCGAGACGGTGTTGAACGAGATCGCCGAGGCGCTGGCGCGCGGCGAGATGGTGAAGGTGTCGAGTTTCGGCAGTTTCGCCGTGCGCAAGAAGGGCCGCCGGATCGGCCGCAATCCCAAGACCGGCAAGGAAGTGCCGATCAACCCGCGTCGCGTGCTGGTGTTCCGCGCTTCGCACGTACTCAAGGATCAGATCAACAACACGCTGTCGAAGGCGGATACCGGGACCGGCGTCGCATGAACATGCGGCTCCCCGAGATGATGCCGCCGCCGCCGGTCGCCGGCCGCGGCAAGTCGGCGGAGGCCTTTCGCACCATCAGCGAGGTCGCAACCGAGCTGGAGGTGCCCCAGCACGTCTTGCGCTTCTGGGAGTCGAAATTCCCGCAGGTCCGCCCGCTGAAGCGGGCCGGCGGGCGGCGCTATTACCGGCCGGACGACGTGGCCCTGCTTCGTCGTATCCGGCAATGCCTCTACGAGCAGGGCTATACCATCAAGGGCGTGCAGAAGCTGTTGCGCGAGGGGGCGCTCAAAACCGACGACATTCCGCGCCTGACGCTGCCGACGACCGTCGCCGCCCGCGAAGGCGAGAAAGTCGACGATATGCGCCGCGAGTTGTTCGACCTGCGACGCGATCTCATCGCCTTGCGCGAGGAATTGAAGAGGCTCAGGGGCTGAGGCTATATTCCGCCCCACCAGGAACCGGCCGGAGCGTAGCGCAGCCTGGTAGCGCATCAGCATGGGGTGCTGAGGGTCGTGAGTTCAAATCTCACCGCTCCGACCATTCTTCTCGAATCGCTGCAGGCCAGCAAATCGCGCAGCTACAGCACACTAACCGTAGCTTTTTATGTTTTGGGCGAGGCCTTGGCGCGACGTCCTTCGGCGGCCGCGCGGCCTTTTTCAGTCAATCGACAGATCTGCATCGCCGGATTGAGGGGATTGGCGAACCACGGCTCGGCCCAACCGGCATCGAGGCAGGCCTGGATGGTCCGATGGTCGATTTGGCGGCCCTTCGCGTCGAACAACGGGAGCTTACCGCCCGGCTCGGTCAAGCCGCGCTGCAGCCAAGCCCGCTGATTCGCCGTCGGGCTCGGCGGCCGCGGCGGCTTGTCGGGCGTGATCGGCTTGGAGTCCTCGGACACGTCCCACCCTGGATGTCGCCGTGCGGACAAGCCATGGTAGCGGGACCGGGGCAAGGCGCAAAGCCGCCTGACGCGCCCGGCGCGGGGCGAAGAAAAGGGAGGCGAGATCATGCCAGCGGAGACTGTCATGTTCGTGTACGCGACTGCGCGCGAGCGCGTCCAGGCGGAGGAAATCGGCATTGCGCTCGTCAAGGAGCGGCTCGCGGCTTGCGCCAACGTGCTCGATCACGTGCGCTCGTTCTATTGGTGGCAGGGCGAGATCCAGCAGGATAACGAAGCACTGCTGATCCTGAAGACCACCGCGGCACGTGTCGAGCCGCTGATCGCGCGACTCAAGGCGCTGCATTCTTACGATTGTCCGTGCATCGAAGTGCTGCCGGTTGCCGACGGCTATGCGCCGTATCTTGACTGGGTGCGCAGCGAGGTCGCGGCGTCGCACGCCTGACGCGCTAGGCCAGCGCGATCAGCACCGCCTTGACCACGTGCATGCTGTCGGTCGCGAGTTCGCGGATGTCATAGAACAGGATCGTCGTTTCATAGGTCACGAAGAAGGCCAAGCCGTAAAACGCGGCGCGATGACCGGCCTCCCATTGCACGATTCGCTCGGTGACTTTCCAATTTCGCAGATAGCGCTGGATAACCGCCATCATGATCAAGCCGAGGAGGGCCCCGGCGACCGTGTCGCTGCCGTAATGGTAACCGAGATAGATCCGCGGCAGGCAAATCACGACGAGCGTCCAAATCATCGCGAGGTACCCGAGCGTGCGTGCTTCGTACCAGACCGCGAGCGACAGCGCGAAGAACAACGCCGCGTGATCGCTCGGCAGCGAGCTCCAGTGGCTCAGACCCGTTGGGTTGACGCCGGTCGGCATGACGAAATTCGTCGCCGCGTAGAGTGGTCGATCGTGGAACGGCAGCGTAAGTTGCAGCCCGCGCGCGACGATGACCACAGTGAGGGCGCCGATGATCGACAGTACGACGTAGCGGCGGCGGGCCGCGATGTCGCCCTTGGTGCGGAACCAAGCCCACCAGAAGAATGCCATGAACAACCCGCCTTTCAGCAGGTCGGAATCGCCGATGTCGCGCACCAGCAAATTGATGGTCACGCTCTTATCCGCGAACTGGTCAAAGAATTGAATGACCGCCGCATCGAAATGATTGACCCACGACAATACCAATCCAAACATCGATCCGCCCGGTTCATGTCGAGCCATTTGACAGAAACGCGCACGTCTTTCGAATGTCACCGTACCGTCATGTGACAAAGCCGTGACAGAATGATCAGGCAATGAACGCTCCGCGGATCGACCGTATCGACCATTTTGTGCTGACTGTCGCGGACATCGACACGACGTGCCGTTTTTACCAGCGCGCGCTCGGCATGACGCGGATCGAGTTCGGCGGGCGGATCGCGCTCGGCTTTGGCCGCCAGAAGATCAATTTGCATCGCGTCGGGCACGAGTACGAACCGAAGGCGCGCCAAGCGATGCCCGGCACCGGCGATTTCTGCCTGATTGCGACGACGCCGCTCGACGCGATCGTCGACCATCTCGCCGCCTGCGGCATCGCGGTCGAGCTCGGACCCCTGCCGAAGACCGGCGCGCTGGGGCCCATGCGCTCGATCTATTTCCGCGATCCCGATGGCAATCTGGTCGAGGTCTCTAACTATGTGCGCTAGTACAAGCGGCGCGGCGTCAGCGCCCGGCGGCCGCGAGGGCCTGATCGAGGTCGGCGATGATGTCGGCAGCGGTCTCGATGCCGATCGATAGACGGACGACATCCGGTCCGGCACCGGCCGCGATCTGCTGCTCGGCGGAGAGCTGACGATGCGTCGTCGACGCGGGATGCAGGATTAGGGAGCGCGTGTCGCCGACGTTAGCGAGATGCGACAGCAGGTTGACGCGTTCGACCAGCTTCACGCCGGCGTCGTAACCAGCCTTGAGGCCGAACGTGAATACCGGGCCGGTGCCCTTCGGCAGATATTTCTTGGCGAGCGCGTGATATGGACTCGACGGCAAACCGGCGTGTGAGACCCAGGCGACCGCCAGGTGGGTCTCGAGGTATTGCGCCACGGCCAGTGCATTCGCCACGTGGCGCTCCATACGCAACGCCAGCGTCTCGATGCCGGTGATGGTGAGAAAGGCGTTGACCGGCGCCATCGTCGCGCCGAGATCGCGCAGGCCGACGGCATGGCCGTGCACGGTGAAGGCGAGATCACCGAAAGTCTCGTAGAAGCGCAGGCCGTGATAGGCGGGCTCCGGTTCGGTCAACGACTTGAACTTCGGATTCTTCGCCCAATCGACCGTGCCGCTGTCGATCACCGCGCCGCCCATGGCGTTGCCATGGCCGGACAGGAATTTGGTCGTCGAATGCACGACGAGGTCGGCGCCCCACGCGAACGGCCGGCACAGATAAGGCGATGCCATGGTGTTGTCGACGATGAAGAGAAGTCCGGCGTCGTGCGCGATCCGCGCGACGCGCTCAAGATCGACGACCGCGCCGCTCGGATTGACGAGGCTCTCGACGAAGATCGCCTTGGTGCGAGGCGTGATCGCGCGCCGGAAATTCTCCGGCTCGTCGGGATCGACCAGCGTCGCTTCCCAACCGAATTTCTTGAAGCTGCGGCCGAACTGTGTGATCGAGCCGCCATAGAGCTTGTTCGCGGCGACGAAATGATCGCCCGGCTCCATGAAGGTGAAGAAGGCAAGCACCTGTGCCGCATGACCCGAGGCGACGCAAATTGCGCCGCGGCCGCCTTCGAGCGCGGCGACGCGCTCCTCGAGCACCGACACGGTGGGATTCGTCAGGCGCGAGTAGAGATAGCCGTAGGTCTGCAGATTGAAGAGCGACGCGGCATGATCGACGTCGTCGAAGACATAGGCGGTGGTCTGGTAGATCGGCGTTGAGCGTGCGCCGGTTGCGGGATCGGGCGAGGCGCCGGCGTGGATCGCCAGCGTCTCGAAACCCGGCATTGCCGGCTTGCGCGCCTCCGCCATCAGAGCCGTCGCCGCTTGGCCGAGATGATGCCGGTGTTGACGCCGCTCCAGCCGAGCTCGCCGCAGAGCCGCGAATACTCGATCTTAGGACAACGATTCATCACCACCTTGAGGCCGGCCTGCTCGGCCGTGCGCGCCGCGACGTCGTCGCGCACGCCGATCTGCATCCACACCACCTTGGCGCCCTTGGCGATCGCCGCGTCGACGATCGCGGCGGCTTCCGCGCTGCGGCGGAAGATATCGACCATGTCGATTGCGTCGGGAATCTCGGCGAGCGATGGATAGACTTTCTCGCCGAGAATTTCGGGCGTGCCGGCGCGCGGATTGACCGGGATCACGCGATAGCCTTTCGACTGAAGGTACTTCATCACGAAATAGGAGGGCCGGTTCCAATGCTCGCTGGCGCCGACCATGGCGATCGTGCGCACGCCGCGTAGGATGCCGCGCAGGTAATCGTCGTTGTAGGAATCGTGGTTCACCGGTTCTCCCATTTGGGAGCGCGCTTCTGTAGGAATGCGTCGATGCCTTCCTCGGCATCGCGCGCCATCATGTTGGTGACCATTACCTCGCTGGCATAGGTGTAGGCGTCATCGAGGCCGAGCTCGGCCTGGCGGTAGAACGCTTGCTTACCGATCTTCAGCACCAGCGGCGACTTGGCCGCGATCGTGCCGGCGAGCTCGGCGACCGCTTCGTCGAGTTTTTCAGGCGCGACCACGCGGTTGACCAAGCCGAGGCGCCGGGCTTCGTCGGCGCCGATCATCTCGCCGGTGAGCAGCATCTCCATCGCCGCCTTGCGCGGCACGGCGCGCGACAGCGCGACCATGGGCGTCGAGCAGAACAGGCCAATATTGACGCCCGGCGTGGCGAAACGCGCGTCGCTCGCCGCCACGGCGAGATCGCAGCTCGCCACCAGCTGGCAGCCCGCGGCCGTGGCGATACCGTGCACGCGCGCGATCACCGGCTTCGGCAGGCGCACGATCGTCGTCATCAGCCGCGCGCATTGCCGAAACACGGTTTCGTAATGCTGTCGGCCGGGATTGGCGCGCATCTCGCGCAGATCGTGACCGGCGCAGAATCCGGGGCCGCTGGCGCCGATCACCACGACCTTGACCGCCGCATCGCGCGCAACGGCATCGAGGGCGTCATGTATGGCGTCCATCAGCGCAACCGACAGCGCGTTGCGTGCCGCCGGCCGGTTGAGCGTCAGCCACGCGACGCCGTCGACGTCGCGGCGCAACAGGATCGCTTCCGCGGCCACTGGCTTATCGCGCGCATCCATGGTGGCTGCTCTCCGTCATGCCCGCCCAACGGTAAGCGCGGCGACGGCCGGCCGAAAAGGGAATTTTCGGACGGCCGCGCCGGTCAGCCGGTCATTGCACCGCGGGCTGGCCAAGGCGGCCCTCGAGCCGCGCCTCGTTCAGCCGCGAGATCGTGTGGCAGACCACGGCGCCGATGAGGAAGGGCAGGGCCGACCACATGTAGAGCTGCTCAATCGGCAGCAGGACGAACACGCCGCCGATCAGCGGCCCGACAATCGATCCGATGCGGCCGAGGCCGAGCTCCCAGCCCGAGCCGTTGGCGCGCAACGACGTCGGATAGATCATCGCGCCAGCGACATTGATCGCGGACTGAATGCCGAGCACGCAGAAGCCGGCGAAGAACGAGACCACTACCAGCGCCGGCACCGAGCCGCCGAGGCCGATGTAGCCGATCGAGCCGACAATCGGGACGGCCAGCACGAACAGCAACGTGATGGGCCTGAAGCCGTGTCTGTCGACCGACCGGCAGATCGCGTAAGCGCCGACCGTGCCGCCGACTTGCAGCGCCGTTCCGGCGGCGGCGGCGACCTGCAGCGGCAGTTTCGATGCCGTCAGCAGCAACGGCGTCCAGCTCAGCAGGAAGAAATAGCCCATCAGATTGAGCGCGAACAAAAGCCACAGCAGTGGCGTGATCAGATGCAGCCCGTCGCGGAAGAGATATTTCGGATTGAAGCCGGGATATTGCTTCTCGTCCTCGATCACGAAGCGCGCGTTCGACGCAACCTTGAAGTCGGGCCGGATGACCGCGATCAATCGCTCCATGTCTTTGCGATGCCCCTCGTGGATCGCCATGTACTTGATCGACTCCGGCAGCACGAAATACGCGACCGCCGCGATCACCAGCGGCGCGATGCCGCCGATCAGGAAGATGATCGGCCAACCGTGCTGCGGCACAAGTGTCGCCGTGACGATGCCGGGGATCGCGCCGCCGATCGGCACGAGACCCACCGCCATGATCGCGAGCGTGGACCGGAGGTGGCGAGGTGCGAACTCGATGTTCATCGCGACGACGTTGGGGATCACGCCGCCGATGCCGATGCCGGCGAGCAGGCGCAGCCAGAAGAGCTGGCTCAGGCTCGTCGAATAGGCGGCGATCCATGTGAACACGCCGAAGATGACAAGCGAGCCGAGCAACGCCTTCTTGCGGCCATGGCGGTCGCCGATGTAGCCGAACAGACCGGAACCGACGAGGATGCCGACGAGGCTCGCGCTGAACACGGGGCCGAATGCGCCGCGGTTGGCGATGTGCCAGGTCTTGGCGATGGCCGGCGCCGCGAAGCTGATGGCGCCGATGTCGTAGCCGTCGATGAACACAATGAACAGCGACCACACGATCAACATGATGTTGATCGAGGTGACGCCGCGTTCGTCGATCAGGTGCGAGACCTGCACGACCTGCGGTTGCTGGGATCGTTCTGCGTCAGCCATGGTTTCCCCCGTGCGATGCGCGATCCTTGGCGGCACGCCGGACCTGCGCTTATGGTTCGATTTCACAGAGAGTGTACGCCAAATCGGCCGAAATACGAGGGGCGGTCGGCTGCTTCCCGCCAGCCTGCGGTTCGTGCTGCTAGCCCAACGCGACGAGGGTCGCGAGCACGACGACACCGGCGATCGCCAGGCTGGCATGGGTCGCGACCAGCAGGCCGCCCGGCCGGCGGCCACGCCATTGGGCGAATGCAATCAACAGGCCGAGCGCGAGCGTCAGACCGAGGAACGCAGCGGCGATTATGCCGAAGCCCGAAGTACCGTCGACCGCCGGCGGCAGACCGCGGCGCAGGACTGCGACGAGCAGCGCAAGGCCGAACGCGCCCAATGCGCCGTGCGCGAGCGGCAGCGCCGGATGGGGTGTCGTTGCGCCTGCTCCGCGGAGATAGAGGACCGCTAGGCCGCCGCCCATCGCCGCCGCCGCGATCAAGACGTCGAAGGCAACGCGGAGCATGTCAGCCGTGCATCGTGCGACGCGAAGCGTGCAACGTGCCGCGCCCGATCATCCTTGTGATCGTGCGTTCGGTGCTCAGGCAAATGTCATGCAGCCGGCACGCCGCCGGCCATTTGCAGCGTCAGCGCGGCGAGATCGCGTTGCCGATCTGGTCGGGTCCGCCCATGAACTGTTCGCGATAGGCGGGCGACGTGCCATAGGAGTTGTTTGAACCGCCGCTGCCGCCGTTGATGCTCAGCGAGGTGCTGCCGAAGTGTAGGGCCCGGCTGTTGCCGGTATTGTCGCCCGCGAGGTTGGCGGACATGCTGTCGCTTTGGCTGTCCGGGTTATTGCTGAAATTGGCGCCGGGACCCGCATTGTTCGACGTGTGCTGGATCTCGAATGCAAAGGATACCGGCGCGGCCGCAACGAGAGCCGCGAATACAACCGACGTCAGAAGGCCAAAGCGCATGGGAACTCCGCCAAATCAAGAAAACTGATTGATTATATGCGAGAAAGGCGGGTTCTGTCCACGCGGGGCAGGAAATTTTTGGACGCGATCGCGGCCGCCGGCGCATGAGATGAAATAATCTTCACGAATGGTGCGGAAACGGCCGAATTCTGCGACACCACGCCGCGCTCGCGACGTGTGCGGCGCCCGCAACCGACGCTATGATCACGGCCGCAATGCAATCAAAATCACGGGAATGACACGCGTGGCCGGTATGTCCGACATCAACGGGCGGAGATAGCGCGCGCGATGGTCGCAGGTCGCAGACAGCGCAACGCGCGAACGGTCGTCGTGTTGGTCGGCGTCGTCGCCGCGATGCTGACGCTCGTCGCCTTCTCGGTGCCGCTCTATCGCCTGTTCTGCGCCGCGACGGGCTACAACGGCACGACGCAGCGCGTCGCCGCGGATGCCGGCGCAATCTCGAAGCGCGTGGTCACGGTGCAGTTCAGCACGTCGGTCGCGCCCAATCTGCCGTGGCGTTTCGTGCCGATGCAGCGCGCGGTCAAGGTTCATCTCGGCGAGGAGAAGCTGGTTTATTTCTCCGCCACCAATACCGGCAGCACGCCGATCATCGGCCACGCCACCTTCAACGTGACGCCGACCAAGGCCGGGCTCTATTTCGACAAGATCCAGTGCTTCTGCTTCAGCGACGAGGTGCTCGCGCCGGGCAAGACCGCGATCATGCCGGTCGATTTTTTCGTCGATCCCGCGCTCGACAAGGATCCCAACGCCAAGGACGTCAGCACGATCACGTTGTCGTACATGTTCTTCCGCGCCGACAAGCCCGACGACATCCGGAGCCTGTCGCGCTTCGATCCGAACGCGCCGCCCGATCCGGTGCGCGGCGCGCGCCTGTTCGCGGAGCGCTGCTCGGGGTGTCACGCGCTCGACCGCGTCAAGATCGGGCCGCCGCTCGGCACTGTGTTCGATCGGATCGCCGGCAGCGCGCCGGGCTATCCGTATTCCGCCAGCTTGAAGGCCGTTCACCTGACCTGGACCATCGCAAATCTGGACCGTTGGCTTGCCGATCCGCAGGCGGTGGCGCCGGGCAACAAGATGCCGATCAAGGTGCTCGATGCGAACTCGCGGCGCGACATCATCGCCTATCTCGAGCATCTGCGCGCCGACCAGACCGCGGCCGCGGGCGCTGCGCCGATCGCCCGCTGAACCGCGGCAGAGCGCGGGCATGGCCGCCCTTGGGGCGCGGCGATTTGGCTCATGTCCGGCCCGCGCATTGGGTAATATGACCGCGCCGGTTCGAGGAAAGGGGCTGTGATGGATTCATCGGTCGCGGACGCCGACCGCGCGGCGCGCACTTGGCATGGCCAGGAGGGCGGACCGGGCCGGGTTCGCCTGGGCAGCGAGCAGCACAAGGCGCTGTTCTGCCGGATGCTGCTCGACACCTTCAATCCCTACAAGCCGGCGGTGGTCGACTGGCCGAAGCTCGATCCCGACGTGCGCGCACGGCTAGTCTCGCTGCCGATCTGGGACATCGCCGTGCAGACCGAAGGCAAGGCCCGGCTGCGCGTCGTCACCTACGGCGAGACCGTGACCGATCCGCTGCTCAAGGAGGCGATCGCCCTCAACGGCTTCGAGGAGGGGCGGCACAAGGACGTGCTCGCCAATATGGTGCGCGCCTACGGCATCGAGCTCGCCGAGGAGCCGCCTTACGTCAAGCCGCGCGATCCCGAATGGGCCTTCATGGTCACCGGCTACAGCGAATGCATCGACAGCTTCTTCGCGTTCGGCCTGTTCGAGCTGGCGAAGCGCTCGGGCTATTTCCCGTCCGATCTGGTCGATACGTTCGAGCCGGTGATGCAGGAGGAGGGGCGGCACATCCTGTTCTTCGTCAACTGGGTCGCCTGGCACAAGCGCAACATGAAGTGGTGGCGGCGGCCGTGGTTCGCGCTCAAGGTGCTCGGCGTGTGGGCGTTCCTGATCTGGGAGCGCATCGGCATCGCCCGGGGCATCGGCGGCGCGCCCGACGCCGACAACAACTTCACCGTGACGGGCAGCAAGTCGGTTGGCGTTGAGATTTCAACTGGCGAACTGATGGGTCTCTGTCTCGCCGAGAACGACCGTCGCCTCGCGGGCTACGATCCGCGCCTGCGACGGCCCAACGTCGTGCCGCGTCTGGTGCGGTTCGCGCGCCGCTTCATGGCCAAGCCGAAGGCGGTCGAGCTCGGCAGCACGGCGCATCGCGACCTCTTCTGCCAGCATTTCAAGGCGACCTATCAGCATTACGAACCCGAGAAGCTGCCGTGGCCTGAGCTCGACGAGGCAGCGCTGGCGCGCTTGCGCGGCGTGCCGTTCTGGCAGGAGGTGCTGCATACCGAGCTGCGCGCCGGCGCCATCGTCAAGCAGTTCACCGAGACGGTCGACGATCCGGTACTCAAGGAAGCGATCGCGCTGCAGGGCTTCGAGGAAGCGCGCCACGCCGAGTTGATCCGCGTGATGATCAAGCGCTACGGCATCGACGTGCAGGAGCATGCGCTCGATCCGCTGCCGGCGGACATCACGACGGCGTTCAAGGATTTCGGCTTCGGCGAGTGCGTCGACTCCTTCCTGGGATTCGGCGTCTTCAAGATCGCGCGCCAGTCGGGCTTCCTGCCGGAATCGATGTTCGCCATCTTCGACACGCTGATGTACGAGGAGACGCGGCACATCGTCTTCTTCGTCAACTGGATGGCCTATAACGAAGCGCGGCGCGGCCGTGCCGCGGCATGGCGGCGCGGCTTGAGCAGCCTGCGCTTCTACGGTCGCGCGCTGAAGCGGCTCGTCGGCACAGCGCGCCGCGGCGCGCAGCAGAACGACGGCAAGGAATTCTCGGCGACGCAAGCGAGCGTCTTCCTCGAGGGCTTCACCTTCCGACGCTTCCTCGAGGATTGCTACGCCGAGAACGCCCGCCGCATGCAGGAATTCGACCCTGGCCTGCTGCGGCCGAGCTTCCTGCCCAAGCTGGCCGACGTCGCGCTCTCCGGCCTTCGGCTGTGGAGCTTCCGGCGCAATCCCGCCTGATGCGCATCGTCAGCATCGTCGCGGCAATCGTCGGATTGCTGCTCGGCACGTTCATCGTCGGCTATTACGGCTTTGCCGACGTATGGAGTGCGCTGCGCGCGATCCGCTGGAGCGGCTTCGCGATCGTCTGCGCCTATCATCTGATGCTGCTCGGGCTGCTTGGCGTGGCCTGGTACGTGGTTTTGCCGCCGCCGCGATCGGTCGGCGTGGGAACCGTGATCTGGGGCCGTATCGTGCGCGATTCGGGCTCCGAGGTCTTGCCGCTGTCGCAGCTCGGCGGCTTCGCCATGGGCGCACGCGCCGCCAGTGTCGCCGGCTTGCCGGGCACGCTGTCCTTCGCCTCGACCGTGGTCGACGTCACGCTGGAAACGGTAGCGCAGCTCGTCTATGCGGCGGTCGGCCTCGGTTTGCTGGTGTGGCTTCGTCCCGAGGCGCGGATCGCCAAACCGCTGGGCATTGGCCTGATCGTCGGCGTCTTCGCTGTCTTCGCGTTCGTCTTCGTGCAGCGACGCGGCCTGGGCGCGGTCGAGCGTCTGGCGGAGCGGCTCGCGCCACGCTGGATTCCCGATGCGGTCGAGCACACCCGCGCGCTTCACCGCCATATCCACGCGATGTATTCACGCATGGCCGGCCCGCAACTGGGTTTTGTCCTGCATCTCGCCGCCTGGTTCGCCAACGGTGTCGAGGCCTGGATCGCACTCCACCTGATGGGCGTGCCGCTCGGGATCGCCGCGGTGCTGACGATCGAAAGCCTGCTCTATGCGCTGCGCAGCTTCGCTTTCTTCGTGCCGAACGCCGTCGGTGTGCAAGAGGGCGCCTATGTCATGCTCGGCGCGCTGTTCGGCCTGCCGCCGGAGACGGCGCTGGCGCTGTCGCTGCTCAAGCGCGGCCGCGATCTCGCGATCGGCGTGCCGGCATTGCTCATCTGGCAAGGCACCGAAGGCAAGCGCGCGCTGCGCGCCGGCCGCGAACTGCGCGCGACCAAGGAAGTGCGCTGAGCCGATGTCGCGCATCACCGCGGCTGAATTCGAGGCGCTGCTGCGCGAAGGTGCGCCGTTCGCCGCGGCACTCGGTGTCGAGACCGTGGAGCTGACACGCGAGCGCGCGGTGTTCCGGCTGCCCTATCGCGCCGACTTTCTGCGCCCGGGCGGCACGATCAGCGGGCCGATGATGATGGGCCTCGCTGATCTGGCGATTTATGGCGCGGTGCTCGCCGCCGTCGGCAAGAAAGAGCTCGCAGTCACCACCAATCTGACGATCAACTTCCTGCGCAAGCCGCCGCCGGCGGCGCTGATTGTCGAAGCCCGGCTGCTCAAACTGGGCAAGCGCCTGGCGGTGGGCGAGGCCGCGCTGTTTTCCGAAGGCGATCCGACGATGGTCGCGCATGTCACCGCGACCTATTCGTTGCCGCCGGACGACGCCGGCGCGCAGGGCTAAGGTATTACAATACCCGCCATTAAAGCTTGACCGACTAGAGCGCTTTCCCTATGGTGCGCCGCTTCGCAAGGAAACCCCGTCATGTTGTCCGAACAGACCGTTTCGCTCAAGCCCAAGGAGCTCGACAAGAAGTGGCTGCTCATCGACGCCGATGGGCTGGTGCTCGGCCGGCTGGCGTCGATGATCGCGCTCCGCCTCAAGGGCAAGCACAAGGCGAACTACACGCCGCACATGGATTGCGGCGACAACGTTATCCTCATCAATGCCGAGAAAGTCGCGCTCACCGGCAACAAGGCGAAGCAGAGCCTGAACCGGCACTACACCGGCTATCCGGGCGGCCTCAAGGAGCTCACCAAAGGCTCGATCCTCGCCGGCCAGCACCCCGAGCGCGTCATCGTCAAGGCGGTGGAGCGCATGATGCCGCGCGGCCCGCTCGGCCGGAAGATGATGGGCCATCTCTTCGCCTACAAGGGCGCAGCCCATCCGCATGAAGCGCAGCAGCCGCGGAAGATCGACATTGCCGCGATGAACCGGAAGAACAAGAGGTAAGCATGGCCGACCTGCAGCAATCCCTGCGCGAGGCGCAGGGCGCTCAGCTCCTCAAGACTGCCGCGCCGACGCCGGCCGAGGAAGCGAAGCCGCGTCTCGACGCGCAGGGCCGCGCCTATGCAACCGGCAAGCGCAAGAACGCGGTCGCGCGCGTCTGGCTCAAGCCGGGCAAGGGCACGATCAACGTCAACGGCAAGGACAGCCAAGCCTATTTCGCGCGACCGGTGCTGCGCATGCTCCTGAATCAGCCGTTCGTCACCTGCCAGCGCCTAGGACAATATGACATCGTCTGCACCGTCACCGGCGGCGGGTTGTCCGGCCAGGCGGGCGCGGTGCGCCACGGCATCAGCAAGGCGCTCACTTATTTCGAGCCCGGCCTGCGCGGCGTGCTCAAGGCCGGCGGCTTCCTGACGCGCGACAGCCGCGTCGTCGAGCGCAAGAAGTACGGCCGCGCCAAGGCCCGACGCCGCTTCCAATACTCGAAGCGCTGATTCTGCCTGCGGTTCACGCATGCAGGGCATCGGCGCAAGCCGGTGCCCTTTTCTTTTGCGCGCATTTATGTTGTGAAGGAGTTGAGATGGCTCCGAGGATATTCATCGACGGCGAGGCCGGCACGACCGGCCTTCAGATCCACCGCCGGCTCGAGGCCCGGCGCGACCTCGATCTGCTCGCGATCGATCCGGCGCGCCGCAAGGACGCCGGCGCCCGCCGCGATCTCCTGAACGACGCCGACCTGGTGATCCTGTGCCTGCCTGACGACGCGGCTCGCGAAGCCGTGGCGCTCATCGAGAGCAATTCGGTGCGCGTCATCGATGCGTCGACCGCGCATCGGACGGACCGCGGTTGGACCTATGGCTTTCCCGAAATGTCCGCCGAGCAGCGTCGTGCGATCGCGAGTTCGCGTCGCGTCGCCAATCCCGGCTGCTATCCGACGGGCGTCATCGCCCTGGTGCGGCCGCTGGTCGATGCGGTGCTGCTGCCGCGGACTTGGCCGGTCACCGTCAACGCCGTTTCGGGCTACACCGGCGGCGGCAGAAGCATGATCGCGGAGTTCGAGGATACGGCCGCGCCAAATTACACCAAGGCGCCTTATCGTATTTATGCGCTCGGCCTCGCGCACAAGCACGTGCCGGAAATGCAAGTGCACGCCGGTTTGACGCACCGTCCGCTCTTCGCGCCGGCCGTCGGCCGCTACGCGCAGGGCATGATCGTCGAGGTGCCGTTGCAGCTCAGCGCTCTGCCGGGTTCGCCCGCGCTCGCGGACGTTCACGCCGTGCTGGCGCGCGCTTATGCCGGCGAGACCTTCGTCGAAGTGGCGTCGCTCGACGAGGCAGCGGCGCTCAAGACGCTCGAGCCCGAAGCGCTCAACGGCACCAACCGCATGAAGCTCTACGTTTTCGGCTCGGACGCGACGCACCAGGCGCGGCTGGTGGCGCTGCTCGACAATCTCGGCAAGGGAGCGGCGGGCGCGGCGGTGCAGAACCTCAACCTGATGCTGGGCCTGCCCGAGACTGCGGGTCTCGCACAGGAACCGTTGTCGGCGTAGGCCGCAGACAGGGGGAGGGCCCATGTCGGCGCACGCCTTGATCGTCTCGCCGCTCTATGTCGGATTATGTGCGCTCATCTTCTTCGTGCTGAGCGCGCTGGTCATCCGGCTCAGGGCCGTCCGCGGCACTTGGTTCGGCGACGGCGGCCACGCCGATTTGCAACGCGCGATCCGGGTGCAGGCGAATTTCGCCGAATACACGCCGCTCGCCTTGCTGGTGATCGTCGTGGTCGAGGCCGCCGGCTACCACGCCTGGATCGTCCACGCGCTCGGCATCGCGTTGATCGTCGGCCGCATCCTGCACGCCTGGGGACTGATGCGCTCGGCGGAGGCGTCAACCGGTCGCTTCATCGGCACGAACCTGACGTTCCTCGTACTGCTGATCGGCGGCGCGCTGCTGGTCTGGTGCTTCGTGCGGCGGGCGACGCTTTAGGCCATCGGGCGTTCGACCAACCTTGCTTCCCAAGGCATTTGGCCGCGGCTAGATTTCAGCAAAGTGCGAGAGGGGGGGACTAATGACATCGTCCACGGGAAGAGGTGCGCGGCCCGATATCGACATGCGGCAATTCGCCCGTAGTGTCGGCACGACCATGACAGTGCCGGCGGGCCAAGTCATTTTCAACAAGGGCGATCCCGGCCAGTGCATGTACGTCGTGCAATCCGGCACCATCGAGATCGTGATCGGCGATACGGTGGTGGAGACGATCGGCGCAAACGAGGCGCTCGGCTTCATGACGATGATCGATCGGCATCCACGATCCTCCACCGCGCGCGCCAAGGAAGCATGCGAATTGTCGCTCATCAACGAGCGCAAATTCCGCTTCATGGTCGACGAAGTGCCGAACTTCGCCCTCTATATCATGGGCGTGCTGGCGCGCCGCATCCGGGGCATGAGCGAAGCGATTTGACGTCTCTCGTCCTGCCGGCTGGCGGCGCGCCGCTGATTCGGTGCTTCGCGCGGAACGTGACGCTCTAGCAGGCTGCTGAAAAACTCTGATGCGAAGCCGAATCACGCAACATAAGAATCATCGAGAGCCCTCTCGCGAATCGTTCTTGCGTGAACTGGTCGCCATGCGAATCAATGTTGCGTCTTCTCGCGTCCAAAAACGTTTTTCAGCAGCCTGCTAGCCGCCCGACTTCACCATCACGTAGGTTCCCGGCGCATCGGCGAGCGGATTGAGCTTGCCGTCATCGGGCACGCGCGCGTCGACCTCGCCGCCGGCGAACTGCTTCACCCAATCCTCCCAGCGCGGCCACCACGAACCGTCATGGAACTGCGCGTCCTTGAGCCACGCCTCTGGGTCGTTGGGCAATTTGTCGTTGGCCCAGTGGCCGTATTTGACCTTGCCGGGCGGATTGACCACGCCGGCGATGTGGCCCGACGCCGCGAGCACGAAGGTCACCTTTCCGGCGTAGAGCTGCGTTGCCACGTAGGTCGATTTCCACGGCGCGATGTGGTCTTCCTTGGTCGAGAGGATGAAGGTCGGCGTCTTGACCTTGCGTAGATCGATCGGCACGCCGGCCAGCGTGATACCGCCCGGCTGCGACAACCGGTTCTCCTGGTACATGTTGCGTAGATAGAAGCTGTGCATCGCCGCCGGCATGCGCGTCGAATCGCTGTTCCAGTAGAGCAGGTCGAAGGGGAAGGGCTCCTTGCCGAGCAGGTAGTTGTTGACCACGAACGACCAGATCAAGTCGTTGGCGCGCAGCATGTTGAAGGTCGTCGCCATGTCGGCGCCTTCGAGGTAGCCGTGCTTGCTCATGCGCTCCTCGAGCGACTTGATCTGCTCCTCGTCGATAAACACCGAGAGCTCGCCGGCTTCCTTGAAGTCGACCAGCGAGGCGAAGAACGTCGCCGACTTGACGCGCGTGTCGCCCTTCGCCGCCAGCCAGGCGACCGTCGCCGCCACCAGCGTGCCGCCGAGGCAATAGCCGATGACGTTGGTCTGCTTCTCGCCCGTCGCGCGCTCGATCGCATCGAGCGCCGCGACCGGCCCCTCGCGCAGGTAATCGTCGAAGCTCTTTTCGGCGAGGCGCTGGTCGGGATTGACCCACGAGACGACGAACACGGTGTGGCCTTGCTCGACGGCCCATTTGACGAACGAATTCGTCGGCCGCAGATCGAGGATGTAAAACTTGTTGATCCACGGCGGCACGATGAGCAGCGGCGTCTGCTGCACCTTCGCGGTCGTCGGCGCGTACTGGATCAGCTCGATCAGATCGTTGCGGAACACGACCTTGCCCGGCGAGACCGCGATGTTCTTGCCGACCTTGAAGGATTCGAGGTCGGTCATCTTGATCATCAGCCGGCCCTTGCCGCGCTCGAGGTCGTCGAGCAGGTTCTTGAGGCCGTTGACCAGATTCTCGCCCCCGGTGTCAATGGTCGTGCGCAAGACTTCCGGATTGGTGGCGACGAAATTGGTCGGCGCGATCGCGTCGACGAATTGCCGCGTATAGAAGTCGACCTTTTGCGCCGTCTTGTCGTCGAGCCCATCGACCTTCTTGACCGTCGACTGGAGCCAACGCGCCGTCAGCAGATAGCTCTGCTTGATGAAGTCGAACAGCGTACTCTCGTGCCAGGCTTCGTCCTTGAAACGCTGGTCGCTCGGCGCCGGCTGCACGACCGGCGCGGGATTGCCGCCGAGGAAGCGCTCCGCGGCGCTCTGCCACAGCCGCATGTAGTCCTGCCACAGCGAGAACTGCGCCTCGATCACCGGGCCGGGATTGGCCATCATCCGGCGCGTCATCTCGACGAATGCGTTGCCGACGTTGAGCGGATCCGACATGCCGATGCCCTCGGCGCCGACGGCACCCTGGCGCGACAAAAACTCGGTCACCAAGCGCTGACTGCGCGCGGCGATCTCGGCCATGTTGCGCGACCAGACGGCGGGATCGGGGATTTTCGGCGGTTCAGGCGCGGACTCGCTCATCGCTCGTTGTCATCCGGTATGGCTCGCGGCCCGGAGCCGGGCTGCCCGCGCCTGCGGTGTGAAAGCATTTGCGTGACGGGCGATTGGGGCTCTAATACAACGACGGCGGGACGCACGTACTATATAGGGGCGGGGCGCGCGGTTCGCCAGAATGTTGACGCCGAGGCGCAGGATGCGGGCTGTAAGGTTTTGGGTTGGGGCGGCCATCGCGGTGGGGTCGCTGTCGCTTGCCGGTTGCAGCCACGTTCCCGACGCGGTCAATCCTGCCGCTTGGTATCGCAGCGCTACCGGCCAAAATTCGGCCGAGGACGCCAACCAACGCAACGCGCAGAACCTCGAGGCGGGCAGCAACGAACCCTATCCTAACCTGGCGACCGTTCCGAACGTTCCGAGTGGCGCCACCAGCACCGTCGCCCGCGCCAAGCTCGTCGACAGCCTAGTCGCCGATCGCACCAACGCGAAATACAACAACGAGCAGCTCGAGGCCGGCCGACACCTCGCCAGCATTGCGCCGCCGCCCGCGCCGGTGAAGCTTGGCGCGCCCGGCGCGTCCGCGACAGCGGCAGTGAACGCGCCGGCGTCAGCCAATGCGCCGGCGCCGAGTCCGCCACCGGCTGCCAACGCGAGGGGCCGCGAAGCACCGCCGCTGGAATCGACGCTGACCAGCCCGACGATACCAAGCGTGCCGAAGGGCGAAGCGCCACCACCGCCGCCAGCGCCCGCCAAGGTCGCGAGCACGCCACCGCCAGCAGCGCCGTCGGTCGCACCGGCCGCGCCGAGCGCACCGCCGCCAGCGGCGCCGCAGCTAACTCCACCGCCGCCTGCCGCACCGGCCGGCGTGCGTGGCGGCGGTCAGCCGTCGCTGGCCATGCGCACTCCGGCCACCGCGCCGAATCCGATCTCGGTTTCGGTCGGCGACGTCGCCTTTGCCGCCGGATCGTCCGATCTGGTGGAAACCCAGCGTAGCGCGCTCGCCGAGATCGCCGGCCTCCACAAGCAGACCGGCGGCCAGGTTCGCATCGTCGGTCATGCCGAGCCCGGTCGCAGCTCGGATGCGATCCGTCAGCGCATCGCCGGTCTCGACCTGGCGCTCGATCGTGCCAATGCGGTGGCCCAGGCGCTAGCGCGGCTGGGCATTCCGGCGCGCGACATCCGGGTCGAAGCCGCACCCGCCACCGCCGCCGAACAGCCGCGCGCCGAAGTCTTCATGGAATATTGAGCGCACGCGACGGTTGGCGCCGCAGGTGAGGGACGCGCCGGCAATGCGACTCGAGCGGCGGAAAACTGTCGCCGCCACGGCCGCCGAAGGGTACAAACGGCTCCCCAAGGAGCCAAACGTGACGTCCCCCCTGCGAATCGGCATTGCCGGCCTCGGCACCGTCGGCACCGGCGTGGCACGACTGCTCGCCACCAACGCCGCAGTCATCGCCGGCCGCGCCGGACGCCGGCTCGAGCTCGTCGGCGTGCTTGAGCGCGACCGCAAGCGGGACCGTGGCATCGATCTGTCCAAGGCGAAATGGCACGCGACGCCGCGCGGCTTCGCCACCGATCCGAATATCGACGCGGTGGTGGAGCTGATCGGCGGGTCGGACGGCGTGGCGCTCGAGTTGGTCAAGGCCGCCCTCGGCGCCGGCAAGCCGGTCGTCACCGCCAACAAGGCGATGCTGGCGCATCACGGCAACGAACTCGCTTGGCTCGCGGCGAAGCAGGGCGTCGCGCTCGCGTTCGAAGCGGCGGTCGCCGGCGGCATTCCGATCCTCAAGGCGCTGCGCGAAGGCCTCGCTGCCAACAAAGTGCAACGCGTTTACGGCATCCTCAACGGCACCTGCAACTACATCCTGACGCAGATGCGCGACAGCCGCCGCGATTTCGCCGACGTGCTCGCGGAGGCGCAGAAGTTGGGCTACGCCGAAGCCGATCCGAGCTTCGACATCGACGGCATCGACACGGCGCACAAGCTCGCGATCCTGGCTGCCGTCGCCTTCGGCAGCGCGGTCGACTTCAAGGGCGTGCACGTCGAGGGCATCCGCCATGTCTCGGCCGCCGATATCGAGTTCGCCGAGGCGCTCGGCTACCGCATCAAGCTGCTTGGCATCGCACGCCAGACGCCGCACGGGCTGGAGCAGCGCGTCCATCCCTGCATGGTGCCGGCCGCAACGCCGATCGCTCATGTTGAGGGCGTCTTCAACGCCGTCGTCGTCGAGGGCGATTTCGTCGGCCGTGTCGTGCTCGAAGGCCGCGGTGCTGGCGCCGAGCCGACTGCTTCGGCCGTGGTCGCCGACCTGATCGACATTGCGCTTGGCCGCGCCGGCCAGGGCCTCAACGCCGGGAGCAAGCCCAAGCTCGCGCCGATGGCGCGGCACGAGGGCGCGTATTATCTGCGGCTCATGGTCGTCGACCGGCCCGGCGTGATGGCCGACATCACCGCCGCGCTGCGCGACGAGAAGGTTTCGATGGAGCAGATGATCCAGCGCGGCCGCGCGCCCGACGAGACCGTGCCGGTCGTCATCACCACGCACGCGACGGTCGAAGCGCCGATGCGCCGGGCGCTCGACCGGATCGCGCGCCTGAAGACGGTGCGCGAGAAGCCGCGCATGATCCGCATCGAGGCTCTATAACAGGGCGGAAGCAGCGCGGAGGCAACCGATGGCGAACACCTTCCAGATGGACCGCAACCTCGCGCTCGAGGCGGTGCGCGTCACCGAAGCCGCGGCGCTCTCCGCATCGCGCCTGATGGGCCGCGGCGACGAGAAGGCGGCAGATCAGGCGGCAGTCGACGCGATGCGCAAGGCGCTCAACGGTCTCGCCATCGAGGGCACGGTGGTGATCGGCGAGGGCGAGCGCGACGAGGCGCCGATGCTTTACATCGGCGAGAAGGTCGGAACCGGCCAGGGGCCGAAGATCGACATCGCGCTCGATCCGCTCGAGGGCACGACGATCACGGCCAAGGGCGGCCAGAACGCGCTCGCGGTCATCGCGATGGCCGAGGCGGGCGGCTTCCTCAACGCGCCCGACGTCTACATGGACAAGATCGGCATTGGCTTGGGCGATGGCATCGTCGATCTCGATGCCCAACCGGCTGAAAATCTGAAGAACCTGGCCAAGGCCAAGAAGGTCGCGGTATCGGATTTGGTCGTCTGCATCCTCGACCGGCCGAGGCATAGCGAGCTCATCGGCAAGGTGCGGGCCGCCGGCGCGCGCATCATGCTGATCTCCGACGGCGACGTGTCGGGCGTGATCGCGACGGCGCGGGCGGAAAGCGGCGTCGACATCTACATGGGTTCGGGCGGTGCGCCGGAAGGCGTGCTCGCGGCGGCTGCGCTGCGCTGCATCGGCGGCTTCATGCAGGGCCGGCTCCTGTTTCGCAACGAGGACGAGAAGAGCCGCGCGCGCCGCCTCGGCGTCAAGGATCTCAACCGCAAGTACGGGCTCGAGGACCTGGCCCACGGCGACGTGATGTTCGCCGCCACCGGCGTCACCAACGGCAGCATGCTCCAGGGCGTGCGCCGCATCAATCACGGTGCCGTCACCCATTCGATGGTGATGCGCTCCAAGAGCGGCACGGTGCGGGTGGTCGAGGCGGTGCACAATTTCGACCGCAAGAGCAACTACGACTTCCTGCAGCAAGATGGACGGTAACGTCGGCACGCGCGGCTTTCTCGGCGTCGAGCGCTCGCTTCTCGGCAAGCGCTGGCGCGAGCGTGGCGGCGATGCGCGGCTTGGTCTGGCCATGGCGCAGCGCCTCGGCGTGCCCGAAATCGTCGGCCGCATCCTGTCGTGCCGCGGCGTTGCGGAAGAAGCGTGCGAGCGCTTTCTCGCGCCGACGTTGCGCGACGCCTTGCCCGACCCGCTGTCGTTCAAAGGCATGGAAGAAGCCGTGGCGCGGATCGTGGGCGCGATCCGCACCGGCGAGACGATCGCCGTCTTCGGTGATTACGACGTCGATGGCGCAACCGCTTCGGCGCTGCTCAAACGGTTTCTCGAAGCCGCCGGCGGCAAGGTCAGGGTTTACATTCCGGATCGCCAGCGCGAAGGCTATGGACCGAACGCGCCGGCGCTTCTCAAACTCAAGGCCGAGGGCGCCGCGGTCGCGATCACCGTCGATTGCGGCGTCACCGCTTTTGCGCCGTTGGAAGAGGCGGCCGCAGCCGGGCTCGACGTCATCGTCGTCGACCATCACGTCGCCGAGCCGAGCCTGCCGCGCGCTTGCGCCGTCATCAATCCCAACCGTCTCGACGAGAGCGGCGTGCACGGCAACCTGGCTGCGGTCGGCGTCGCCTTCCTGCTGGCGGTCGCGGTCAACCGTGCGCTGCGCGAAGCCGGCCATTACGTTTCGTGCGCCGAGCCTGATCTGCTGACACTGTTGGATCTGGTCGCGCTCGGCACGGTGTGTGACGTCGTGCCGCTGACCGGACTCAACCGCGCGCTGGTGGCGCAGGGATTGAAGGTGATGCGCCAGCGTCGCAACACCGGCATCGCCGCGCTCGCCGACGTGGCGCGGCTCGCCGAGCGCATCGACGCCTATCACGCCGGATTCATTCTCGGACCGCGCGTCAATGCCGGCGGTCGCGTCGGTGCCGCCGATCTCGGCACGCGGCTGCTGTCGACCGACGATCCGCTCGAAGCGCGTCAGATCGCGGCCGAGCTCGATCGCCTGAACGAAGAGCGCCGAAGGATCGAGGCCCGCGTGCTCGATGAGGCGGTTGCCGAGGTCGAGGCCGCCGACGGCAAGCCGCCGCTGATCTTCGTCGCCAAGCCAGGCTGGCATCCCGGCGTCATTGGCATCGTCGCCAGCCGCCTTAGGGAACGTTACAACCGGCCGGCGCTGGTGACGGCGATCGAGAACGGCATCGCCAAGGGCTCGGGTCGCTCGGTGACGGGCGTGGCACTCGGCGCCATGGTGATCGCGGCACGCCAAGCGGGCCTGCTGGTGAACGGCGGCGGCCACGCCATGGCGGCGGGCTTCACCGCGGAGACCGGCAAGCTCGACGCACTGCGCGAATTCCTGGACGCGCGCGTCGGCGAGGCGCTGGCCGGCACGGAGCCGGTTCCCGAACTCGCCGTCGACGGCGCACTCGCCTGCGCCGCAGCGACGCCCGATTTCGCTGCGCTGATCGAGCGCTTGGCGCCGTTCGGTACCGGCAATTCGGAGCCGCGTTTCGCTTTCGCGAACCTGCGCGTGCTGCGCGCCACGGTTGTCGGACAGGCGCAGGCGCATGTCAGCTGCACGCTCGGCGACGGCGCCGGCACCGGCCGCATCAAGGCGATCGCCTTCCGCGCGATCGAAAGCGCGCTCGGGCCGGCGCTGCTCAAGTCGCAGGGCGCCGGCTTCCATGTCGCCGGCCACGTGCGCGCCGACAATTGGCAGGGCCGGGAAGGCGTGCAGCTCTTGATCGACGATGCGGCGCCAGCGCTGGGCGGCTAGTACCCGGAATCAAAGCTGAGTGATACGTCGGCCCTTGAAGCGGCGCTGGCGGACTTTTTTCTTTCGCCATGCGAAGGGCTGTGCGTTCTCGTTGTAGGCGGCGATGAAGGCATCGATGTGCT
>Ga0307372_10000699_pt1 | contig 58821 bp, 59 predicted proteins | sample OX1MG_FD_202533 | JGI IMG/M metagenome (GOLD analysis project Ga0307372, IMG submission 202533) | Soil microbial communities from Risofladan, Vaasa, Finland - OX-1 | ecosystem: Environmental > Terrestrial > Soil > Coastal area > Acid sulfate soil | place: Finland: Risofladan, Vaasa | collected...
CGATGAGCGGGAGGTGGAAACGGAGCAGGGTGAGGCTCATGAGGCGCCGGCGCACGAAAGGGCCGGCAACAGCTAGGCCGCACCTAAACCACCGCGCCACCTCTCGACTCTACTCAGCCCACACCAACCCGAAGCGCAAGCGAGGCGGAGCAACGCACTTACCTCGCTGGCGCTTCGGGTTTGCATGGAGCGCTTTGTCAAGTAATAGCTGGGCTGATGAATAATCCGGATTAGAAGCCGGGATGAACGTCAACCGGCGGCGTAGGCGTCTTGCCCGCCAATTCATGAGGGCGACTCGCCAATTTGAGCGTCCGCTGGGCGGTGCGCCGTGAGGCGCCGCGTTGAGACCGTTTGGCGCCGGTCGATGCGCAGCCTGGTCGCACGAACCACGCCGCCAACGCCAGATATCGGGCTGGAAGCATCGTCAATGCTCTCCCTTGCCTCCCGTCGGGCGGCGACTCGCCGGCCGCCCTTCGCGTGAATACGCAAGGCTCGTTCCCTCGAACCCAGTGATTTAAACTACCCGCCTCTGAAAAAGAATATCGCGTCCGCCTTGAAAAAGCATGAGAAATCCGTCAGGATTTCGAAATTGTGCGAGGCGCCTGCCGGACGGGCGGCCATCAAGCGGCCGAGGCCGACTGTGGCTGTTCGCCGCCAACAATCGCGGCGAAGCGGGGGCCCCACAGCCCAATGCCGTAGTGCCGCTCGACGAACTGGCGAGCGGCAGCGCCTAGTTCCCGGCGCAGCGACAGGTTCGTCGACAATTCAACGATCGCCTCGGCCCACTCCGAGGGCGTCGCGGCCAGCAGGCCGGTGCGGCCGTGCTGAATCAATTCGGAATGAACACCGGCCGGATTGGCCACCACTGGCAGCCCGGCGGCCATGTATTGCAACACCTTGAGGCCGCACTTGCCGCGACTCCAAGGATGGTCGGGCAGCCAACTGACTCCGATGTCGGCGGCGGCCACGTCGGCGGCTTCGGTCGCCTTCGACCACGGCCGAAGCATCACCTTCACGCCCGCCAACTTCGGGGCGGCGTCGCAAACGACGTGCAATTCGATGCCGCTCAGGCGCGCCGCGGCGGCGGCCAGGCCGCCGTGCGCATCGTCCAACGACGGCAGCGTGCTGCGGCTGCCGATCCAAACCAATCTCGTCTCGGCGCCAGTGCGAAGGTGCTCGGCCTGCGGATAGAGGCGCGGGTCGACCGTCGTCGGAACCATGGCGATCCGGTTGCACGGGGCGAACGCCGCGGCTTGCGCCGCCAAAAAATGGTTGCCGGCCGTGATCGCATCGGCAACGCGAACGGTGGCGCGGAATCGCCTCAGGCGGCTCAGGCTCTCCGCCGCCTTCGACGAGTTGCTATCGCGATGAAACATCGCGTCGTCGAAATCATAGATCAAACGACGACTCGCTTTCCTCAGCATCCAAAGCCACCAGGGAGACAACAGCTTCCGCTGGAGCAGAACGCCGTCGGCCTGCGCCGCCTGCCGTAGCACGCGACGCCAACCGCCCGGGCTGTGCGGAATCGGCTGCGCCTCGAGCGTCCAACCGCGAGCCGCCAGCCATTTTTCATAAGCCTGCACCCGATACCGGTAGCAGACATGGCCTGGCTGCTCGATCAGCGCCAACAATCGCATTTCGGTCGTCCTTCCGCTTTCCGCCTGAAACGTGTTCGGACGCCCGAAAACTCGCCGCGCGCCACTGGGGGCTGTTGTCGGTCCGAAGTACGGACCAACTTGCGTGAATTCGGCAGTTTTTGCCGGGTTTTTCGCGACAGTTGCAGTCGATTGCGGGGCTTTACGCAGGCAGCGGAAGACAGGCAGATTACATCCGCCGCAGTCCGCAAAATCCGTAAAGTTTGCCTAAATATCGGCATGTTCAGGCGCCGATCAATGGCGCGCGAATCGGTCGACTCTCTTCTTGAATTTCGAACTCTCGGGATCGGCAACATGGATCGAGCAGGCAGACGCCCGCTTCTGATGGATGGCGTTTGGCTGGCGGTTTGCATTCTCGCGTCGTCCGTGTGGTGCGTTTCGGCGGCGTCGCAGCTCAGCGCCACGTTCGACGAACCGTTGTACATGGCCCGCGGGCTGGAATGCTGGCGGACGGGCAGCCACAGCGGTTTGATTCGCCTGGGCACGATGCCGCTGCCCATCGACGTCGAGACGCTGCCGGTTTACCTGTGGGAGCGTTGGCGAGGCGCGGCTTTCGATCCGGTCGCCGATCTCGGTCGAATTCTCCCCGTGGCCCGGATGGGCGCACTCGTCTTCTGGTGGATGCTTTTGATTTACGGCTGGCTGGCCGCGCGAAAGCTGGCCGGACCTTGGGGCGGCCGGTTGGCCGTCGCCTGGCTGGCCTGCGAGCCCAATCTGCTGGCGCATGCCAGCCTGGCCACGACCGACGTCGCGATCAGCGCGTGCCTGCTGGCGCTGGCCTACCATTTCGCCGCCGGCCGCGAAGCCGCCTGGCGTGCCCGCGTGGCCTTGCCCGGCTGTTTGTTCGGCGTAGCGCTCGTGGCGAAGGCGTCGGCCTTGGCGTTCGGGCCGCTGGTCATGGCGGTGATCGAGTTCGATCGCCTGTGGCGCAACGGCCAGCTACAAGCATGCTTCGCCGGCGATGCAGAGGACGCTTCCGCCGGCTTCGGGCGCCGCATCGCAGCGTTGGCGCGGCGCCTTCGAGAAGCCACTTTGCCCTTCCGCCGCGATTTGCTGCAAGCGATGGCGATCGGTTTAGGCGTGATGTTCGTCTATTGCGGTTGCGATTGGCGTGCCGAGCCGTCGTTCGTGGCTTGGGCCCAAAAACTGCCCGCAGGCGACTTGCACGACGTGATGTCGTGGATCGCCGAGCACCTGCGGATCTTTTCCAACGGCGCCGAAGGACTGGTGCGGCAAGTCAAACACAATATGAGAGGTCACGACGGGGCCTATTTGCTGGGCGAAGTGTATCCGCGGGCGGTTTGGCACTACTTTCCCTTGGCGCTTTCGATCAAGCTCGGCGTGCCGCTGCTCATCGCTCCCTGGGCGGTGGCGGCGCAGCGGCGCCGTTCGGCGCTCAACTGGGCTAGCCTGGCGGCGCTGGTCTTGTTCGTGTTCAGCTTCAATTGCCGCGTGCAGATCGGCATTCGCCTGGTGCTGCCGCTGATCGTGATGCTGGTCGTCGGCCTCTCGGCGGCGCTCGCGGATGCGGCGAGTTGCGCTCCGTCGCTCGGCCGCAGGCGGCTGTGGGCCTTCGGCGCCGCTACGGGCGTAGCGTGGACCGCGCTAGCCGCCTGCCAGGTTTGGCCACACGGCTTGTGCTACGTGAACGAGTTGTGGGGCGGCATGTCGCAAGGCTACTTGTGCCTGAGCGATTCGAATTACGACTGGGGCCAAGGCGTGAAGGAACTGCGGCGCTGGCAGCGCGAGCAAGGCCTGGAGCGGCTCGACGTGTGGTACTTCGGCGCCGACCCGGCGGTGAATGCGCCGCCGCTGCGGCATCTGCCGCTGCACCAATTGCCCTTGAATCAGCCACAAGACGTCCTGGCCTACGTCCAGGGCGATTACGTGGCCGTCGGCGCCACGCTGCTCTATGGCACGACCACCTGCCAGGAACCGCATCGCAAGGCAGTCGAATTCTTCCGCGGCTTGCAGCCAGTGGCGCGGACGACGACGTTTTTGATTTTCGACGTCAGCCGCAGTTCGCCAACCGCCGTGGCGGCCGCCAGGCCGGCGCGTCACGCTTTACGAACAAGGAAGCAACCGTGAAGCCCGATTCATTCGCCGCCTGCGCTGCCTGGTTTTCCCAACGCGAAAAAATCTTCCGCCGGCTGGCGATCGGCCTGGCCGCGGCGGTGTTCGTCGTGCAATGGGTGCGGGCCGGCGTCAAGCTGGAAGACGGCGATTTCTTCTTGCACTGGAAATTCGCCACGCGCTTCGTGCATCAGCAGTTGATGTACGCCGACGGACTGCACGTGCCTTATCCGCCGTTCTGGGGCATGGCGTGGTCGCCGATCGCCGCCTTCTCGGTGGGCGCCGCGAAAGTATTGGCTTATCCCTTGAGCCTGGCCGCCTTGGCGCTGTTGTGGTTCGTGCTCGACCGCCTGACGCGGCGCCAGTTGCCGCTCGATCGCACGAAGGTCTTTTGGGTTGGCGCCGCGGCATTGGCGTTGAGCAGCCGCTTTGTGATTCGCGAATTGCCGGAGTGCGGACCAAACCTGCTGCTGTTGGCCCTGAGTTGGCTGGCCGTTTGGCTGTGGGTCGAGCGGCGCGAGGTGCTGGGCGGAACTTGCTTGGGGCTGGCGATCGCCATGAAGTGTACGCCCGGCTTGTTTCTGGCCTATTTCGCCTGGAAGCGGCAATGGAAGATGGCGGCCAGCACCGCGACTGCTGCGCTGGCCTTCACGCTGGCCCCGGTCCTCTGGCAAGGCCCGGCCGACTATCGCCAGCACATGGAAATCTGGCTCACGCAACTCGCCCAGAGCGCCGCACAGAGCGACCCTTCACGCGGCGTGCTGGGCGAAGAGGAACTGAAAAACTTGTCGCTGCGGCCGGCCGTGGCGCGGTTTCTGATGCGGTTGCCGGCCGGACACCTGAGCCGCGTCGACCATCCGGCTTATCTCGAATTCCTCGACCTGTCGCCCGCCGCGGCCGATCGCGCCGTGAAGCTTGCCCTACTTGCGCTCGTGGTCTTTTCGACCTGGACGTTCCGCCGACCAGTCGAAGCCCGCGACGATTTGACGATCGTCTGGGAATGCGCCGCGGTCTCCGTGCTGATTTTGCTGTTCTCGCCGATCACCTGGGCCCAGCACTGCGTGGCGTTCTTACCGGCTTTCTACCTGCTCGCTCGCGCCGCTTTCGTGCGCGGCCGATCGCAGCGCTGGATAGAGGCGGCCGTGGCGGCGTTCGTCGTGGTCAACTTGCTGCTCAACCGCGGCCTGCTCGTTCGCGACTTGGCGATGCTCTTGGCCAGCTATCACCTGCAAACGTTCTCGTTTCTGGGAATCCTCGCCGTGTTGTTCGCTTGCCGCGCCCGCGAATCGGCGCTGACGGCGTCGGCCGACGCCGAAGTGATCCGCCTGTTCAGAGCTTCCGGTTTTTATCGTCGCAAGGCCGCTTGAATGGATCGCCGAGGGGAACACGACGACGCGCAGCGCCCCGGCGATTGGCTCGGCCGGCTGCCGTGGATTCGTTGGCTGGTCGCCTTCGGCCTGGCGCTGCGGACGTATCATTATCTGCGCGGCCCTTCGCTGTGGCACGACGAAGCGGCGCTGGTCGTCAACGTGCTCGAAAAGAGCTTCGCCGAGTTGCTGGGGCCGCTCTGGTTCTCCGAAGCGGCGCCGCCGTTGTTCTTGTGGCTGGAAAAAGCCGCCAGCCTGCTGCTGGGCGACGACTTATACGCACTGCGACTCGCGCCGTTTTTGGCCAGTTGCCTGGCGCTCGTGCTGTTCGTGCCGGTCGCGCGGCGCTGGCTGCCGGAGGCGGCCGTGCCTTGGGCGGTGCTGTTCTTCGCCTGTTCCGATCGCCTGCTGTGGCACGCCTGCGAGGCCAAGCAATACAGCGGCGAAGTGCTGGCCGCCGTGGCGATCCTGGCGCTCTATTGCCGCAGCGAAGGCTGGCCGCTGGCGCGGCGGTCGCTGGCCTTGGCGGCGCTGGCGCCGGCCTTGCTCTGGATGGCTTATCCGGGTTGCTTTCTTTACGGCGGAGTATTGCTGGCCTTGCTGGGCCAGACGAGACAATCTCGGCGGCCGGTCGACTGGGCCGCTTACGCCGCTTTGGCTGCGATCGTCTTCGGCTGCTTCTTCGCACTGCTGGCTGGGCCCATGCATGCGCAGCGCGACCCGGCGATCGTCGACTGTTGGCAAGACATGCAGCAGTTCGCCGATTGGCGCCATCCGGCCAGCGTGCCCGGCTGGATGATTCGCTCGCAATGGGAACTCATCGGCTATGTGATCGATCCGTTCGGCGAGTTTCTGTTGCCGCTGGCGATCGTCGGCGCCGTTGCATTCTGGCGCCGCAAGATGTTCGCCGAGTTGAACCTGCTCGCAGTCCCGATCGCGCTGGCGTTCGGGGCCGCTTGTTTCGGAGCGTATCCTTACGGCGGCGTGCGGGTCATGGCTTACGCGGCGCCGGCGATTATCATGCTCGTTGCGGCCGGCGCGGCGTCGTGTTTGGCTTGGCTCGAGTCTCGCCGCCGAGCGCCGGCTTGGGTCCTGGCCCTGTTATTGATGAGTCCCGCGGTTGCGGCGCTCGCCCATGTCGCCGTTCCGTGGCAAAGGGCCGATTGCGATTCGGCCGCGAGCTTCGTCCATCAACACCGCCGGAACGGCGATCGGGTCGTCGCCAACCACTGGGAGTATCTGTATTACTTCCGCAACCTGGGCGCCGCCTTCACGCCGCTGGAAGCGTTCGATCCCGAGCGATCGGGCCGCGTTTGGCTCGTCGTCACGGGCGGCGCGGCAGCCGACCGCGAGCCGTGCCTGTCAGCCTTTGCGTCGAGTCCCTGGCGCGTGCTCGAGCGCCGAGAATTCCGCCGCACGACGGTGCTGCTCGTCGAGCGTCAACGCGGCCAGTCGCAACTCGATGTCGCCAACCGTGCTGTCGCCAACCGTGCTGCCGTCAACCGTGCCGCCGTCAACCGTGCTGCCGTCATCCGTACAGCGGAGCAATGACCTCGCCGGCATTGAGCTGGTGGGGCCGGCCGAGCCGATCGATAATCTGGCTCCTCGGGTCGATGCCTAGCGCCGTGTAGACCGTGGCGCCGAGATCGGCCGGATACCAGCCGCGCGTCATTGGATACGCTGCCTGCGCGTCGCTGGCGCCGACCGTCTGCCCGCCGACCACGCCCGCGCCGGCAAACACCGCCGAAAATACGCCCGACCAATGATCGCGGCCGGCCGTGGCGTTGATCTGCGGCGTGCGGCCGAACTCTCCGACCACCACCACGAGCGTTTCGGCCAGCAAGCCGCGCTCGTCCAGATCGGCCAGCAAGGCCGACAGCCCTTTGTCCAGCGGCGGCAGCAAGCGATCTTTGAGCTGCTTGAAGTTCGAGCCGTGCGTGTCCCAATTGTTCATCGATCCCATGTTGGCTTGCACGACCGGCATGCCGGCTTCGACCAACCGCCGGGCGAGCAGCAATGATTGTCCGAAAGCGTGCCGGCCGTATCGCTCGCGCATCGGCGGCGTTTCGCGATCGAGATCAAACGCCTCGCGGAATTTGGCGCCGGTGGTCAGAAGCGTATAGGCGTTGCGCATCCGCGCCGACAGGTCGCCGACCGAGGCCGCCGCGTCGAGATCGCGGCGCTGCTGGTCGAGATTGGCCAGCAGGGCCCGCCGGTCGTTGACTCGCTCGACCGTCAACCCCGGCAGAAGCTGCAGCTCGTCGAGCTTGAAATCGGCGGCGTTGGGATCGCGCGTGAGCTGCCAAGGATCGTACTGGCTGCCCATGAAGCCGCCGTTTTGCCCCGAGAAGCCGTAGCCGTTGTGCAGATACGTCGGCAACAAAACGCCCGACGGCAGCCCGTCGGCGCTGGGCCGCAGATACTGCACGGCCGAAGCGTAGCAGGGCCAATCGTTGCGGCTGGCCATGTGCGTGGCGCCCGGCGGCAATTGATTGACGCCCGTGAGCATGAAGTGCGTCCCTTGTTCGTGCCCCGGCAACTTGTGCGTCATGCTGCGGACGATTGTATACTTGTCGGCCAGCTTCGCCATCAGCGGCAAATGAGGGCCGATTTGCACGCCCGGCACGTTGGTGTCGATCGGCTGAAACTCGCCGCGCACTTCGACGGACGCCTTGGGCTTGAGGTCCCAAATGTCCTGATGGCTCGGGGCGCCGGTGCAGAAGACCAGAATCACCGATTTCGCCCGGCGTGACGCCGCCGCTTCGGCCCGGGCGCTGCGCGCAGCCAGGGCCTGCGGCAAGCCGAGCCCCAGCAACCCCGAAAAACCGACTTGCAAAAACTCTTTGCGGCTCAGGCCGCGGCGATGTAGGGGCGGGCGCGCATCCGGCATGACGATGTCCAGGCGAGGCTGTTTGGGGGCGGGACTTTTCTTATGGCAGGCCAAGACTTAGTATCGCGGTCTTGGGAGGAAAAAGCAACGTCGCTCTCGTCGCCGCCTTGGACGAGGGCGTAAGTAGGCGTTCGCTGCAAAACTTGTAGGGAACGCCCTCCGTGGCGTTCCGAAAAGCGCGAATCAACGCGATTTCCGAGTTCACGGAACGCCACGGAGGGCGTTCCCTACAGAACCAACCGCGCGAACCGATTCTTACGCCCCCTGCACGAGTCGGCGAATGCCGTCTCGCCGCAAATCCTAAATCGCATTGCATGATTCCAAGTTCCGACGAGTTCGAAACGTTCGACGGGCTAAGCCTGTTTGTCAGGCGCCGAGTTCCGCAGGCTCGCTCGCCGCGCGGGCGGGTGGCCATCGTTCACGGTTACGCCGAACATAGCGGGCGTTATGAAAACCTGGTCGAGCGGCTGCTTGCGGCCGGCTTGGGCGTAGGCCAATTCGATCTGCGCGGCCACGGGCGATCGGAGGGGCCGCGCGGATTCGTGCGCGACTTCGAGAACTATGTAAATGATCTCGAACGGTTCATTGCCATCGAGCGCGACCTGGATGCCGCGCGGCCGCTGTTCTTGCTCGGCCATAGCATGGGCGGACTGATCGCCGCCCGTTGGGTCGTCTCGCGAGCAACGCCAATTTCCGGCTTGCTGCTCAGCGGCCCGGCGCTGAAGATCGACGAGCGAATTCATCCCTGGCTACAGCGGCTGTCGGGGGCGATCGGCAGCCTCGCTCCTCGGTTGCCGACCGTCCGGATCGACGAACGGGCGCTGTCGCGCGATCCCGAAGTCGTGCAAAGCTTTCGCGACGATCCGCTCGTGTTTCACGGGCGCATGCCGGCGCGGACCGGGGCCGAGATCGTGCGCGTCAGCAAGCAAATTGGCGGCCAGTTCGCCAAGCTGACGCTGCCCGTGCTGTTCATGCACGGCACGGCCGACCGGCTGGCCGATCCGGAAGGCAGCCGCCAGGCCTGCCAGAGCGCGGCGGCGGCGGACAAGACGCTCAAGCTTTATTCCGGCTTGTATCACGAGATCTTCCACGAACCCGAGCGCGAGCAGGTTTTCGACGATCTCGTGCAATGGCTCGAAGCGCGAACGTAATTCAGCGGGCCGGTTGATGCGCCGTAACCGCCGCTAGCCCGGATTATTCATCAGCCCCGAGAATGCTCGACAAAGCGCTTCACACTAACCCGAAGCGCTAGCGAGGTAAGGCGATTGCTCCACCTCGCTTGCGCTTCGGGTTGGTATGGGCTGATGAATAATCCGGGCTAGTGCCTCTTCAAGTCTGAGTTGATAGGTGAGGGAGGGTGGCTGGCGGCAGAGCGAAGCGATGCCCCAGCGAACTGGGGCTTCGCCTAGGCTCAGCCGCCAGCCACCCGACTGTCAAAATGGCTTTGAAGAGGCACTAGAATCCTCGGCCCAGGCCTCGCCTTCCTAGGCCCGTGCCAGGCGTCCCAAGCGGCGCCGCCAGATCGGGAACCGGGTAAACTCTCGAGGAGCGCATGGTTTCGGCTTCGGCCTTGGTCGTAATCAACAAAACCTGGCTGCGGATCACGTAAGTCAGGTCCATTTCGCTCAACAGCAGCCGCAATGCGGAACGCAATGTGATGCCCTTGAGCTTGCGCGTGACCGGCGTGTCGGTCCCGATGCCTTGATCGCTCAGAGCTTTGTCGTCGAACTGAATTTCGATGCCGTGCCGCGCCTTCAAGTAATCCACGACCTCCGAGAGCGGCTGAGCGACGCAATCCAGTTCCGTCTTTTCGTCGAGCGCCGCGACGAGTTTGGCGTCGTTCGGGCTGCTCTCGGCGAGATCGGCCGCCTGGTATTTTTTGCGGCGTTCGGAGAGTACCCGCCAAACATTCGCATCGGGATACACGAGCGGCGGCTCGTCCGGCGTCGGAACCAGCGACGACTCGACTTGATGCATCGAGTCGATCTCGGCTTTGTGACGCGCATCGACGACGGCGTTCATGCCCGCCGCGTACCCTGCCGTGTGAGCCGTCAGTTCGGCGTTCGCAGCGCTCACCGCTCGCGGTGGTTGGTTTGCCGCGCCGGCGTCCGCTGCAGCGTCGCGGTAGTGCTCTTCGTCCATCAAGGCGTTGAATCGCTCCAGCAACTCGTCGATCTTTTGGTCTTGGACAGGTATCTCGGGATTGGGACGCGTGCGAGGTCGTCCCTCATCTCCCAGCCGCTGGCCAAGCCGGGCGCGCTCGGCTTTGACGATCGCCTGTTGGCGAGCCGCCTTAAAGGAGGCCTCGACATAGTCGCTCAGTTGCGAACGCAAGTCCGCGTCGAGTTCCGGCGCCTGGGCCACCTTTTCCAGCAGCAGCTTCAACATCTTGGCAGCTCCTTCGGGATCGGAAGCCCTCATGGCACGCGATGCTTGCACGGAGTTGCGCACTTCGTTACGAAAGAACTGCTTGTAAACGCGGTGCTGCTTTGCGACTTCATCGAGCAAACTGGCGTCGGCGGGCTGGGACGAGGCCCCGCCGGCGGCGGCATCGCGACGCGCAACCGTTCCGACCGGCCTTAATTCGAGGGGTAACGTGTAGGGTTTCGCACGCCCGCCCCGTTGCACCGTTTGCACGTCCGCCTCTAAGGCGCCGGCTTGAGCATTGAGCGGATCGAGTCGCTTTGCCTCCCGTACGAACCGTTCGGCCCGGTCGATTTCTCCAAGCGCCAGAGCCTGTTGTCCGAGCAGAACGAGCCTGGCAGCCTCGCGACTGACCAGGCCGCGCAGCTCGCTCAGCCCGGCGGCGCCGACCGTCGGCAGACTCAATCCGCCGTCGCGACGAGCCGCCTCGACGAGCTTGGCCAAATAGGCGTTTTCAGGGTCCGACGGCTGGGGCGTCAGTTTCCATTTCAAATCGAGCGGCTTCCCTCCCGCTTCGCCTTGCACCTCGATCTCGACGGGCGCTGCGTTTCCGGCGGTTGCGGGCATTTTGCCCAACAACACCGTGTCGCGGTCGAAGCGCAAGGGCGGCATGGCGCGGAAGTAGACTTGCCAGTAGCCCTCGGGCAGTTTCACGGCAGACGGCCAGATCACTGTGGCCCGGACGACGTCGGCCAGGCTGGCGCCAATTTGAGACGGCTTCCACTCTTCGCGGTCCGACAGCAGAATGCCGCCCGTGTGATGCGCGATCGCTCCGAGCAATTGATGATCGACTCGCGGCCCGATGCTGTAGCTGCTGACGGAAATTCTCGCTTCGACGAATCGTTCCATCAAGCGTCGCATGTTCTCGGTGAACAGCAGCTTCGCCGTGCTCATGCCGTCGCCGATATAGACCGCCGAGCGAGCGCGGTCCGCCTCGGCGCCGCCCGTCAACTGCATCGCCGCGGCGGCAAGCGCGCCGGGCATATCGGTCGAGCCGAGCGGCACGCGCGCGCGAAGCTGAGCCAGCGCCCGGCTCATCTCGGCGCTATGGGCGTAAACGAACGTCGGCGTGAGCGGAATTGCCTGCACGTCGACGGCCAAAAGCGTCACGCGGTCGCCATCGTCGAGACCCGCCAGCAACCAATCGAGCGCGGCCAAGGCTTTGTCGCGATAAGAGCCGGTTTGACTCGCCGAAGTATCGAACAGGATTGCCACGTCGCGTGCAGGCCGCGGCGGTTCGGCAATCGACGGCATCAACTCCAGCGCGAAATAACGCTGGCCATCGGGCGCGGCGAAGGTTTCGATTTTCGCGAAATGCGCTCGCGGCGAACGAGCGGGCCGGTCCGCTGCCGACGCCGAGAAAACATGGCAGAACAGCCCGAGGGCCGCTAAACAAAACGACCTCAATGAGCATGACACGGTGCATACCTCCCCCGAGGAGCAAGCGCGCGCCAGCGTCTCCCTGGCGTTGGCACGGCGCATGATTCGCCAAACAGATCCACACCGAGGAATCCTGCTTAAATCTTAGCCGACTCAAGATTCCATTGTCAAAAGAATCCCTTCTCGACAAAGCGTTTTTTGCCCAAAACAACGGCGAAAAGCACAGTTTATCCCCAGAAAATAGCTACTTAGTCCTCTGGGAGGGGCGCCCATCTTGTCAGGAAATGAATGCGCCGCGATTTGTGCTTCGAAAACCGGAATTTCCCCTCGATTCGAGCATTGCTCGATAGAATACGTTTCGTTTGGCCTTCCGTACGGCAGGCCACGACCCTATTCGCCATGACTTTCAGCCATCTCGAATAAATCCGATGCCTTGGGCGCCCGATCTCTCACGCCGCGACTTGCAACCCGAGTTGATCGACCAGGCCGATCTCGATGCCGGGCGTCATTTGCACGCGCTCGAAGGTCTGGTGCGAATCAACATCTTCAGCGGCAGCGCGGGAATTCTTTGGCCGCCGATCCGCGACTTGATTTCCGCCGATCCGCGACGTTCGTGGCGGCTGCTCGACGTGGGCGCCGGCGCCGGCGACCTGCCCCTTGCGTTATGGCGCAAGGCCCAGCGCGCCGGATTCCGTTTGGAAGTCGAAGGTTGCGACAAAAGCGGCAGGGCCGTCGAACATGCCCGGCAGCGCGCCAAACGCTCGAACGTTCCGGCTCGGTTTTTCGAGTGCGACGCACTCGAAGACGCGTTGCCCGACGGCTACGACATCGTGATGAGTTCGTTGTTTTTGCACCACCTCGACGAACCTCAGGCGATCGAATTATTGCGGCGGAAAGCCGCCGCCGCGGGTCGCTTGATGCTGGTGAACGACCTGGAACGTAGCTGGGCCGGATTCACGCTGGCGTATTGGGGGGTCCGGCTGCTGACGCGCTGCGACGTCGTCCATGCCGACGGTCCGCAATCGGTGGCCGGCGCTTTCCGTCTGGATGAAGTCCGCGCGCTGTGCCGTGCGGCGGGGCTCGAAGGCTACGCGCTGAAGCGTCGTTTTCCGTGCCGCTATCTGCTCGCCTGGAAACGCTGACGGAGAGGCTTCGTGGCGCAGCCGACGGAAGATTTCGACGCCTTGGTGATCGGCGGAGGTCCGGGCGGCGCGACGACGGCCTTGCTGCTGGCCCGAGCGGGTTGGGCGGTCGCCGTCGTCGAGCGCCAACGATTTCCGCGGCGCAAAGTGTGCGGCGAGTATTTATCGGCGGCGAACTGGCCCTTGCTCGAAGCGTTGGGCGTCGCCGAATCGTTCGATCGCCGCTCAGGGCCCGAAATCCGCCGCGTCGGGCTGTTCGCGGGCGAGGCGTTCGTCGGCGCCGATCTTCCCTTGCCGAAATCGAACTCCGCGAGCCGCTGGGGGCGGGCCTTGTCGCGCGAAAAGCTCGATACGATGCTGCTCGAACAGGCCGCATGCTGCGGCGCCGAAATACGGCAACCGTGGCGCGCCGTCGAGTTGCACGACTGCGGCGATCGTTTTACCTGCCGAGCCGTCTGCCAGGAAGACGGCGACTGCCGAGAATTGCGCGCGCCGATTGTCGTCGCGGCGCATGGCTCGTGGGCGCCAGGGCGGTTGCCGACCGAGGGACCGCGGCAACCGAAGCGGGCGGGAGATTTGTTCGGCTTCAAAGCCAGCTTTCTCGACGCTTCGCTCGACGACGATCTGATGCCCCTGCTGACCTTCGCGGATGGTTACGGCGGCCTGGTTCACTGCGACGGCGGGCGGACGGGCCTGTCCTGCTGTATTCGCCGCGACCGCCTGGCCCAGTTGGGCCGCAACGCGGACGAATCGGCGGGCCAAGCCGTGCTCGCATACCTGTTCGAAGAATCCCCGGCGTTGCGTGCGGCCTTGGGCGACGCGACCTGCGAGACGCCTTGGCTTTCGGCCGGCCCGATCCGGCCGGGGGTGCGAGCGGCGTACCGCGACGGCATCTTTCTGGTCGGCAACGCGGCGGGCGAGGCGCATCCGGTCGTGGCCGAAGGCATCAGCATGGCGATGCAAGCCGGTTGGCTGTTGGCCGAGCGGCTCATTGGCGCCAGCGACGCAAGGCTTACGCCAACGGCGCGAGACCGCGTCGGTTGCGCTTACGCTCGCGCCTGGCGGCGAGCATTCGCGCCGCGCATTCGAGCGGCGGCGAGCATCGCCCACTGGGCCATGCGTCCGGCCGCGGTGCGAGCGAGTTTACCCGTCATTCGCAGCTTCCCGCGGCTGCTGACCTGGGGCGCCTTGTGCAGCGGGAAAACTTCGAGTCCTTGGCGGCGCACGATCGACGTCGAACATAGAGGAAGCAGATGGATCTGACCATTCTGGGATTGGGCACGGCGGTTCCCGAACACCGCATGACTCAAGGCGAGGCCGTCGATTTGGCGCGGCAAGTTTGTGCTCCCGGCGGCGATCAGGCCCGCGCGCTGGGGATTCTCTATCGCCGGGCCGGAGTCGAAACGCGCCACACGGCGCTGCCTTATCAAACCGTGCTCGACTGGTTGAACGCGGAGGACGAAGGGGGCGTAGCGACATGCCTTCGTCTGGGACCGACGACCCAAGAACGGATGCAGGTCTACGCACAGCACGCCTGTTCGCTGGCGGTTCGGGCCGCGTCCGCCGCGCTGGACGCAGCCCAAACGCCGGCGGCGACGATCACCCACTTGGTGACGGTGTCGTGTACCGGGTTTGCCGCGCCGGGCGTCGACTTCGCGCTGATCGGCCAACTGGGCTTGAACCCGTCGGTCGAGCGGGTGCAGGTGGGTTTCATGGGCTGTCATGGCTCGATCAATGGGTTGCGCGTCGCCCGCGCGCTGGCCGCTTCCGATCCGGCGGCGCTCGTCCTGCTCTGCGCCGTCGAGATTTGCAGCATCCATTATCAGTTGCAGTGGGATCCTAAAAAGTTCGTCGGCAATTCGATCTTCGCCGACGGGGCGGCGGCGATCGTCGGCCTGGCGTCGTCCGAGGCCGATCGGTCGAACTGGCGCGTGGCGGCCACCGGTTCGCGGCTGTTGCCCGACTCGTCGGACGCCATGCGCTGGACGATCGGCGATCATGGCTTCGAGATGGAGCTTTCGCCGCGCGTGCCCGAATTGATCAGGCAACATTTGCGTCCCTGGTTCGAAGACTGGCTCAAGAGACAAGGGCTTGGCATCGCCGACATTGGCTCTTGGGCCGTTCACCCAGGCGGGCCGAGAATCTTAAGCGCCGTCGAAGAGACGCTCGGTTTGAACCGCGCGGCGTTGGCCGTGTCGCGCCAGGTGCTGGCGGACTGCGGCAACATGTCTTCGCCGACCGTGCTGTTCATCCTCCAGCGGCTGCTGGCGCAACGGGCGCCGCGGCCTTGCGTGATGCTGGGCTTCGGCCCCGGCTTGATGGCCGAAGCCGCGCTGATCGTTTGACGGCCCGCTCGCTACGGGCTTCGTGCGCTGGCTGAAAGACGGGGGCTTGCGACGAACAAGCATTCGCCGGCGGCCAAACCTCCTAGAGGAACCTCATGCAAATCGCAAATCGAACGTTTCTGGTGACCGGCAGCGGTTCGGGTTTGGGGGCGGCTTGCGCGAAAAGGCTGGCGGCGGCCGGCGCCCGCGTGGTTGTCGCCGATCTGAATCGCGACCTCGGCGCCCAGGTCGCCGCCAGCATCGGCGTCGCCGCCCAATTCGTTCCGACCGATGTCGTCGATGAAGCGAGCGTTTCACAGGCCGTCGAAGCCGCTTGCCAATTCGGACGATTCGCCGGCGCCATCCACTGTGCGGGGATCGTGGCCGGCGGTCGGGTCCTTGGCCGCGATGGGCCGCACAGCCTGGAGTTGTTCTCCCAGGTGATCCAAGTGAATCTTACGGGCACGTTCAACGTCGTGCGGCTGGCGGCTGCCGCGCTTGCCCACGTCGAGCCCGACGAGACGGGCGAGCGCGGGGTGCTGATTGCGACCTCTTCGATCGCGGCGTTCGAAGGCCAGATCGGGCAGGCCGCCTACGCCGCCTCGAAAGCCGGCGTCGCCGGCATGATCTTGCCCATCGCACGCGAGCTGGCGGCGCAGGGCATTCGCGCCGTGGCGATTGCTCCCGGCATCTTCGACACGCCGATGATGGCCAGCCTGCCGGGCAAGGTTCGAGACTCGCTGGCCCAACAAATCCCTTTCCCGCCGCGATTCGGCCAACCCGACGAGTTCGCCGCCTTGGTCCAACACGTGATCGAGAATCAAATGCTCAACGGCAGCGTGATCCGGCTCGACGGCGCCGTGCGGATGGGGCCGAAGTGATTGTGATTGAAGGACTTATGTCGGACTTGAGTTGCGATTATCGAGGCGTAATCTCTGCGGATGGAGTCGATGTTGGCAGCCCGGCGGGATTGACCGAAACCATTGACCTGATGGAATTTCGGGTTATAAACGCCCTAAGCTGGGATTGACGTAACTGAAAACGCAGGCACATGGCAGGTGCAGATGCTAGTCGAGTTGGGGCTCTTGGGATCACCCAAGAGGGGCATAATCGTGCAGACCAGACGTGGCACATCGCTAGCCAATTTTCTTGCACCCCCACCCGATCACCAAGCCAAGTTGACGTATGCCAGCTTCAGAGCAAGGTTTGGGATGCGTTGGAGGATGAGAACAGATGCTTCTGGAGTCTACAATTGCGCTGGGCTTGTGTGGGCCAGCCGTCGCACTTGCCTAACGGAGGAAAGTGAATGGCGTGCCATATTAAAAGAGGATGAGTATCGCCGCATAACAAGTGAGCGAGAAGTCGCCGTTGGTGACGTCGTCGTTTATGTGAGACGCGGCTCAAACGAAATTATCCACGTCGCAAAGGTTTGTGAGAAAATATCAATGGCCGGTGCTGGATTGGAGGGCGCTAGGCCAGTACTTAAGGCCCTGAGCAAGTGGGATAATAGATACGGAGAAGATGTTCATGCAATTGAAGATGTGTTTTTGAACGGCGGCGAGGCGTTCGACGTCGAGTATTGGACGGATAGAAAGAATTGATTTTTCAACGCTCGTCGGAGGCAAAAAGATAATGGCTGCGAATGCGCTTGAGGCACTGATTTCGCGGGAGTTTACGGACTCTCTCGGCGCATGCCCGACGCCGCAGGGCCTGTGGAGGTGTTTACAGCGATCGAAACACGTGAAAGATGTGCGTGATTCTCTCGCACGCGGTGAAATAACCGAGGAGGGATTACGACGATTTGTTGACTCGCTCCAGCTTGACTTTAGGCGCGGAACGCAGTTCGTGCATGAACACGTGCTCGCCGCAATTGCGGTTGCGCTCGAGAGTCGTCGGACAAGATTTGCGGAGGACTTTTTACTCGATCTCGCGCGGCTGAAAAAAATTTCAGAACTGGATATGGCCCCGAGGGTCGCCGGGCTGTGCTTGTCTGAACAAATGAAGCTACCCCGAGCGACGAAGAAGCGATTTAGGGCATATTCAAAGACAGTTAAATACTGGAGCGGCGGAATCATTGTTTGTCGGAACGTCGCGCCCGCGCAGTATAGTCGCATCACTAAGATCAAAGTCCCGCGGAAAACACATGCCTAAGATCGAGTACTTTCTGGTGGCCGAATCGTACTCAGAAGACAAGGACTCTGGTTATCTCAGCATATTCAACGTCTTCAACACAGTTCGATTCCAGAAACTTCCGGCGACCATCCCGAAGGTCGTCGCAATATCATGCTGGCTGTCATCGGCCGAGGAAATCGAACAATCGGCAAATGCTCAGGTCACTTTGAGATTTCGCCTTCCTGGCCAGCCAGACCCGCAAGAGTTTCGCGCGAATTTCGAGAGCGACACCAGATTTCAGTACGTAGTACTTGAGCTGTATGATGTTCCGGTCAAAGAGGCCGGGGATATTTTGGTTGAATTGCAGCTCAACGGAAAACACTGCGCGACGCACACGATGTCCATTGCGGCGATTGAATAAGGGGTCTGCGTTCTCGAAACCCTCGTAGTCGCCTGAATGCCATGCGATCAAGCTTGCAGCATCGCTGAAATTCACCTCTTCCGCCGCTGCAACGTGCTATGGCGCACCCATGGCCGCTTCAGGTGCAATCGGACAGGCAAACTCAACGATGGCAGACGACGACTCTGAGAAACCGGCCGACGACCCAGCCGGCGCGGACAGGCGGCCGGGAGAAGGCGTCATCCCCTACGAGGCGCTTGAGTTGCTTCCCCTGCGAGCCGCGGCGTTTGTCGCCTACCGGTGCGCGGAAAGGCTGCGTGAAGATCACTCGCGACGAATGAGCGCCCGCGGCGGCATGCAGGGGATTGCCAACGCCAAGCAGATGAACGACCTGCTGGCGTCCATGAGACACGTGGCTTGCGCCCGGGAAATCGACCCCAGCGCCGTGGCTTCGCTCACCGCTCTCGGCGAGTCGTTTCCGCTGCGTCACCACGCCAAGGATCGCGGGCTTGCCGAGGTGGTGCAGAGCGCCGCCTTCGCGGCCTCGAGCGCACTGAAGTCGGACGCCGGCGCTGTGTTGCGGCACGTCAGCGACACGATCGGCCGTTATCTGGCGTACAAGTTTCCAGGCGAGCAGTTAGCCGAGCTGGAAGGCTCGGCGGAGCCGCATCTCGAGTGTCCGGCCGAACTGAGGGAGATCGCCGACGACATACGGAAGCTGGAGTCGCTCTCGCTCGGCGTCGCCGGCGAGTTCGGCCAGCCGGTTCCGCCGAACAAGTTTTCGTAGCTGCGTCAGCAATTCAAGATCTCGGCCGTAATCAGCCAGCGCAATTGCCCGGCGCCGGCGGCGATCTCGTGGTCGAATTCGATGGCGGCCACGGCGCCTTTGGCGAAGTGCAGCGCGAGCCGCGGTTCGCCGATCAGGCTGGCGGTGAGCATGCCCACGTCGGGCGCGTGGCCGACCCAGGCTACGTCTCCCTCGGCTTGTTGCCGCGTCCATTCGATCAGCGGCGCGAGCGAACTGCCCGGCGCCAGGGCCTCGAGTTCCGTCACCGGCGGTTCGCTGGCCACGTTGGCAGCGATGATCTCGGCCGTTTCCCGGCAGCGCACTAGCGGGCTCGAAGCCACGTGCCGCGGATCAAAGCCGCGCTTGGCCAATTGTTTGATGAACTTGCGGAATCGCTTTCGCCCTGCCTTGGTCAACGGCCGCAACTTGTCCTCGGGATACTCCTCGCTTGCGTCCTCGGCCCAGGCGTGTCGCACGATGTACAGCAATTAACGATTCCTCCACAGCACCCGATCGTCGATGGCCAACCCCGCTTGCACGGCTGCAATATCGACTTTGAAGCGACGCGCGTCCAGCGGATAGCCGGCCGTCGGCTTCAAGTCCGGCACGTTGCGGGCCCAAAAGTCGTTGAAGGCCAGCATCGCCAGTTCTCTCAGATACTTCGAGGCCATCGAAGCCAGCGCGGTCGGCAGATAGCGTTCGGCCTTGGTGCAAAACTCGACCTGCGTGCGGCGTTCGCTCGGCCCCCACTGATAGGTGCTGCGCTCCGGCCCTTCGGCATAGACCTCGACCAGATAATCGGCGACGTGCTGTTGCAGCAAAGCCTGATACGAGTTTCGCCCGCCATGCTTATCGCAGATTACGGCGACCGGCTCGTCATTCAGTTCGGCGAGCTTCTCGGCCAGCAGTTTCAACGTCAACACCGACAACACCGTACACTTATTGCCGTGCTCGTCCAACAGTTCGTTCCACTCTTCGGGAAACACCGCCCTGCTGCGGACGGCGAGCAGCCGGACGCCGGCTTGTTCCATCGCCGTTGGCAGCCGGGCGGCGAGCGCGTCGATCGCGGTTTCGTCGGCGTGGACGGGCAAACCGCACGTGAAGTTCAGATGCCAGGGAAGCCGATCGAGCAAGCCCGCCGCAAGCGGATCGAGCGCCTGCCAAGCGTCGTGCCAGGTTGCCGGCCGCGCGGAGCAGAGTCCTAACGCCGCCAGCAAGCCGGTTTCCAAGGCGCCTAAGCCAGCGCCCGATTGATAGAGCGTCTTCGAATCGGCCCAGACGACGTTCTTCATTACCGGCGCGACGGTCGCCGCGCCGCTGGCAACCGAGACTCGTTTGCTCTTCGCCGCCGGCGATTTTGGCGGAGTCGCTGAGACGGCATTGCGCAGCAGCTTGTAGAGATCGGCTTCGCACGGATCGCCCGGCGCCTGCCAGACCGTCGCCGAAACGACCAAGGGTCCCAGGTTCGGCCCATACCCGGCTTCGTCCGTGCCGACCAGATAACCCAAGGCGATTCGCTCAGCGGAATAGGAAACCGGGAACAGAGAACAGGCGACGGATTACCCAGCGCGGCCTTCGGCCGCAACCAATTGAGCCACGGATGGAACACGGATAAAACACGGATGAAATGCAGAACGAGGCTCTTCCGCAGAATTCATGGGCGGTTTTATCGCTGGTTAGCAGGGTTGGGGTTGCGTTTTCCAAGGCATTGCCGGGCAAATAAACGTGGCGTTGGTAAGTGAGACGCCGGTGAGGAGCCGAATTGTAAAACACCATGTCCGATCCGTGTTCGATCCGTGTTTCATCCGTGGCTCGCCCCCGCCAAAATCGCCGCATGAATCTTCGCGAGACGCGGAGAAATAGAACGTTTGTAGTACGGGGGCAAGGGCGGCCGTATCGAGAGCAACCGCCAGCCCGCAACCACCCACACGATAGAGCGCGTCACTCAAAGATCAAGTACCCGAAGCCTTCGGGGACGGGCGCAGCGGCGGCGGGAACGGTCCACGATTGAAAGCCCACGCCAGGAACCGTGCGCTGAATGCCCAGGGCCCAGACGCTGCGCGGCCCCGGCGCCTCGCCCGTGAGCGCGGCCGCCGGAATGGCGGCCTCGGCCGACCAGCCGTCGTCGTTCGAGTCTGCCGCCACGAACCAACTCGGGTTCCAACTGGAGTCGCCCCAGCACGCTTCGCCGGTCCAGCCGCGATGATCGATCGTGAAGCGATAGCAGGTCGTCCAGTCGCGGTCCAAGTCGATCAAGAAATCGACGCGGTCGTGGGCCGACAAGTCGGGATCGCGAGGCCGGGGACCGCTGGCGGGTTCATACCCAGCTCCCGGCGCCCGGCGGCAATGGACGCCGAGGTACAGGAACTCGCGATCGTATGCCACCAGCGCCACGGCCGGCCAATCGGCGCCGTCGCCCAGCGCGCTGCGCAGTTCGACCGGCTTGCCGCGAGTCCAGAGATCGTCGTCGAGCTTGCCGTCGAGCCGCGGCTTGGCGCCCGTCGCCGCGTACAAGATGGTTTTCGGCGGCAAAGACTGCGGTTCGGCCAGCCACTGCTCGCCCGCGGCGCAGGTCCACCAAGCGTCGTGGGGCCGCGTGCGAACCAAGTCGAGGTAAAAGCGTTCCGACTGTCGGGGGAATCCCTGGTTGCGCCAAGCCGACGCCAGCGGAAACCGAACCGGCAATTCGGCGTACACCGCAGGGTTTCGCTGTTCGAGCAGTTTACCCAAGCCCGCGGCGCGCGTCGGACGGTTTGCTTCGGCGCTCAGATCGACCGCGGCGACGGTCGCTTGCCGCACGGTCAGGTTACTCGGCGGCACGAGCGGATCGGCGGCCTGTCCCAACGGCGGCGGCCCAAATCCCCCGCCGTTGATTTGTTGGGCGGTCGCTGCCGCCTGGTCGGCCCGTTCGTTCTTCAACAGTTCCGAACGCCGGGCCGCTTCGCCGCTCGACCAATATTGCACCAGCCACACCAAGGCCGCCTGCGACAGCGGATGCTCCGGATAGCGGTCGACGAGCGTCTGAAACGTTTCGGCGGCCATCTCCCAACGGCCGGTCCGATAAAACTGTCGGCCCAACTGGTGGATCACTCCCGCGGCCGACGAATCGTCGAGCCCCGCGGTCAGTTCGCCGATCTGCGCCAGGAACCGACCTTGATCCTGGCGCGAGAGTTCGGGCCGCGACAAAATCGCCTGCATGTTGCGCTGCTTCTGCGCAATCCGCTTCATCGCGTCGAGCCCCTGGGCGGGATGCTCGATCAGCACGCGCCGGGCCTCGCCGCCTGGATGCAACGTGATGCCGCTGAAGAAGTCGTGTTCGCCCAGCCCTTGGGGCAGGCGGTCGATGTACGAGCGAAACCCGAGCGTCACGGGCGGCGTCTCGAATTCGTCGGCAATCAGCCCACGCGATGCGATCGCATAGTCGGCCAGCGAGGTTCCCAAGCGCCCGGCCAATTGCGAGGTCGTGATGTTCAGCGTGCCCAATTCGCGGCCCGTCAAGCTGCCGAAGACCTTCTTCGCTTGCCAAGGGTCGAGTCCCATCTGGCTGATTTGCTCGGGGAACCGCGTGGCGTCGGCCGCCTGCTCGACGACGCGCAGCACGATCTGATTGACCACGTGACCGAGCGGATCTTGGCCTCCTAAGCTCGTGGCGTGCGTGAGCATCACGTCGGGTCGCCAGGTGCGAATCTGCTGCACGAGATGCGCCTCGAGGCGCTCGAGCCCTGCGCCGTCGTTCGCTCGATTCCAGCCCTCGACCAACTGCTCGGCCGAAAGCGACAAACCGGCCTGGCGCAACGGAAAGGCCCAGGCCATTTCGGCCGCGCTGACGCCGACGCCGACCAGCGCCTCGCGCGCTCGGTCGGGGGCGGTCGCAAAGCGCTGTTGTCCCGGTTCCGCGTCTCGGCGATTCAACAACTCGACGGCGGTCAAGTAACCTTCGTTGCCGGCCAGACGGACCAACAGTTCGAGCGGCGTCGCCGAGGCTTCGCTATACACGGCCAACAAGGCTGCGCGCGTTCCGCCGGCGCGCTGACGCCGCCAACTGCGGCCGCCGTCGTCGGTCGCCAGCACCGTTCCCAAGGCGCCGACCGCCCAGCCGTGCAGGTTATCGACGAACGAGATGGCGCGCAAAGGCAAGTACTGTCCGGTCGAGTGCAGTTGCCAGCTCTGGCCGCCGTCTTCCGAGTGCAAAACCTTGGTTCCAGGCGAGCCAGCGATCCAAACTCGCTGTCCGCGAACTTCCAAGCCGCGCCAATCGAAATCGCGGCCGGCTTCATCGACCGGATCGCCGGCCGGCGTTTGCCAACTCAGGCCCAAGTCGCTAGTGGTCAGCACCAGCCCGCCGTCGCCGACGAGCCAACCGGAGACCGGCGCCGCCAGTTTCATGCGGTGCAGCCCGCGCAGTCCGAACGCGGGCGAACGGGCTTCTTGCAGGCCCTGGCGACGCACGGCCGCGACCATGCCCGCGCGGCCGGCCAAGGCCCCCGAATGCGGATCGACCAAATCGCCCGCCAGCCAGCCCTGCGCGAAAACGCCGCTGAGCGGCGACCAGGTTCGCCCGCCGTTTTCGGTGACGAACGCGCCGCTGGGGAACATCGCCGAGGTCTCGCCGATCGCCCAACCCAAGGCGCCGTTGAAAAACTGCACTCGCCGCAGCCGGGGGAGCAACAGGTTTTTGTCTTGGACCCACGTGCGGCCCGCGTCGCGAGTTCGCAGCAGCACGCCCTGCGAGGCCTGCGTATAGGGATGGAACGTTCCGCCGGCGACCCAACCGTTTTCCGGGTCGATGAAGTGTACGCTTTCCAAGCGGCAGTTCACGCCGGAGTTCTGCAAACGCCAATGCTTGCCGCCGTCGGCCGTATGCCAGACGACGCCGCGATCGCCCACGGCCCAACCTCGCTGCGAGTCGACGAACGAGACGTCGGTCAGTTCGGCGTCTTCTTGCATCGAGCGGGCGTAGGTCGGCGCCGCCGAAGGCGCGGAGGCGTCGGCCTCCTGTGATTGGGCGCGCGGCGACGACGCGCCGCAGAGCAAGCCGGCGAGCATCCAGGCCCAGCACGGCGGTTGCGGTCGTTTTTGACGAGCCATCCAGCGCTCCTTCGCGAGGTGCGTCGATCCTAGAGAGTGCGATTGGTCGCTTCGCGCAACGACGCCCCACGCCGCCCGGCGCAGTTGATCGTCGCCGCGCCGCAGGGCGGCGGCAATTCTAACCAGTTCGTCCGTAAGCACCTAGCTCAATGAATCGCCGACGAGCGACATCGACGTATGTAGACGTTCGGTGCAAAGCCTGTAGGGCACGCCCTCCGTGGCGTGCCGTAAACTTCGAAATCGCGTCGATTCGCGCTTCCCGGCGCCGCCGCGGAGGGCGTTCCCTACAGAGCCAACCGCGCGAAGGCGTGCTTACGCCCAGCGTCGTCCGCGGAAGTTGCGGCGCGGACGCCGGTGCTAGCATTGCTGGCGCGCGAGAGGAGAAATCTTTCGATCGCAGGCAAAAAACTGCTTCGAGAATTCCTCGCTCGCGTTATACTGTCGCCTTCGAGCGGCGAGTTACCGATTCGCCGCCGGCGGCCGCTCCCGCGGCGGCCGTCAGGAAAGTCAACATGCACTTATTTCGATTGGGAGGGAACCCATGACCCGGATTCCGTTGCGCAAGGATGACGAGCAGGCGAAAGGGCTCACCGAGCGGTTGGAGATGAGCACGGCCGAAATCGGCCTTTCGGTGCGAACCACCAATTGCCTCGAAGAGCGCGGCATTTTCACGGTCAACGATCTGTTGCACTGCACGCGCGACGATCTGTTGAGCATCTCCAATTTCGGCGAAAAGACGCTCGACGAGGTCTACAAGGCCCTGGCCAGCATCGGCTTCACTCGCGAGCCGAAGCGGCAAGCCGTCGGGGCGTCGTAGTCGATACAGCCGTAGGGGGGGCGCTAGCCGGCTCGCGCCGGCGCAGCCCCGCCCTACGCGTTGCCCTCGCGGGGATTTGACGTTCGTCGAAGGCCGACCTAGCTTTTATTGGGCGTGCGGCTCAAATACTTTCCCCGCGCGCTTCAGGAGCTAGACATGCCTCAGACTATGGAAACCCCTGCCGATCGGTTCGTCGACCGCCGCCAGCCGGAATCGCCGCTGGGCGCGCCGGGGCGCGAACGACGCCAATTCGCCGACAGCCACGACGAGCTTTCGCCGGATGCCCGCGAACTGGCCAACGCCATCGACGGCTACAAGCTTTCGCACCGCCGGCGGTTTGTCACCTACGAAGAGATGATGTCGATCATCCAGTCGCTGGGCTACCACCGCTAGCCGCGGCGGCGGTTCGCTTGGGCGGCGCCTCGTTCGGCCCGGCCGCTAATTCGCCGCTTGAGCAGCGACGCCGCGCAACGAGAAGCTGACTCGGTCGAACACGATTTCGCCGCGTTTCAGCAGAAAGCGGGCTTCCCGTCGCTGCCGATCGACCACTACGGCGGCGTCTCGAATCTCTTGCCTCGCGAGCGCCGGTCCGCCGATGGCTTGGGCTCGGTCGAGCGCCGCGATGAATTGCCTCAACGATCCGCCCTCCGTGCTCTCGGCCGAACCGTAAAGCCCGCCGTGGTCTTCGACCAGTCTCAGTTCGTATCTCTGTCCGCCCAAACGAACGGTCGCTCGGGCCAGCACGCCGACGTGCGACTTCCAAAGGACGCCCAGAGCCAGGCCGATCGCGATGATCGCAATCGGAACGCCGATCCGCAGACTCACCCAACTCGGCGGAGGCCGTTGGCCCGCATCATCCGCCTCGAAGGCGTCCGCCTGTTCGCTCATTCGGAGCTCCGCGGTCCAAGGGCCGAAATCAAAGCAAGTCGCGCTCGCCGCGGCGGCACGGGTAGGCGTGCGTTGCGCGCCGCGCGGGCCTTGCCGTTGCGGTCTTTGTACGTCGCCTTGAACACTCGCACTCTTCACCTGCCTTTCTGCCGCTTGGCCATCGCCTTTTTCAAGGCGCGGTCGATGCGGTCGATCGTTTTGTGCGACGCGGTGTAGTTGCCGCTTTCGATGCGAGAGATGGTTTCTTGCCGCGTGCCGGCCAAGGTCGCCAACTCTTGTTGCGTCAGCCCGGCCGCACGGCGGTCGCGAATGATGTCGCGGGCAAGCGAGACGCGTGCATACTCGACCGCGGGAAACCGCCCCTGCTTGTCCGGTTTCGGCAAGGGCGGCAAGTTGTCGTCGGTCACGGGCGCCAATTCGCTCGCCTTGGCGCACAGCCGATCGTATTCCGCTTCCGGCAACAAAACGAACCGCTGGCCCGCCACTTCAATTCTCTGTAGTGCAATCATGTTTCACCTTCGTCATGGAATCGGTCGCGATGCCCGACGCGCTCCACCACCACTTGCTCAGCCTCGACGCGAAACTGCAAACGATAGTCGCCCGTCCGCAGCCGGTAATGGCCCAGCCAGGTCGCCCCGCAATGGTTTTGCTCCGCTGACGTTCGGCCAGTCGGCCAACCGCGCCAGCAACTCGACCATCCGCGACTTGATCGGTTTGGGCAACTGGCCCAACTCTTTCGCGGCGTCTTGTTCGAGCATTACGTCGGGCATGATTTTTATATGATATCTTTATGCGTCCGCGTTGGCAACGGCGCCGGCCGATAGCCGATGAACCCGCCGCACGACCGGCAACTGGCGAGAATTCGGCCGTTCGGCGAGCGCCGTCAACAGCGCGCCCAGCGAAGGGTAAGCATTGCTACTCAACGGTCACACGGTCTTGCCGTTGCGCCGGGCAAGAGACTATACGTCCGCGTTGGCTAACGCTGCATTGCGCGTTCCAAAGCGATTGACGGTCCTTCCGGCAGTGCGTCGAGGCCGCGGAGCCGACCGCATCGCAATCAACTCATGTGCGCTTCAAGTTTCCAACGCTCGCCCGCCAAGCCGGCCGGGACGAAGGAAGGTCTCGCGGTCTCGACTAGCAGGCAGGCCGAATTGCTCGCTAAGTCCCGCAAGTTTTTGGCAACCTCGTGTTGACGTGGCCTTCCACTCCATCCACAATTAGGCGCGAATCATCCGGCTGGGGGGAGTCTCTGTGACTATCGCGGCATGTTACGTTTCGGCGGAAGGTGTTGTCTTCGGCGCCGACAGCACGAGCACGATGCAGGTGATGGATCCGGGCAGGAAGGAAGGCAAGGAACACTATTTCAACTTCGGTCAAAAGGTTTTTGAAATCGGGGAAAAGAGCACCCTCGCGGTCACGACATGGGGCCTCGGATCACTGGGCAGCACCAGTTACCGAACGCTTATCGCATTGCTGGCCGACAGCCTTATCGCATCACCAGCCAAGTCGGTCGAAGAGGTCGCGTGGCGATGGAATCAACTCTATTGGGACTCGTACTACCGATTTTTCGCGGGCTTTTTTGAGCGAGCCAGATTTCTTGCGGGTAAGCAAGACCGGACCGAAGACGAAGAGTTGGAGCTGGTAAAACTGCACGAGACTTGGTTCGCCGGCTTTTGCCTGGGGGGCTACGTTCTGCCTAACAGAAGCCCAGAGGCGTACCAGATGACTTTTCGGGTGACGATGCCCTTGGCGGAGCCGCCGGTTAGACTCAGCATGGGAGCCGCAAAATTCTGGGGATGGTCAAACCTGATAGAGCGTGTATTATGGGGAGTGGATGACAATGTTTTCTCTGCCGTGCTCAAGACGGGCAAGTGGAACGGCACCCCGGAAGAATTGGCGCAAGCGTTGCTCTCTCAGCAGCTAGGCCAGCCGATCGATCTTCCTCTGAGAGAAGCAATCGATTGGGTTCATGCCTCTATCTACACGACGATCAAGGCGATGAAGTTTTCCCATTGGGCGCCCTATTGCGGCGGTCCAATTGAGGTTGCAGTCGTTTCTACCGATCGTCGATTTCGTTGGGTGAGGCACAAGGATTTCAGCGCCGCACTTTGCTAAAGGCCGGAGACTGATTCTCATGCTTCCGCAAAATCAACCTCAAACGCTTCGCGATCTAGCACTATCGCTACCTCCATCGACGGCGGTAAAGGATGCGCTCGAACACTATGAGCGGACAGGCGCCTATCGCCCAGAGGATGTTAGACGCATTTTGGGCGATCCCGCGCGCGGCGTCGAGTTCGGCCCAGGCATCACGCACCGATGGCTTGAACACGCGGTGGAAAACGATAAGCCGCCGGAGTGACGCGGCGACGCTCAGGCCACTGCGGCGTTCGTCTCGCACCCGACGGGGCGTGTACCGGGGCGCGGGTTCAAAATGTGGGGAGGTTAGGGCATGGCCGAAGTCATCGAGCGCAAAGCAACGCGGACGTGACCTCGGAAGTCCCGACGCTGCTAGGTGCGCTCTCGCAGTCCGGCGCATAAAATTGCCCGCAGCTTACTTATCCGCCGCCACGGCGAACCGATAAACGGTGGTTTGCCGGTAAGTCTGCCCCGGCTTGAGCAGCGTCGAGGGAAACAGCGGCTGGTTGATCGAGTCGGGATAGTGCTGCGTCTCGAGACACACCGCGTGCCGCTGGCCGAACGTGGCGCCGCGAGATTTCAGCGTGCCGTCCAGGAAGTTGCCGGTGTAAAGCTGGATGGCCGGTTCGGTCGTGAAGACTTCCATCGCCCGGCCGCTGGCCGGATCGACCAAACGCGCCGCCAGCGACAGCGTTTCGCCCGGCTGCTTGTTCAACACGTAGCAATGGTCGTAGCCGCCTGGGTCGCCGCCGACTTGTTCGATCCGCGCGCCCAGGGCCGTCTCGCGGGTGAAATCCATCGGCGTGCCCTGCACCGGCCTGATTTCGCCGGTCGGAATCATGCTCTCGTCAACGGGCAGATAGCGGTCGGCGTTGAGCGTGAGACGTTCCGAGAGCACGTCGCTCTTGCCGCCGTCGGCCAGGTTCCAATAGGTATGATTCGTCAGGTTGATCGGCGTCGGCTTGTCGGTCTGGGCCGTGTAGTCGATGGTCAAGCGATTGTCGTTATCGAGCGTATAGACCACCGTGGTCGACAGCTCGCCGGGATAGCCCTCTTCGCCGTCGGGGCTGACGTAGCCGAGCTCGACGCCGACGCGGTCCTGGGCTTCGATCGGCTTGGCCTTCCACAGCTTCTTGTCGAATCCCCGCTCGCCGCCGTGCAGGTGGTTGGGGCCGTTGTTGGTCGCCAATCGATACGACTTGCCGTCGATCGTAAAGCGTCCGCCGGCAATGCGGTTGGCGACTCGGCCGCAGAGGGCGCCGAAATAGGGATGGCCTTTCAGGTATTCGTCCAGCGTGTCGAAGCCCAATTGGATTTCGCCCGGCTGGCCGCGGCGATCGGGCGTTTTCAGCGACGTGATGGCGCCGCCGTAGGTCATGATCTTGACCGTGACGCCGCGGGCGTTGGTCAAGGTATAGAGCTCGACTTGCGCGCCGTCGGGCAGCTTGCCGAAGGCCGACTTGGAAACGGACATTGCGGTCTCCTCCGCCAGGACGGCTCCGCCGCCGCACGCCGCGAGGCCCATCGTCATCGCGCCAAACGCAAACGCCGCGCTCGACCGAAGGATCAGCCGCTTGAACGAATTCGGCGGGGAAATCTGCATGCGGACGACCTCCGGCCTTTCGGCTTTCCGAGCCACGCTAAACATCATCGCCGCACGTCGGCGGAGCCAAACAAGTGCATTCGCCCCCAGTCTGACCCGCCGGCGGCGAGGCGTCAAGCGAGTTCTTCCGCTGCGTCGTCGGCAGGCAAATCGGAGACGCGTAGCGCAGTAAAGGGATCGCGCTCGGCCGGCTGGTCGCCCCCGCGCGCTTGCGCGGAATTCGGTCGAGCGCCGCGCCGAACCGAATGGAACTGCCAGACGAAAGCGATCGCGATCAGTAGGCAGATCAGAGCCAGCATCAGCGCCCGTTCGTGTCCGAGCAGGTGAAACCAAATCAGCAGCCCTGCCGACGCGGCGGCGATCAGCGAGATGAACAGCTTGACGGGACCGCGCTTCATAATGACTCTGCGCGCGTGAGTTTCGAGCGCCGCCCTGGCGTTTTGCAGGGCCAACGCCCGCATGGCCGCCCTATCACTCGACAATTCGGCGGGCGCCGCCCGAGGCCTGATCTCGCTGGCGTCCTTGAACGCGGGGGCCGCGACAGGCGCCGCCTCGGCGGCGATTGGCTCGCGCGGCCGCAAAGGTTCGAACCGCTCGCGATGCGTTTCTGCCAGCGATTGACTGGCGGCGCCTTTCGCGCCTAGCCGCTCCATCAGTCGGGCCATGTAATCGTCGATCGAATCCTCTTCGCCCTCGTCAGCCGCGGCGGCGCTGCGCGAGTCCTCGTCTCGCTCGGCTCGGGAAGAACACTCCGCTTCCTCTCGGGGCTTGGGCTCGGCTTCGTGCGGATCTTCCCTGGGGGCTTCCTCGGCCGCGGCGCTCTGCGCGCCGATGCCGAAGCGGCTCAACAAATCGGCCGTACTCTTCGGCGACGGCTGCGAGCGGCTTTCGTCAGGCTGCTTGGAAGACGCATCTTGCGAGCCGACGTCTCGCGCTGCCCGGCTCGCTTCCCAGTCGGCCCGCTCTTGCTCGAAACGCTCGCGGTCTTCGAGGATCGCGGCTTCCTGTCGGCGGCGCTCTTCCGACCAGGCGGCTCGCTCTTCTTCGAACGCCTCGCGTTCCGCGGCCAGTTCGGCTTGCAGCCGCGACAATTCGAGTTCGCCGGCGATCAGGCGTTGCTCGACCTCCTGCTCGCGGGCCGTGTCTTTCGGTTCGCTCTTCGCCCGCTCGGCTTGCCAGGCCGCTCGCTCCGCTTCGAGCACTTGGCGCTCGGCGGCCAACTCGTCGTGCAGCCGGGAGACTTCTTGCTCGCCGGCAACGAGGATCTGCTCGACCTCTTGTTCGCGCGCGGCAAGGCGGGCCGCAAATTCCTGTTCGCGGCGTTGTTGCGCCGCGCGCTCCTCGGCCAATGCCCGGCGTTCGCCTTCCAATGCATCGCGCGCCCGCGCGGTTTCTTGGTCGGGCAGCTCGCCTTGGGCGGCGGCCGCTTCGCGATCGGCCAACTGCGCCTCGCGCTCCTGCCGTTGGGTTTCGCAAGCTCGCTGCCGCTCCGCGAAGCCTTGCCGCTCGGCGGCGAGCTGTTCCTCGCGCCGGGTCATCTCTTGCTGCAAGTCGATCAGGCGAGCTTCGCGCGCTTGCGCCTCGGTTTCGAGCTGCGAGCGGCGAGCCGACCAGTCGGCCCGCTCGGCGTCCCAAGCCTGCCGTTCTTGCTCCCATTGATCGCGGCGCCGCCCCAGCTCGGCCTCGCTTTCGGATCGCAGCCGATCCAACTCGCGTTGGCGCGCGGCGAATTGCTCCTCGCGCCGCTGATCCTCGGCCGCCTGGGCGGCGCGGGCTTCGGCCAGGCGCTGTTGCTCGGCCGCCAGCGCCGCCTGCTCGTTCCGCAAGGATTGGAACTGGCCGTTCAATTCCTCGGTCAGGTTCTGCCGCTGGGCGGTCCAGGCCGATCGACGACGCTCGTGCGACTGGCGCTCGGCGGCCAGTTCGGCCAAGCGGTGATTCGCCTGGTCGATCTTTTCGTTCAGACGCGTCCGCGCTTCGTCCTGCACGGTCTCCCAGTCTTGGCGTTCGGTCGAGAACGCGGCGCGGTCCGCGTCCAGGGCCCGACGCTGCGTTTCCAACTCTTCGCGACCGGCCAGGAGCTGTTGTTCCCACTTGGCGAACTCCGCCTCGCGTTGCTCGCAGCGAAGCTTCCAGATCTGCTCGCGCTCGGCCAGCTCGCGTTCCAGGCTGCGTCGCTCTTCGCTCCGGTCGGGCTCCGCCCGCACTTGCGGAGCGGGCGGCCGGCTTGCGGCGCCGGCGGCCAAAACTTCCAGCTCCAGAGGTCCGAGCGTCAGCCGGTCGCCGCGCTGAAGTAGGGCGTCGCTGAAGTCGCAGCCGTTCAATCGGGTCTCGGGCGACAGGCGCCGAACGATCGTCTGCGACTCGCCGCGCAGGATCAGACAGTGCAGTGGTCGAATGCCGAATTCGTCGAGGTGCAGCGTACACGTCGGATCGGAGCCGATCGTGCATTTTCTAGCCGAGATTCGCACGGTTTCCTCTCGCCGTGCGGCGCCGCGAATGCACAGCGCCAACTCCTGGGGCGGCTCGCCCAAGAGGCCGAGCCACGGCGGGGCGGCGGACATCCGGCTTTCGTCGGGTGCAATATAAGTCAGCGAATCCATGAGCACCGTCTGGCTCCGCGCCAAGCAAGGGATTGGCGCAAGTATTTAGCGACTAGGGCATTTAGCTTACGCCTTGCACGGCGTCAAAATCGCTGCCCCCCTCGTTCTGCTGGAGATATTCCCTAGTTTTCCCGATCCGCAGAATTTGCCGATTGCCAGGCCGGGAACCGACAAGGATTGTAAAATCGGCTGCATATCTTTGCCGGTAATGTCGATTATCGGATAGCGTTCGGCGGGGCAGGCCGGGAGGCGGCGGCGAGCGGCTGCCAAGGAACCTAAGTGTCCGTTGGGAGTCCTCGAAACAAGCGGGTGAGAAAACGCGGCCGCGGGCGTCGGAATGGCGTAAAGCATTGTTGGCTTTTGGTTTGTCTGCCGGCGCCGGTTGCGTCAGGCAAGGCAGTTGAATGCGCAGATTCCGCCGACCTGTTATGGCTGGCATGCGTACTATAGTTTGGTTGCGGCCGGGATCTCCAAAACGGCGGAACTCGAGAGGCGGCAACCAGAAGGAACTGGGTTCGAGGTAGTTTAACGAGCGTTCGATTGTCGGCCGGTCGGAGGGGGGGCCCTCGGCATGGCGCGAGCATCGGACTTTTGAGGGTGACTTACATGGCACGCAAAGATGCGATTCTTCACATGCGCGAGATCTTGGTCGTCCGGCGCGACGCGCTCCGCAAGGCTTTAGCCGGCGATCTCAGCCTGTTGCAGGAACTCCGCGAGCAGACGGCGGGCGATGTCGTCGACTTCGCTCTAGACTCCGCCCAGCACGAAATCAATTCCCAACTGGCCGAAGTGGAAAGCCGGGAATTGGCCAGCATCGAGAACGCCCTGGAACGAATGCGAAACGGGCATTTCGGAGTCTGCGAAGGCTGCACCGTGAAAATCCCCATGGCGCGGCTCAACGCTCTGCCTTATGCGACGTTGTGCATCGAATGCCAGCGAGACGTCGAACGCTCGGGGGCCGATTCGTCCTTCGACGCCGATTGGGGGCGGATGGCCGACAGCGGCAACGGCGACAATGAACCGTCGATCACCGATATCGAACTCGACGTTTCTTGATCCAGGGGCTTGGCCTCGGTAAAACGGGGGCCTCGGTAAAACGGCTCGTGCATTTGTCCCTCGCTTGCGAATGCCGGCCCCTGCGTTCGCGGTTGTCCCAGCATCCCGCCGAGGCGCTGTCTTCGCTCTAGGAGTGCTGTGTGATGGCTCGACGACGTTGGTTCCTGCTGGCCGGCGGCGTGTTCAGCCTCGGATTGGTCCTGGGCGTGCTGCTGTGCAGCATGTTGATGTTTGGCGGCGCACGCTCTTGGGCCCAAGACGGCTTCGCCGACGAGACCCTGGCGGCGCACGAGCGGGAGAAACTCTACGAGTCGCTCGCCCGGCAAGCGGCCGACTTCGATCGGCAGTACAACCTGGTGAAAACGGTCGTCAAGCTGGTCAGCCCGACGGTCGTACACATCAAGGCCGAGAAGCTCGACCGCTCGACTTCGACCCGGCGATACCAGCGCGAAAAGATCGAAGAGGCGGGCTCGGGCGTGGTCATCGACTATCGCGGCAAGTTCTACGTGCTCACCAACCGGCACGTGATCAAAGAGGCCGCGATGTCCGACATCGAGATCGGCCTAGCCGACGGCCGCGAACTGCGCCCGCTGAAGGTCTGGGGCGACGCCGATACCGACGTGGCCGTGATGGAAGTTTCGGCGCCGGGGCTGATTCCGGCCAAGCTGGGCGATTCGAGCCAGGTCGAAATCGGCGATTTCGTGCTGGCCGTCGGCAGTCCCTTCGGGCTCAGCCATTCGGTGACCTACGGCATCATCAGCGCCAAGGGACGCCGAGACCTCGAACTGGGCGACGAAGTGGCGTTGCAGGATTTCATGCAGACCGACGCCGCGATCAACCCAGGCAACAGCGGCGGCCCGCTGATCAACCTGCGGGGCGAAGTCATCGGGTTGAACACGGCCATCGCCAGCAACTCGGGCGGCAACGAGGGCATCGGCTTCAGCATCCCGATCAACGGCGTGCTGCACATCGCCAAGCAGTTCATCGAGCGCGGCCGGGTGGTGCGGGCCTATCTGGGCGTCACGCTCAACAACAAGTTCAACCATTCGATCGCCGTCAAACTCGGCCTCAGCCGCCGGCAGGGCGCCCAGGTCACCAGTGTCAAAAGCGGCGGCCCGGCGCAGGCCGCGCAACTGCAAGCCGGCGACGTCGTGCTCAGCTTCAACGGCGTCCGCGTCGAAAACGACAGCCACCTGATCTACCTGGTCAGCCTGACCGAAGTCGGCAAGGAAGTGCCGATCTCGATCTTCCGCGACGGGCACGTGATGAAGCTCAACGTCCGCGTCGGGGAACGGTAACCCGGGCTTGTTCAGCTTCTTGACCCCTTCGGGGTCGAATTCGTCAGCCTTTGTTGTGCTGCACAAGCGGTCTTTTAACGCCGTCCGCGACTGCAAGACGGCGCCGCATCTGTTTTTACGTAGCCCAGGCATTTATGCCTGGGTCCCGCAAACCATTTCATCGCCCGCGCCCGATCGGCGCCTCGCGGACCGCCCCCGGCGGTCCGCGAGGCGCCGATCGTAAAAAGCGAACCGCGCGCGGCACGGACCCAGGCATAAATGCCTGGGCTACATAAAAGCTGTGGCCGAAGTCTATCGGGGAATTCAAACGGAAAATACGTGTAGTACAACGAGCGCTGCGCGGCCGAGCAAATGATGCGCCGCATCAAACGATCTCAAGACCGATAACATCGTCAGGCCGACTCACTCTTCTTCCTCGTCCTCTTCGGGCGACAAATAAACGTCGGCCGCCACGGGCTCGGACACCTCGCCGATTTTTTCATAGCGCCGCCCGTTGTTGAGCGCGGCGTTCCAACGGGCGAAGACTTCGCGCGGCGACGTTGCGCCCCCGGCCAGAGCGCTGGAGGCCGGCCGAGTATCGTACAACCCTTCGTCGTCCTCGTCTTCGTCGTACTCCTGCTCGCAGAGGTTTTCCAAGCGGGCGGGCGCCATCCGATCGTGGACGAACACCACGCGGTCGCGGATTTGCTCCCAGCGCGCGGCGTTCACGTGCGACTCGGCGAGGAACCGCTCTTGTAGCTGCTCTTCGTAAAACTCGTCGATGGCGGCGGCCCAGCGCGCTCGCACCGCCGTCACGAGGATCGGCGTAAATTCCTGGCCGCGTTTCTCGCAATGACGGCGAATCTCCGCTTCCGTCGGACCGCCGCGCGCAATCATCCAATCCATGCTTTCGGCGTAAGCCCGCTCGAAATAGCCGGCGAACCCCTCGGGCGGAACGGACTCCATCGGTTTGGCCGGCCGCTCGGCCAGAAAAAGCTTCAGCAGTTCCTCGGCCGGCGCCTTTTCGTGATAGCGGATGACGTTGTTTTCCGCCCGGTCGAGCAGCGTATCGGCCAGGTTGGCATAGGTCAGCTTGCTGCCGTCCTGATAGCGCGTGACGAGGTCGAGCCACACGCCGGCCTGCGGATGTTCGTAGACGATGGCATGCACGTTTTCGGCGGGTAGCTGGAAGGCCTGCATCACGACCTCGCCCGGCTCCATGGCGAAGCCGCCGATTTCTTGGAAATGCGCGCGTCGCAACGGCTCGACGAGCGCCGCGGCTTCGTCGGCTCGTTGCCAACGGACGGTCTCGATGCGCCGCAGCTCGATGCGCAGCGGCGGGACCGGGCCGCCGAGTTTTTCCGCCAAGCCGGCGAGTCCGCCCAGCGATTTGCCTAGTTTGCGCGTCAACCAGCGCAGCCACAGCACGAGCATCAACACGCAGATGGCGAACGCCGTCACCAGCGCGCCGACGATGATCAGAAACAACTTCATGGCGATTCTCCGGACTTTGAAATATCGGCGCAACTAGGGATATCCGGCCGGCAAGTAAACGTCAGCCACGACCGGCTGCGAGACTTCGCCCACCTTCTCGTACTTGCGGCCGTTGGTTTGCGCCGCATTCCATCTGGCAAAAGCCGAACGCCGCGAGCCCGAGCCTTCTGCCGCAGAATCCGAACCGGGGCCGCCTTCCTCGTCGAAAAACTCGTGAAAGGTTTCGTCGCAGAGTTCCTCCAGCCGGTCGAAAGCTGTCCGGTCGTGAATGACGATCAACCGGTCGCCAATCTGTCCCCAGCGCTGGGCTTCCCGCGAATCGGACAAAAACTGCTCGCGGCATTGCCGCTGATAGAAGTCGTCGATAGCCGCCGCCCAGATTCTCAGGACAGCCATCACCACGGCGGGCGAGCATTCTTCGCCGCGGCTTTCGTACTGGCGGCGTAGTTCCGCTTCACTGATTCCGCCGCGCGCCATTCTCCAGTCCATGCTTTCGGCGTGGGCCTGCTCGAAGAAGCCGACGAATTCGTCGGCCGATACGGGCCTCATGGGCTTCGCCGGGCGATCGGCCAAGAAACGGCCGAGCAGCTCTTCGGCGGTCAGGCCTTCGTGAAAGCGAATCACGTCGTTTTCCGCCCGGTCGAGCAGCGTGTCGCGCAGCGTGGAATAGGCGACCTTTTCGCCGTCCAGATACCGCGTGACCAGATCGAGCCACACGCCCGACTTGGGGCTCTCGTAGACGATTGCATACGCCGCTTCGGCCGGCTTCGAGAACGCCTGGAGCAAACGCTTCGTCGGCTCGACCCGGAAACCGCCGATTTCGTCGAACCCCGACCGGCGCAAAGCGTCCTCGATCGCTTGGACCTCCTCGGCCTGCTGCCACTGGATCGCGTCGAGCTTCACGAGCTTGATCCGCGGCGGCGGGATCGAGTAATTCAATTCGTCCACGAGATCATCCAATTGATCTTCGACGCCGCCGAAAAACTTGCGGGCCAATCGCCGCAGCCAAATCGCCAACACCAACAAGCAGATGGCGAAGCCCGTCACCACCGCGCCGACGATAATCAAAAACAGCTTCACGGCAACTTCCCCGGAGTTGGCGCCGCGGGACTTGCCCGCCACGAGTCGAGGGCGACGGCCAAGGCCCGCGCTGGCCGCCGCCGTGCCGGAATTACGTTAGACTAAGAACAATCGCCGTGCAATCATTTCCAATGTGCCGAAAAACGAGCGGTAATGTCGGTTGCTTTTGCCAGTCGTTCAGCGCGTTGCGTAGCGGGTCGCAGCCAGCTCACAACTGAAGGCGACGAGTTCCAGGAATTGCAACCAGAAAGAAGGAGATCGGTCATGTGGCAGTGGCCTTGGCAAAAGCAACCCGAGCCGATTCGTCCGCCGAAAGTGGGCGGAACCCGCGCGCCCGACCGGGTGCTGCGGATCGACTTCAGCCGGCCGCACGATTTTCACTTCCGGTTTTTCAGCGGTGGCGAATGCGTATTGTTGGCTTGCATCCTCGACGGCTTCACAACGCCCGTCGATGACGACGGAAACCAACTCGGCGGCGGGCGCGAATGGGGGCATGACCGCTGGCTCGTGCTGCGCAAGCCCGACGGCCGGCGCTTCTACGTGCAGCGCGAGGGCTTGCAGTTTATTGAGGAAACCGAGCACGACCGACTGCCCGCCTAACCCGTCAAGATCGAGGGCCATCGCGTCGAGCGACGAATTTGAGGAGCATTGGCGAGAGGCCCAAGTAAAACTATGATGTATCTTGGATGTGTTTAATAAAAGGTCAGGAGTTCACTTTGAGCAACGCTGAAGCGCCGACTCGCGATTATTTTCGACGAGACCAGAGGAGTGGCATCTCTCCTCTCAATCTCGCGAAGGACTGCACGTACGCGGAGCATATTGTGCATGCTCGCGGCAAGCGAAGCCAGTTTACAAGCGTATCCCTGGATTTGAGCAACATCTGCGACTTCGGGGACGCCGACTACAAGTTAAAGCGAGAGGTTATAGCGACAGACGGGCACACCCTCGTGGAACATGAAGCCTTGATCGCTGAATTGCGAAGGGTTGCCAAAGAAGAAGCGAAGGAAGATCGACTTAGAGCTGTTCAGGCCTTAAGGTACGCCACTCGTCGGAAAGAAGGCCTTGTCAGTTGGTCGTTCGATCTCTCGGGAATAGCCCGAAAGGACCTGATCAGTTGGGCCGAGAAGTCGGTCCAAAAGTACTTTGCCCAGGTATAGACCGATGGACGAGCTATTCAGTTGCCGCAACTGCATTCAGAACTGTGGACAAAGTCTCAATGCCGGGAATGGCGCGGGGTATTGTTTGAAACACAATTCCGTTATTCCTCGGCCGAACACAACGACCTGCAAGTACCTCCACAGGAAAGATCTGCCGCATTTTGTCGTTGAGGAAGGAATCCGCGAACATGCGGCCGAGCACGCACTTTTTCCTCGACTCGTTGCTCTAGACACAAAGGAGCCGATCGAACGCATTGCTTACAGCGAAAAATACAATTGGGAAAGAGGGGAGTTCGATCCGCTTACCAATGCGCTGGCACAATACTTTAAGGCAGAACGGAGATGGGTGTTAATCCAAGCCTTCACCGGAGGAGCCGACGGCCGCCGTTCTCTTGCCCACGCCTCTCTCGTGCGTCATTACATCGATCATTGCAACACTTGGACCAGTTCTTACAGATTGGTGCTGGGGTTGCTCGAAGAAATCGACGAGACTCCTAATTTCACTCGCAAAGCCCTTGTCGCCTCAGATGGCGTCTCGATAGATGAGATAGCCGAGCACGCTTTGTGGGACGTAGTCTTTGTTAGGTTGTCAGCCATCCAGGAATACGGTTGGCACGCTGGTTTGGAGAATCTCATGTGGGCCAGTGATGCTGTGAACGGCTCGTTGATCGAGTTGGATTGGGGCAGGCTGCAAAGCGAGCTTTACAAGCTTCGCACCGAATGGATGCATGAAATCATATCTCACGCCAAAGCACACGACGCGTTCTTCCCCAAACCGGAGATCGAACAAGAGGACGCAGATTAGAGGTCCATGCCCCGCACAACGAGACGCGCGGCCTTTGCGTTCCCTCCACGTCAGCTTTGGCGCGGGCAGAACGTACGGCTCCTTGGCCGGCAACCGGCATTCGAGCCCCAGGGCAGACTCGCTGAAATCTGAGCGTCTGGTTTATTGCCTTTCCGGGCAATGAATGCCGTTCTGATTCGCGCGATGACGGGCGTGCTTGTAACGCACATTCATTGCCCGGCCATTCCTCAAAAAACGCATGGTGACGCCGCCGCGCGACGAAAACCGCCACAGATTTCCCGAAGCGAATAGAGCTTCACGGATGCTGCGTCAAGGCACAACCAGTCCAAGTCGTTGCAAATGTTCACCGAGGGTAGAACCAAGCAGCTTTGACGGAACGTTGCGAAGCGAACCGGCGGCAATTGCTATCCCGAACTGCAAACCTTCGACCTTGATGAACGTTTCTTCACCTTTCCCTGCTATGGTCTCCTTTTCTCGGAAGACTTCCATCTCGATGGACCGGTTCCCAATGAACATTCCCCCCACTCCGACTCGATTGGGCAGTACGATCGACAGCGGCGCCCCCGACAAGCCTTTGGGTGCGGGAAAAGAAAGCTCATAAACCGTAGGCCCTGCCTTCAGTTCGCGAAACTTTTCGACAAACGCCACGATGTACCCTTTGAATGCGCGCGAGGTAACTATGCCAGCCTCGTGATCAAGTGCAAACGGGAATCCGCCCGTTCTCACGTCAGTCAACGGCGCGCAATGGCCAAACAGCCACGGAGGAGTGCCAACGTCAGGTATCTGCTCGGCCTCAATGATTCCAACATCGTACTCGTCGACTGTCTCGGTGCGTTTGACTCTGGCAATGCCCAGCGGCCCCGAGATTAGCCCTTCGCGGAAACCGCCAAAGCCGAGGCCCGCGACCTCGCTACCCTCCAACGCCATGACGCAGTGGCCGGCCGTCAAATAAAAGTCGTTGCCGATGCAGAACGCAGTTCCGAAAACGTGCTTTGCGCGCAGTTTGCCGCCTTCGTCGTGCGCCGCTCCAACGACGCCGAACACAGCTTGTTTTTTTGCTATTTCATGCATCCACGGTCTCCTCGAAGTCTCGGTCGTGCTTCAGTGCAATTGATGCCGTATTGGTCGGCACGCTAGGCCGCTGGGCTGACGGTTCGACGCGGCCGCCTTTTCGCCTAAAGCAACCCTGTAAAAGCGAGTCCAAGCCAAGCGCATCTCAAAGGGCAGCATTCTTCCAAAAACGCTGACGGTTTAGTGATGTCGTTCAGACAGTAGGAGGATAATCTATGAGCCGGTCGCCGCCATTGGCGTGCATCGCCCTGGTCATGCGAGGCGAACTTCACAAGCTGCACTAGCAAACGCGGACGCCCAGAGTCTATCGTACTGTGAGGCGACATAGGAGCCGAATGGGGCTGCGGCGTAGCGACGGGATCGGCCGGTGGTTCCGGCTTTATCAACGCCGATTGGCGGCTTGAGGGAGGAGATGGATGGCGCGAGGTCGATCGGGTAACGTCGAGCGGCGCGGGCGCCGGACGGCTTGTCGGACGGCAGCGAGATGGGGGAACTTCATGATTTATAACGCGACTTATTTGGTGAACGACTCGCCGGAGGGGCAAGCCGCGCCGCGGGCCGAGAATTCCAGGCCCGGCGCCGCACGGAGCGCTCGCTGCATATAGCTGCATTATAAGCGAAGATTAGGCTCGCAAGGCGAATTGATGGCAATGATCGGCTCTAAAATGCCTCGGTTTGCTCACCCCGTCGCGGCTTGTGCGGGCAAAGACCCTGGAATTCTCGGCAAGTGCGAAAGCGGCGCGGCGGCGGAAATGAAAAACAGCGCAGCGATATAAATCGTCATGGATATAAATCATCAGCGCGGCAAAGAGACTATCAACCGCGCCGTCTTGGCCGATAAGTCTGGCCGCACGATCGATTTTGCCGCTGCCGCGAACAGTCTGCCCTAGGCCGCCGCCTGGTGCAGGCCGCGCATGATGGCGTCGATCACGGCGGTCGTGTCGACGCCGGTGGCGACGTCCATGTTGGCTCGCCACTCGGGCAGGTTGCGGCGATCGAAGACCGTGGCCCCCAGCGTCAACTCGCCGTGCGTTTCCACGTCGCCAGCCAGCCGCTCGGTGGTGAACAACTCGGGGTTCAAAGCGGCGACCAGGGCCACGGCATCGTGCAGCAAAATGCCTTCCAACCCGAGCAGTTGACGGTGCGAACGGAAAGCGAACGGCAGAATACGCCGCAAAAATCGCCCGGCGTTGGTCGATTCGTCGGGCAACTGGTCGAGCAAATCGTAGGTCATCACCACCTGGTTCGTCGCGTCGAGCGGAACCAGGGTTTTGGTCGTTCGCGAGCGGAAAACTTCGCGGGCCGCGGCCGGGTCGCAGTAGATATTGAACTCCGCGGCCGGCGTGATGTTACCCGCAGCGCGAACGGCGCCGCCCATGATAATCAACTGGCCCACCTGGTCGGCCAGACCGGGGTCGCGGCGAAAGGCGTTGGCGATATTGGTCAAAGGCCCCAGAGCGACGATCGTGATCGAATCGGGCGCCGCGCGGATTTCGTCGGTAATCACCTTTTCCGCCGGGTGCTGATGGTGCAGTTCGGCGACCGGAAAGCCGGCGTTGCCCAGGCCATCGGCCCCGAAAATCGCCCGCGAATCGACCAGCGGCGCCTGCTCGGGCTGCACGGCGGCCCCGACTCGCGGCCAGCGCGGCGGGTCGAGCTGCTCGATGATCGTCTGCACGTTGCGGGTCGCTTGTTCCGCCGGCACGTTGCCGGCCACGGCCGTGACTGCCACCACTTCCAGTCGCGGGTCGAATAGAGCCATGGTCAGCGCCACGGCATCGTCGATACCCGGGTCGACGTCGAGGATCACTTTGCGGACCATGCGGATCGCTTTTCACTCCAAGCCCAAGTTGCAAGAGCGTTTCCGTACACGCGCCGATTGTAGGATTTCCGCCCCGAACGAACAAGCCGCCGCCGCCAAAGCTCATCAAGTCTTGATATTCTGGTAATATTGGAGTTGAAATCTAAAATCCAAAATCGAAAATCCAAAACCCCAAGCCGCCCCTTGATCGAACGCACCCTTGGACGCCTCGCCGCCGGCGAAAACCTGTCGATGGATGAAACGGCGGTCGCCGTCGACGAGATCATGCAGGGCCGCTGGAACGAAAACCAGATCGCCCTGCTGCTCAACGGCCTGCGGCTCAAGGGCGAAACGGTCGACGAAATCGCCGGCGCGGCGCTGGCCATGCGGCGCCACATGACGCCGATCGCCAGCCGCCGCGAAGGGATCATCGATACCTGCGGAACCGGCGGCGTGGCGTCGAGCACGTTCAACATCAGCACCACCGCCGCGTTGGTCGCCGCCGCCGCCGGCGTGCCCGTGGCCAAGCACGGCAACCGCAAAGTGACCAGCCGCAGCGGCTCGGCCGACGTGCTCGCTCAGCTTGGCGTGAACCTGAACGCCAGCGTCGAGTGCGTCACGGCCTGCCTCGACGAGTTGGGCGTCTGCTTCTGCTTCGCCCCGCTGATGCACGCGGCGATGAAACACGTGGCGCCCGTGCGGCAGAAGCTCGGCGTGCGGACGATCTTCAACCTGCTCGGCCCGCTGACCAATCCGGCCGGGGCGCCGTTTCAACTGCTGGGCGTCGGCCGCGACGAATTGCGGCCGCTGTTGGCCGCCGTGCTGGCCCGGCTCGGCACTCGGCGGGCCGCGGTCGTTCGCGGCGCCGACGGGCTGGGCGAAGTCACCTTGGCCGGCGAGACGCTCGTGACCGAAGTCCGCGACAGCCAGTTGCATGAATACGTCTGGACGCCCGCCGATTTCGGGCTCGAGCCCGCCAGTCTCGAATCCATCCAGGTCGAAGGCCCCGAGCAAAGCGCCGCGCTGGTGCGCGAGGTGCTCGCCGGCCAACCGGGGGCCGCCCGCGACATCGTGCTCATCAACGCCGCCGCCGCGCTTTGGGTCGCCGGCCGCGCCGCGAGCTTGCCCGAGGGCGTGCAACTTGCCGCCGAGGCGATCGACACGGGTGCGGCGCGGGAGTTGTTGGCGAAGCTCGTCGAACGCACGAATGCCGGTTGAGGAAATTCAAGGCGTCAGCCAATCATCCAAGTGCAAGCTGGGGATGTGCTGGAAATCGGCCGTGTTGTGAGTAACCAGCGTCAATTGGTGCACCAACGCGACCGAGGCGATCATCAAATCAACCGGGCTCACGCTGATGCCCTGCTTCAAAAGCGTTCCACGGAGCCGACCGAACTCAAGCGCGCATGCTTCGTCGTAGGAAATAACGATGACGTCGGTCAGCAGTTCGGTTTCAATGGCGGTTAACAGCGGCGTCGGATTGGGGCGCCGGTAAGCCCACGCGTAAAGCTCTCCCAAAACGATTGTCGGTAGATAGAGCCGGCCGGCATGTTGAACGAAACGATGAATCAGCCCGGCGGGCCGACGGAGATGCTCCGAACATGTATTCGTGTCCAATAGAAAGCTCATTCGGGAATCTCGGCCCGAGTGTCTTGCTTTCGGCTACGTTGAAGCTCGTCAAGGATTTTGTCATCCTCTTCAGTCCAAGAGTCCGCCAGCGCCCCCGCCGAGCGGCGGATGCCTTCGCCCCAGGGCTTTGCTTCGCGCATCGGCTTGACGACGACTTCCACCTGCTGGCCGTCGGCCACGCCGGGATCTTCGGCCAGTTCGATCGTTCGGCCATGCACGACCCCTTGGATGATTCTGCTCATGACGGCCTCCTTTGCGTTCGACGATGACGGTCCAAATCCAGTGTACTTTTGCTCCAGACGGCCGGCAAATGACGGGGCATTAGCTGCGCGTTTTCCTGGGATAGGCGTCGCATTGGTAGACGGTAGGTCGTAGGCGGCATACGGGGGCAGGAAACGACCTCGCAAGCAGCTCCTATCGCCTGACGTCCGCCGCTTTGTGGCGGCGGAGCGCCCGCCGGGCTACAATCGCCGCTTTCGCTTCTCGACACCCACGACGGGCCAACGGCGGGCATGACACCTCAGGAATTCATCGCCAAGTGGCAGCGGGTCAACCTGACCGAGCGCAGCGCCTGCCAGCAGCACTTTCTCGACCTCTGCGACCTGCTCGTCCAGCCCAAGCCCGCGGCGGCCGACCCCGAGGGCGCCTGGTACACGTTCGAGCGCGGCGTCAGCAAGACGGGCGGCGGCCAGGGCTGGGCCGACGTTTGGATGCGCGGCCATTTCGGCTGGGAATACAAGGGCAAGCACAAGGACCTCGCCGCGGCCTACAAGCAACTGCTGCTCTACCGCGAAGATCTCGACAACCCGCCGCTGTTGGTCGTCTGCGATCTCGACCGCTTCGAGATCCACACCAACTTCACCGGCACGGCCAAGCAGGTCTACGAGTTCGATCTCGACAGTCTCGCCGAGCCGGCGAATCTCGACGTGCTGCGCAAGCTGTTCACCGAGCCCGACGCGCTGCGGCCGGGCGAGACGACCGAGAGCGTCACGCGGCAAGCGGCCGAGCGGTTCGGAATGCTGGCCGACGGAATGCGCGTCCGCGGCATTCCGGCCCTCTCGGCGGCGCACTTTCTGATGAAGCTGATCTTCTGCATGTTCGCCGAAGATATCGGCCTGTTGCCGCCCAAGCTCTTCAACCGCATCCTCGCCGGCGCCAAGGACGATCCGCCGCGGCTCGCCGTCATGCTCGGCCGGCTGTTCGAGGCGATGGCCCAGGGCGGCGATTTCGGCGCCGATCCGATCCTGTTCTTCAACGGCGGGTTGTTCGCCGACGCCGAAGTGATCGAACTGCGGCCGAGCGAAATCAAGGAACTGTTGCTCGTCAACGAGCGCGACTGGGGCTCGGTCGAACCGTCGATCTTCGGCACGCTGTTCGAGCGCACGTTGGACCCGGCCAAGCGCTCGCAAATCGGCGCCCACTACACCAGCCGCGAAGACATTCTCACGCTGCTGGAGCCGGTCGTGATGACGCCGCTGCGGCGCGAGTGGGCCGAAGTCAAAGCCAAGTGCGAAAAGCTGGCCGAAAGATTCAAAGGCGCCGCCGCGGGCAAGCGCACGGCCCCGAGCAAAGCCCGCAAAGACCACGACCGGCTGCTGCTCGATTTCGTCGAACGGCTGGCCCACGTGTCGATTCTCGACCCGGCCTGCGGTTCGGGCAATTTTCTCTACGTCGCCATCAATCTGCTGTTGGACCTGGAGAAAGAGGTCATCACCTACGCCGCCGGCCGCGGGCTCGGCATGCTGCCGCACGTCCGGCCGACGCAACTGGCCGGCATCGAGATCAACCCCTACGCCCAGCAACTCGCCCAGGTCGTGATCTGGATCGGCTACCTGCAATGGATGCACGACAACGGATTCAATGCGCCCCGCGATCCGGTGCTGGAGCCGATCGAGAGCATTCGGCTGATGGATGCGATCATCGATCTTTCCGATCCCGAGCATCCGAAGGAACCGGAATGGCCGGCGGCGGATTTTATCGTTGGGAATCCGCCGTTTTTGGGCGGAAAGTTGTTGCGAACGAATCTAGGTGACGAATACGTCAGAACGATGTTTGCGACATGGGATGGCAGAGTTCCACACGAGGCAGACCTTTGCTGCTATTGGTTCGAGAAGGCGCGCCGACAGATTGAACTCGGAAAGTGCCACCGTGCAGGCTTGTTGGCCACGCAAGGAATCCGCGGTGGCGCGAATCGTAAAGTGCTAGAGGCGACAAAAGCGACCGGAGACATTTTCTTTGCTGTAAGCGATCGAGACTGGATTCTCGATGGCGCCGCAGTTCACGTTTCTATGGTTGGATTCGACAATGGAACGGAGTCGCGCCGCGAGCTTGATGGCGTGCTTGTTCGGACGATCAATGCCAACCTGCGTGCAACCGCTGATACAACGAAGGCGCAACGTCTCGGCGAGAACCTGCGGCTTTCATTTATGGGCGATACAAAAGGGGGCGCGTTCGACATCCCCGAGGATATCGCGTTTGAAATGCTGCGAATTCCAAATCCAGATGGTTGCGCGAACTCCGACGTCATAGTTCCTTGGGCTAACGGGCTCGACGTTACGCGCCGATCTCGCGGAATGTGGATCATCGATTTCGGCGTCAACATGCCTGTACATAAGGCGGCCCTTTATGCTGCTCCTTATGAATACCTAGAAAAGCGAGTTCGTCCCGAGCGAGAAAAAAACAAGCGGCAGTCGTATCGCGAAAAGTGGTGGGTGCATGTTGAGCCTCGCCCTGCAATGCGAGCAGCGATGCAACCGCTCGCGAGATTTGCCGTCACAATTAGCGTTGGAAAGCATCGGCTCTTTGTTTGGATGGCTCAGCCGACTTTGCCCGACCATCAATTGTTCGTGTTCACGCGGTCGGATGACGCATTTCTGGGGTTAGTGCATTCGCGGGTCCATGAAGTGTGGGCCAGGGTGCAAGGGACGCAGGTTCGCGAACGAGAAAGCGGCTTTCGGTATACGCCGACGAGTTGCTTTGAAACCTTTCCATTTCCAGGCGAGCATGATGGCTCCGCAGTTGCAGAAGCAGCACGAGAGCTTGACCGGCTTCGAAATGGTTTCCTCAACCCGCCCGAATGGACGCGGGAAGAAATCTTGGAATTCCCCGGCTCGGCCGATGGCCCGTGGGCGCGGTACGTGCACGAACCGGACGGCCGCGGGATCGGCGTGGTGCGCTATCCGCGGCTGGTCGCCAAAGACGCCGAGTGCGCGAAGCTGCTGGCGAAACGGACGTTGACGAATCTCTACAACCAGCGCCCCGCGTGGCTCGATCGGGCCCATCGCCGGCTCGATGAGGCGGTGTTCGCCGCCTACGGCTGGCCGGCGGACCTCGCCGCCGACGAGCTCCTCGCCCGGCTGTTGGAACTCAATCTCCAACGCGCCGCGGCCGAGTGACGTAGCGTTATCGCGATGGCATGCAGCAGGGCGATTCATACGTCGGGCATTGCTCGCCTTGCGACCGGCAGCGTTGTTCTACGCAAGTCGCGCCAATTCTGCCGCCCGTAGCGGCCCCGCGGCGCGGGCCAGCTCGTCCTCGGCCGCCACGAGCTCACCGCGGAAGGCTTTGGCCAGGAGCGCCTGCGCCAGTTTGTCGGCCCGCGCCGTCGCCGTCCGTTCTCACTCGTCGAAGGGCCAGCCCTCGAATATGAACAACTGGTGCATGCTGAGATATCGCAGCCTGAAAGCCTGACAAACGTGCGGAATCCTGCTTCGGCCTGGCGCGAACTTCTCATCCGTCACGACGGTGATCTCGTCGATGAGCGTGCTTTCCACCCTGGCCAAGGCCTCGACGAACGGATCGGCGCTATCTTTGGCGGCATTGATGTCAATCAGATCGGGAAAGCGTTTGACGATCGCGCTGACACTCGTCACGATCTCAGGCGTGTGCCTCCTGAACATCGACGTGTGGCCGCGGGCCCAGGTCACCAGTGCGTCCTCCCGTCGCCCGAGCTCGCTCAAGACCGCGCGGGGGGCGATCAGGCGATCGTCGTCGATTAGGCTCCCGAGGCCACGCCATGCCTTTGGATGACTGCGCGCGGGCCGCCAGCGATGCAGGTTCACCAACGACGATGTATCGATGCAGTATCGTTGGTGCGATTCCTTCGACTTCACGTTACTTTACCCGCGCGGCCGCCTTGTCGAGGTACTTCAGCTTGATGCCCAGATAGTCGCTCGCGTCGTTGGCCGTGATCAGGTCGCGGTCCAAGGCGTCGACGACGAGGGAAACAAACGCCCGGCCGCGTTCGCCGACGACTCGCTCATCGGGCCGCCGCCCGCCGCCGCCCGGCCGCCGCGGCGCCGGCCCGTTGGCCGCCAACCGCGCCATCGCTCGGCCGTAGACCTGCTCGGAAATCGCACGCAAGCCGCGCAGCCGGCCGAGCACCACGGCGCGACTCACCCGATAGCGTGCGGCCAAGGCGGCGACGGCGTTTTCTGGCGCAACACCGGCGGTCAGCCGGTCGGCGATGTCGTCTCGCGGAATCAATAGCGCAGCCGCAAAACGGTTGCAGAACGTCTCGGTCTTCTGCGCATCCTCCAAGTTGCCTTCTTCCGGCAGACAGATTCCCGGCTTGGCGAGCAGCAGGTGGCCGTATTCGTGGAACAGCGTAAAAATTCGCGGATTCACGGCATCGGATTGGTTGAGCACGATTACCGACTTTTCCGCCTCGAGAAGCGAGAATCCACGCACTTCTTCCAGCGGCATGCTGGCCTGAAAAACGAGCACGTTTTGCCCTTCGACGGCCGCTCGCCACTGGCGGAACGCCTCGCCCGCTTTCTGCCACTGAGTCTGTTCGTCGAGCGAGATGCCGAGCAATTTCCGGCACTGCTCGGCGATCTGTTCGGGAGAGTTCGAGAGGTGCGCGTTCGACCCGGCGAACGTCGAAGTCCGGTCGAGCTCGCGCTCCAGTTCGGCAGCAGTGCCCGCCAGCCATCGCGCGGTCCGAATCGCGAAGCGCGTTTTCGGCGATAAGCGCTTGTTCGCGTCCGGCAAGGTCCGGAAGTCTGGAGGCAGAGGCGGCTCGGCGGGCGGCTCGGCAAGCAGCAACGCGGCGACGGGACGCTTGTAGAGCTTCGCTAGCTCGCCGACTGCCGCCCATGTCGGGCGACCTTTCCCAGACTCCCAGGCTTCAAGCGTGGGCCGGTCGGCCACGCGCCCGCCCGCTTCTTCGACGCTATAACCCGCCGTTTCTCGCGCCCACCGCAAAACGGTGGGATTGACGTCGACTGGGAAGTTGTTGCCGGCCATGAACGTCTCTTCGGGGCGAAATTTGGGCGAATCACGCTGGCGCCTTATAGGGATGATCGGCCCGTGCCGCGACCCGGCTAAAAGCAACGCCCCCGGATCGACATCGCTATCATCGCAGACCAAACTCCGCAATCAAGTCGAGGGCCGCGCGAGGAAGTTTGGCCCCGGCGATTCGCTCGAGAAGCTGCTCAGCCGCGAAATGGCGTAATTCGTCCCCATTGGGGCGTATGCACGAGGCGCGGTACGTGTACGAACCGGACGGCCGCGGGATCGGCGTGGTGCGTTATCCGCGATTGGTCGCCAAAGACGCCGAGTGCGCGAAGCAACTGGCGAAGCGGACGTTGACGAATCTCTACAACCAACGTCCCGCGTGGCTCGAGCAGGCCCATCGCCGGCTCGACGCAGCGGTGTTCGCCGCCTACGGCTGGCCGGCGGACCTCGCCGACGACGAGATCCTCGCCCGGCTCTTGGAACTCAATCTCGAGCGTTCCGCCGCCGAACAGCCAAAGTAGTAGGCATACTCCGTATGCCGTAACCGGCGATGGTTGGGCGTCCTGGCAGTCCTGGCGACGGCACACGGAATGTGCCTGCTACTTTGGCGCAAGCGCCAGCGAGCGGCTGCGCCGGCGAGCCCAACGCTGGATGGCGTCGGCGAAATCGTCGCGAGGCGGCAACGATCGCCGGACCCCGAAGGGGTCAGATTCATCAACCCTGGGGAAATCGGCAATTCGAAACGTCGTCAAGCCCCAACGGGGCGCGACAAAGCGCGACGGAATCAATTGCCCGTCGGCCAGATCGTCGTCCAGCGGCGGCGCCGGGTTTCACCCTTTCAGGGTGAACAACAAAATCCGCGGGATGCAGTTCCCTGGGCTTCGCCCAGGGCTGGCGAATGCGACCCCGTTGGGGTCGAGTCGGCATAGCGCATTCACGGTCCCAATGGTTGGGTTCGGCGCCAGTCGAGCGCCGGCGACGGCACACCGGAGTGTGCCTGCTACTTTGGCGCAAGAGTTGGCGAGCGGCTGCGCCGACGGAATCGTCGCGCGGTCGCAACCATCGCCCGATCCCGAAGGGGTTCCCTGGCCTGCGCCCAGCGCCGGCGAATGCGACCCCATTGGGGGCGTGCTTGCGGAGCGCCCTAATCAAACGACGATCGATCGACCGCCCAGCTCGTTCGCCGCTTGGCGAACTTGTAGAACAGCACGCCGGCGCCGATCAGCAGGCTGCCGCCGAGCGATTGCACCCATTTTTCGGAGAGCAAACTGACCATCACGGCCGAATACATCGCCAGGAACAAAGCGGGCGTCAACGGATAGCCCCAGGTGCGATAGGGCCGCTCGAGTTCCGGCCGCTTCCAGCGCAGCACGAAGACGGCGCCCACGGCCAGCGCGTAAAAGATCGTGCCGCCGAAAATCACGAAATCGGTCAAGGCGTCGAAGGCGTCGCCCGGCCTTTCCTTCCACGAAAACGCCACGGCAATCAGCACGATGCTCCACAAGGCTTGAATGGCGATCGCGTTGGCCGGCGTTTCGAAGCGGCCGTGGATCCGCCGGATGGCGCCGGGCAGCAGTCCGTCGCGGGCCATGGCGAAGAAAATCCGCGGCCCGGTGAGCAAGTTCGAATTCGTGGCGCCGAACGTCGAACAGAGCACGCCGAGCGCAAACAGCTTGCCGCCCATCTCGCCCATCAGCGCGCTGCACATCGTTGCGGCCACCTTGTCGGAACTGGCGACCTGGTCCATCGGCAGCGACAGGTGATAAGCCAGGTTCGCCAGCGCGTAAAGCGCAATGATGATCGCCATGCCCAGGCCCAAGGCCAGCGGCACGTTGCGCTGCGGATTGCGGATTTCCTCGGCCACCGGGGCGATGTTGATCCAACCGTCGTAGGGCCAGAGCACGGCGATCATCGCCGCCCCCAGCGCCGGCCACAACGACCAGGTCACTTTCTCGGGCAGCAGCGGCCGCAGATACGCGGTGTTTTGTTCCTGCAAAGCAAAGGGCAGCACGATCAACGCCAGCAGGAAGCCGACTTTGATGACGGTCGTTAGGTTTTGCAGATGGGCCGACCAGCGCGTGCCGAGGATGCTGATCAGCGACAACGCCGCCACGATGCCGATGGCGACGCCCTGTTGCTGCACGCGCGTCAGCGGCGCCAGTTCCGCCAGGTAGATCGCCGTCGCCGAGGCCAGCGCGCCGACCGATCCGGTGCGGATCACCCAAAATTCGGTCCAGCCCCACAAGAAGGCCGGCAGCCGGCCGTAAGCCTCGCGCAAATAGACATACGGGCCGCCGGCGTGCGGCAGCATGGCGGCCAGTTCGGCCAAGGCCAGGCAACCGCAGAGCGTGATCAGACCCATCACGATCCAGACGCCGATGATCAACCCGAAGTGGTGCAATTGGCCGGCGACGTAGGCCGGTTTCAAGAAGATGCCCGAGCCGATGATGCCGCCGACCACGACCGTCATCGCATCGAACGGTCCCAGCACGCGCGGCAGCTTGTCGAGGGCGGGACGCGCGACATCCTTGGCGCCGGCCGACAAGGATTGCGTACTTTCGAAAGGTTTGGCCGACATCGCCCTCACGGTACGGATTCGCCGCCGGGGAGTCAATTAGGAAGTGCCGGCATTGGCGTTCTCGCCGAGGGTTTGGTCGCGGTCGAGTGCCTCATCGGAGCCGGCGCCTATAGCCAACTTGCCAGCCAGGGCGATAAAGTCGTCGCCGGTCATTGTTTCGGATCGATGGAAATGCGGTAGCTGGGCGCCTCGCATCCCGCAACGCCCGAGACTTGCTCGTGCCATTCGCACTGTCGATCGATCAGGCGCTCGTCGTCGGCAGGCGCCTCGACGTTGAGCACGACAAACGTCTCCGAAGGCGACTCGGGATCTTGAAGAAGCTCGGTCGAGACCTCGCCCGGAAACAACTGCCGCGTCAGTCGGATGACCTTGGCGAGCGTTTCAGGAGAGAATTGCTCCAATTGGGCAATCCTCGAAAGTTCAGTCGCCACCGTCGCGGCCCTCAATTCCGTCGATTGAAGCTTCGTCAATTCTAGCTGTCGGGTGATTCAAGGTCAAAACCCGACGTTCGTACTTTCTTGACCGCGCTTTTATGGCGAATCTTCTCGCACCGGCGGCGCCGGCTCGATCGTTTTCTTGCGGCGCGAGCCAATCCAAGCCGCGACCAGGGCCACGCAACCGGCGACGCCCGCCCAACGCACCGGGCCGGTCTCGAACACGAGCGTGGCGTTCACGACCATGAACAGAAAAAAGCCGTGCCAGAGCCGCGACAGCCAGCGCGGCCGGGATCGCCAACTGGCGGGCGCCGCCTGCTGCCAAACGACGTCTGCCAGCCAGGCGAGCGTGAAGGCGTAATTGAAGTACAGCCCGGCGCCGGAGTTCCAACCGAACAGTGCGGCCGTGCGACGCGCCGTTTCGGCATAGGCTGCCTGGTGGCTCCAGTGATGATAGAACTGAAACGCGCAGGCGACGTGAGCCAGATACAGCGCGCAGCCCAGCGTCCAAACGGTCCGCCCCAATCGAAATGCCGGGCCGTCGACGTTCGCCTCTCGGCGGCGCGAACGCAATTCGAGCATCGCCCCGGCGAAGTAAGCGACCAGCGCCAGATCGATCGTCGCTCGCGTCGCCAGCCGGCCGAAATCGTCGGGCATGTTGGCGTCCGCATTGCTAGGCTTTCGCCGGGCCGGCGTCGTGTTCCTCTTGGAGAAGCTCGACGATTTCCTGCCACAGCCCCGGCAAGACGTCGGTCGGACAATGGCGGCTGACGATTTCAAGCGCCTGCGCCGGCGGCAGGCGTTCGGCTAGCGCCAGGCCCGCGGCGGCGATCGAAGGCGAGCGGCTCATGCCGGCGCCGCAGCAGACCAGCACGGGCACCTTTCGTTCGATGAGCGCGGCCGTCGAATGGATGGCGACCGCCAACAGCGCCGGATCGTTGCCGCAGCCGTCCACCAGGGGAAATCGGCAGAACACGATTTCCCGCTGCAAGTCGAAGGCGCGTTCTTCGACCGCCAATTGCACGACGGCGCGAATGCCTCGCGATTCGAGCTTCTCGCTGGCCCGGCCCTCGCCGAGGCGCCCGAGCCACAACAGAAACGGTTCGACGCGTGTCACGACGTATTCCTTGAAAACGAGGCGCGCCCGCCGTTGCGAGTTTAGCAAGGTTTTTCGCCGTTGGGAGCGCTGCCGGCAACGACGCCGCGATCGATTCGCGCGGGTCGACAAGCCTTCCGCTTTCAGACGCCGCGTTCGGGGGGATCGCGATTGGCGAAGCGCTGCCTGATCGCCGAACGCGGCGTTTGGAAACGGAAGGTGCGATCCGGTCAGACGCCGACCGGATACATGGCTTCCGCCTGCGACTGCTGCTGAGCCAGACCGGAGGAGAGGTAAAAATAAATCAGTTCGGAGACGCTGTCCATCTCCATCTTTTCCAGCAGATTCGCGCGATGGTAATCGATCGTCCGCACGCTAAGCTGCAAGCGCTTGGCAATCTGTTTGGGCGGCTGGAAGGCGGCCAGCAAATCGAGGACCTGTCGCTCGCGGCGCGATAGCTTATCGAGCCGCTTGAGCGCCGCCTCTCGCGTAGTGCGCTCTTGGTGCTGCGACAAGCTCGCGTCGAGCGCCGCACGAACGGACTGCAGCAGTCGATGTTCGCTCAGCGGCTTCTCATCGAAGGAGAAGGCGCCGGCCTTCATGGCTTGCACGGCCAACGACACCGAGGCGTAGGCCGTGACGATCACGAACGGGAGGTCCGGCGCGTCCAAGGCCGTCGTCCGCATCAACTCGAGACCGCTCAGGTCCGAAAGATGCAACTCCGAGACGACGCAACCGGGCGTATCAGGCTGGAATTCTCGCAGGAAGCTCTCTCCGCAGCGGTGGGACGTGAAGGGCAGCCCGGCGGATTCGAGCCACCCGCAGAATTCGTAATTCGTCTCGCAATCGCCATCGACCACGTGAACGCGCGCTTCGCTGTAATTCATGATTAGGTCCTGTCGGATTCTAGGGAGCCGCCGCAAATGCGTTGAATTGCACTTCGTCGACCTTGACGAGTCGCCTGGGGCGCTGATCGACGTAGTCTCGAAGTTGGCGATGAGCAGCGTCGAATCTTTGCGGCCGCATCAGCAGACTCAACCTGCGAAGAAGTTCGTTCGTGTCGAGCGTTTGGCGAATCGCATCGCCGTCCGGCGCCGCTTGACCGTCGCCCTCGACGAACGTCTGCGCGCTCCAGAGGATGAATCGAGACGACGGCGCCTCGCTCGAGCCGTCGATTTCCACGTACGCGGCGAGCTGCGTTCCGACTTTGGAACGAAGCAGCGCCTCGTCGCTCAACACGATTTCAATGTCGGCGTGTGCGCCGATCGCCGCAATCGCCTCTTCCGTGGCATGGGCGGTAACAACAGCATAACCGTGCTCCGTCAAGCACTGTTCCAAGGCAGACGCGCTAGTGGTTGCCTCAGCGACGATGAGAAGTTTCATGATGACCCCGCGGCATCTCCATGAGCACTTATGTATCCGCTACAAATTATCGCCCGTGAAGATGGGAAGCTTGATGTGCGGTGAGGCAATGCGATGCGCAAATAAGCAGTTCGAGTTCATGATGAACGTTCAAGCGCCGGCGTCGCGGCGCGCGCGGGCAAACTCGCCGCCGCGCTAGGGAAATTTCCTCTGTCGACGCTTTCGAGCGAGGCTTCCCAAGCGCCCAAGGAATTTCCTCGCTGGCGATCTCGACTCCAAACTGGAGCGAAGCCTATCGAGCCCCGATAACAATGCTGTCCATCGGGTATGCCAAAAGCGTCTCGTCCGCATAGGCGTATCGCGACTCCAACGACGGAAACAAGCTGCCTGGTCAAGGAGCGGCATTCGACATGGAGACGGCTCGCACCGTGTTTGTGGTTGACGACGACCGGAACTGCCGAGAGGCGATCCGTGCAATCGCCGAAACGCTCGGCGCGGCGGTGCTGCCGTTCGGTTCGGGGGAGGAGTTCCTCGCGCAGTGTACTCCGGAGCAAGCCGGTTGCGTGGTGCTCGACGTGCGAATGCCCGGCATGACGGGACACGAAGTTTACGAAGCCATGCAGGCGCGAAACATGACGCAGCCGGTCGTCATGGTTACGGCGCACGGAGACATCCCGATGGCCGTGCGCGCCATTCAGCAAGGAGTCTTCGCATTTTTCGAAAAGCCCTGCCGGGGTCAGGATCTCTGGGAAAGCCTGCGAAGCGCCTTGGCCTACGACGAGCGCGTACGGGCCGAAACCTCGCGGGTCAGGACGATCCAAGAGCGCTTGAGCGCGCTCGGCGGCGACGAACGCCGGGTGATGGAAATGATGCTGCGGAACGTTCCCAGCAAGACGATCGCGAAACGTCTGGGGATCAGCATTCGCACCGTCCAGGTCCGTCGCACCGCGGTGTTCGATCGCATGGGCGCCGATTCCATCGCCAGCCTGGCCACGATGATCGAAATGTTGCGCGCCCACGAAGCGTCAAACGGTTCGCGACTTCGTATGCCAGTACCGCAGTCCAGCCTTTCGCCGGCGGCCGCCCTGGCCCACTCGTTTTAAAACGCGCTGCCTGCGATCTTTTTCGCCCATCCTTTGCCGCCGAGGGCGGGAGAAGACGCCCCATCTTCCGGCGGCGCCGGCTCGCCCCAAAAGTTTGGACGGGACATGGACTTCTCCCGGATTTCCTGGCAGCTTTGCCGGCCGGTTGCTTTCTGATAAGCTTGGACACGCGCCGCTTGGCGCCAGAGGCGCCGGGCGTCGGTTGGAACATCGGCCCGAAGGCGCTCTTCAGCATCACGCATTCACGAAAAGCCTTCCACCAAAAGGCTTTAGAGGCTGTAGCTCAGTTGGTAGAGCAACGGACTTTTAATCCGTAGGTCTTGGGTTCGAGCCCCAACAGCCTCACTCTTGTCTGGCAAGGGTTTACGACGAAAACAGAAAGCTTGCCCGAAATGACGCGACACCATTTCCGACACCTATACTCTAGGTTAGGAGGGTCGAATATCAACCAAACCGAGCAAGCCCCGCCCTGATTTCCCGCTCTTTCCGCACGCGAACGGGCAATGGTGCAAAAAGATTCGCGGCCATTTCCATTACTTCGGCCCGTGGGCCGATCCCGAAGCCGCGCTGAACCTCTACCTTGACCAGCGCGACGACTTGAAAGCCGGCCGCAAGCCGCGGAAGGTGTCCGACACCGGCCCGACCGTGGCCGATGGGCTGAATCATTTCCTCTCGGCGAAGAAACTGGCGGAACAGGCCGGCGAGATACGGCGCCGAAGCTATCTCGACTACGAAACCACATGCGACCGCATCGCGGCCTCGCTCGGGAAGGATAGGCCGCTGAATGACATTGACGCTACCGACTTGCAAAAGCTCCGCGCCGACTTGGCCAAAGGCGAGCGAGGCGAACGCGGGCCAACCACGGTCAAGAATGACCTAACGCGCGTGCGGATGGTCATGCTGTACTTCAACGAATACTTGGTTGAAAAGCCGATCAAGTACCGCAAAGTGTTGAAGTCCCCCGCCAAGCGGCAGCTACGTGAAGCGGCGAACCTTCGTGGCCCTCGCATGTTTCAACCGGAAGAGATTCACGCCTTGCTCAAGATCGCTCCGCCGCAGCTACGGGCCATGATCCACCTCGGGATCAATTGCGGCTTCGGAAACGCCGACTGCGGAACGCTACCGATCAATCAGCTTGACCTAGCAAAAGGCTGGCACACCTATTGGCGCCCGAAGACGCACAATCCGAGGCGATGCCCCCTATGGCCTGAAACAGTCAAGGCACTGAAAGAGGCAATGGAGAAACGGCCAGAACCGGCCAGTGAAGAATTAGGCGGGTTGGTCTTTTTGACGCGGGAGGGCGCGTGCTGGTCAAAAGAGGCGGGCGATAACGCGATAAGCTCGGAATTCCGAAAACTGCTGCGCGACCTTGGCATCTATCGGCCGCACGTGACATTTTACACGCTGCGCCGGACGTTCGAGACGATCGCAGCCGTAACCGGCGAGCAAGTCGCCATCGATCATATCATGGGCCACATTGCCCCGACGAACGATATGGCCGCCGTCTATCGGCAGCAAGTGTTCGACAAGCCGCTCTTGCGCGTGACGAACCACGTTCGGGCGTGGCTGCTTGGCCGAAAGAAGGTGAGCTAGTACCGCTGAACGAGTGAATCGGCCGCCGGCTTTCGTCGCCGGCGCACAATCACCGGCTCCGGCGTCCGCCGCCGCTCAAACTCCGCCAAAGCCTCCCGGCTGATCCGATGGCTGGCCCGTTTGCCGGGGCCGGCCACGTTGACCGCCTTTAGTTCGCCCGACGAAATCCAGCCGCGAACCGAATCGGGGCTAACGCCGAGCTTTCGGGCTGCCTGGGGAGGCGTTAGAAAGTTGCCTGGCCGCTGCTTGGCCTTCCTTTCAGTCCATGCGAGGATACGCCCCAACGCTTGCAGTCCCTCCCTAGGCGTCAAGCAGCCTCGCTCCGGCAGTGCAGCGCCATATCCGTGCCGGCAAGCCAAGCGAAATGCTTTTTCGACCGTTTGGGCTATGCCCAGTTTTTCGAAAAAATCGGCTTCGGCAAATTGCGTGTATACCTCCATGTCGGCGAATTGCGTTTCCAGCCACCTGATGTATTGACGAAGGGTTCTTGGCTCTGATTGCGACACGGTTCGCCCCTCTCTGAATTCAATGACGCGACATTTAGTTGCTTGAATCGAGTGTAGCGGAGTTGTCCAGGCTGCCTCGCGCGTTCGTGGGCGCGCTGAAGCAAGGCGAAATCGAAGTCGCGAGCATCAGAGGCCGCCTCGTGTCAGCCAGTTACTGCTTGCAAGGCCGCCGTCGCGTCGGGCTTGGATTTGATGACCTGGGTTTCCAGGCCGTCGTGCTGTAGATAGAAGTCCAGCAGGTGGGCATCGTACTGCTGCCGAAGGAATCCGGTGATTGCCGCGATCGTCTTCATGGTGATAAAAAGAGCCTACCTCACCTAGGCGTCAGCCCCGTCTACGCCGCGGTCAAGGCGCTGTGAAATTACGATTTTCGTGTCAGCATCCGCCGGTGATAGGGATTATTTTGTTTGCATTGTCTGTGATTGTTATTTTCCTATAGAGCCGGAGTAGAAAAAAGCATAGCAATCGTAGCAGGTGACTATAAACAATTGCCAATGTACCATTTACGAAACGCCCATGCCTCCGAAATCAGACTGCGCGCTAAGAAAATCGTAGCATTGCAAGGGATGCAAGCCCCATGATCGCTGCGATGAGGGCCGCTGACTGCCCCCGATGGGCGTATCTGTTCAACCGCATGTCAGTGCCGTGTCAAAGGCCGCTGACACAAGTGATCTCAGACAAACCGCCACGCGGCTGGAGGCTCCCAGTCTCGCTGGAATCCGCCTGCCCAGTGCCGATGCTGGGACGTCTCCGATCGCGCATCGACCGATCCCTTGCCCGACGTCGGGTCCAGCTTACGCGGAGCCGATTCGAGCCCCGCCGCCTGCATGAGCGCGACGCCGGCGCGGTCGAGAAGTTACATCGCGGTCCGCGACGAATTCCCTGGCAGATGCGGGATTCCACCAAAGCAGTTCAAAATGTTCGCGAAAGACGTTAGACCTGGAAAAACCACTATCTCATTTGATTTCGCCAGTTTGGCGACATATATTGGATTGATTGCGTCAAATACGAGGATTCAAATGTACAAGATAAATCTGGGCGGAATCACTGTAGAGTGTAGCACATACGAAGAAGCAAAGAAGGTGATAGATGGCTATGTTGGAGCAACGCCCCTCTCAGCCGCCGTCCCGCCGCCCACGCCTCGGGCGCAAAAGCTCGGTGGTCCAAAGCGCGGCGCCGGCCCCCGAAAATCATGGCTTTTCGCCCGGTGGCTGGCGGAAAGGGAGAACATCAAGCCCGATGCCGCTCGGACCCGGATCGCTGAGCTTCGCCGCACCGATTATGCCCAGCACGAGGCGCTGGAGGCTGAGTTTTTTGCGGATTTAGAGGCGAAGCAAACCGTATGAAGGTATCTACCAAGCTTCTGATCGCCTACTACCGAGTATCGACACAAAAACAGGGTAAATCCGGCCTGGGCTTAGCCGCGCAGCAAACTGCCGTGCGAACCTTCGCCCATGCCCAGAACGCCCAGATTATTGCCCATTTTACCGAAGTGGAAAGCGGCAAATCGGCCAACCGTCCGCAGCTTGCCGCGGCGATCCGCCAGGCACGGGCGTGTGGTGCGACTTTAGTTGTGGGAAAGCTCGATAGGTTGGCCCGGAACGTCGGCTTCGTCGCTTCATTGATGGATTCCAGTTTGGAGTTCGTGTGCTGCGATAACCCGCACGAGAACAGGTTGACCTTGCATGTCTTAGCGGCGGTGGCTGAGGACGAGGCCCGGCGGATTTCCGAACGGAGTAACCGTACACCGGCGCCAAGTGGCTCTGGGGCGGGCGGGGCTAGGGGCGGGGGTCGGGAGAATTCTGGGCCAGCCGTCGCTGAGCACGACGGCGCCGGCGCCGGTCGGCGGCGTCGC
>Ga0307372_10000700_pt1 | contig 58818 bp, 62 predicted proteins | sample OX1MG_FD_202533 | JGI IMG/M metagenome (GOLD analysis project Ga0307372, IMG submission 202533) | Soil microbial communities from Risofladan, Vaasa, Finland - OX-1 | ecosystem: Environmental > Terrestrial > Soil > Coastal area > Acid sulfate soil | place: Finland: Risofladan, Vaasa | collected...
TTTTGGACGCGAGAAGACGCAACATTGATTCGCATGGCGACCAGTTCACGCAAGAACGATTCGCGAGAGGGCTCTCGATGATTCTTATGTTGCGTGATTCGGCTTCGCATCAGAGTTTTTCAGCAGTCGCAAGATCTTTGGCAATCTTCGCCTTCGCATTGTGTGCCAAATGATACACGAGAGTGTCATCGGTGTGCTGAAACAGTTGAGACTCTGACAACGCACCTAATTTGACCTCCTCTTGGACAGCTCTGCCTAGCATTGCGCCCGCAGTGATTTTTGAGCGGTGAAAATAGACGCGCTCCGCGATCATGTAGCGCGCCTCGAGCAATCTTCCCAAATCAGTCAGAATGTCTCGCCTTAACTCGCGTTCATTGTCTTTCCATAACCGCACTAGCGGCCGACGTCTCTTTTCTGTCTTCGGGGGATTATTTCCGCCCTCGGGGATCTTGACGTCCGCTTCGCCCAAGTAGAGGTAATTCATAAAACGCAGCGATATGTTTATATCTAAATTACAGAAAAATGAATCGCGCAAAATATAATCCAGCAAATCCGCGCAGACCGTGTTGCTTATCAAATGAAAAATAAACTCGTCGCCGTTGTGAAGCTTTGCAGTTTTCCCAGTCAAGATGATTTTGCAGAGGCGCTCGTATAATTCTGGTGAAAGCCCTGTTTTAATGAGTTTTCCGATCGCGCTTCCCGGACCAAGCAGCTGGTCGAACCTCCCTTGATTATTGTCATGGGGCTCAAAAATTCTTAGCTCGAGCGTGTGACCGAAAGGCACGTGCGCCACGTCATGCAGTAAGGCGTACAAGCGCGCCAGCGCATGTTGCTCGTTTGTGACCCTGCTTTGATCGGGATCGCCAAGCTTGTACTTGTTTGTGGTATCTCGGATTGCATCCAACATTCGCTCGGCCATGGCAAGCGATCCGAGTGAATGGTCAAACCGGGTGTGAAGCGCCGTTGGGTATACGCGCAACGCCGCCCCTAACTGCCGTACACCGCGCAGACGCTGGAATTCTGGCGTGTCGATAATTTCGCGCTCTAGCTCTGTTACGCGGACGTCACCGCTGACAGCTATTCGTATCGTTTTCGCGAACACAGGGAATTGCGTTAGCGACGGCGCCGACCCTGGCAGCGGTAAGCTCAAATTGACATCTGACATGTGCGGCTCTCGCTACAAAATGCGTGCAGAAGAAACGACGCTAATTACCCTAAAATACCTTACTTCAATACCGAGGTTCAACCTGGGGGTTCTACACAATGGTGGGGGCAAATCGGACACTAGGGCCAAAGCGCATCGGCGTGTGGATCCGCGTTTCAACCGAAGACCAAGCCCGCGGCGAAAGCCCTGAACACCACGAAAAACGTGCCCGGCTGTACGCCGAAGCCAAGGGCTGGATCGTCCGCGAGGTCTACCACCTCGAGGCCGTAAGCGGCAAAACCGTAATGCAGCATCCGGAAGCGCAGCGGATGCTCAAAGACATCCGCTCCGGCCACATCACCGGGCTCATCTTCTCCAAGCTCGCCCGCCTCGCTCGTAATACGAGAGAGCTCCTCGATTTTGCGGACCTCTTTCGTGAGCATGGCGCTGACCTCATATCGCTCCAAGAATCGATCGATACGTCCTCTCCGGCGGGCCGGCTCCTCTACACCATGATCGCCGCTCTCGCAGAGTGGGAGCGCTCCGAGATTGGCGATCGCGTGGCCGCCTCCATTCCCATCCGCGCCAAGCTCGGCAAGCCCATCTCGGGCGTTCCGCCCTACGGCTACCATTGGGTAGACGGCAAGCTCGTGCCGCATCCCAAGGAAGCGCCGGTGCGCAAGCTCATGTACGAGCTCTTCCTCGAGCACCGCCGCAAAAAGGTGGTCATGCGCATCCTCAATGAGCGCGGCTACAGGACCAGGAGCGGCGGATCCTGGACCTTCACGACGGTCAAACGCCTGCTTGCCGATACCACGGCCAAAGGCGAGCACCGGGCCAACTACACCAAAAGCGGCGGGCAGGGAAAAGGCTGGAAGCTCAAATCGCCGGAAGATTGGGTGATCCGGAAGGTACCGGCGATCGTTTCGCCGGAAGTATGGGACGCGTGCAACGAGATCCTCGCGGAGCAGAGAAAGGGCTGGAAGAAGCCCGCACGGACCACCGTCAACCTGTTTTCCGGCATCGCGTACTGCCTCTGCGGCAGCAAGATGTACGTGCCGCACAACAACCCCAAGTACGTCTGCACGGGCTGCAACAGCAAGATTCCGGTCGACGACCTGGAAGCGGTCTTCCACTCCCAACTTCAACAGTTCGTGCTCTCTCCCGAGGAAGTCGCCTCCTATCTCTCGAAGGCCGACGAGAACATGCGGGAGAAAGAGAGCCTGCTTCCTGTCCTCGAAGCCGAGCGCGCCAAAATCATCGAGGAGCAAGACAAGCTCTATCAGCTCTACCTCAAGGAGGGGATTGACCCGCGGGAATACGCCCGGCGAAACCATCCGCTCGTCGAGCGCCTGAGCCAGGTCGATGCCGAGTTGCCGAAGCTCCAGGCCGAGCTCGATGCCTTCCGCATTGCGCAGCTCTCCCGCGAAGAAGTGCTCGCTGAAGCGAGAGACCTCTACGCCCGTTGGCCGTCTCTCCCCAAAGAGGAGAAACGCCAGATTGTAGAAGCCATTACCGATAAAATCGTTGTCGGGGAGGGGGAGGTGGAAATCCGCCTCTCGTATCTTCTCCCTTTTGAAAATGCTGCCAACTTGGCGCCGCGTTCAAGGCAGCGTGGCGGCAGCAGCAGGTCGAGCAGCGCCGTACCAACGCGCCGCAAATCGCGACCGCCGATGAAACTCCCCATCGCACGATCTCAGGCAACGGCGGTCGCCTTGTCAATCCGTGTCGCCGAAGGCGATGATGCGCCATGAAGCCGGCCGATCCGCTGCGGATTTTCGACGCGCGCGCCGTGCGCTGTCATCGCGCACGAGCCGTCCGTCTGGGGCTTGGCGCCGAATTCCTGTTCGAGCGCGCGGCCGCCGACCTGGCGGAGCGCCTGAGCGAGATCAAGCGGCGCTTTCCGGTGGCGCTCGACCTCGGTTGCCGCGGCGGCATCATGGCGCGCGCGCTCGCCGGCCGCAGCGGCGTCGATCGTCTCGTTTCAGCCGATCCGTCCGAGGTGTTGGCGCGCCGTGCGCCACGTCCAGCCGTCGTGCTCGATCTCGAGGCGTTGCCGTTCGCACCGCGCAGCTTCGATCTCGTGCTGAGCCCGCTGCTGCTGCATTGGGTCAACGACCTGCCCGGCGCGCTGCTGCAGATCCGACGGATGCTCAAGGGCAGCGGCCTGCTGCTGGCGACGCTGTTCGGCGGCGAGACCTTGAGCGCGCTGCATGCGGCACTGATCGAGGCCGAGCTCGAGAGCGCGGGCGGCGCCAGCCCGCGGATCTCGCCGTTCGCCGATTTGCGCGACCTTGCCGGCTTGCTGCAGCGCGCGGGCTTCACGGAGCCGGTGGTCGACGCGGATCGCACCGATGTCGAGTACGCCGACGCGTTCGCGCTGATGCGCGATCTGCGCGCGATGGGCGAGGCGAATGCGCAGCACGAGCGCCGCAAGTCGGCGACCAGACGTCGGACGCTGGCGCGCGCCGCGGAGCTTTATCGCAACAGTTCGCCGGCGCCGGGTGGCCGCGTCGTCGCCACGTTTCAGACGCTCAACCTCGCCGCGTGGGCGCCGGCGGGCTGAAGCGGATCATTCGCAGGCGTAGAAGAACGTCAGCGCGTACGCACCCGAGGGCTGGGCGCCGCGCGGCACCGACACCTTGCCGTAATGCTGACAATGCAGCGCGGCCATGTTGTACGGATTGGTGCCCCGACCGCCACGGATGACGATCCCGTTCGCGTCCGCCCGCACGATTTGCGGCCGCAGGACATAATCGGGAGCGTAGCAAGCGGCGATCGGCAGAACGGCGACGAAGCAGAGCAGGCGGGCGACGCGACTCATGGCGGCGAGCGTACGGGTACGGGCCAAGGCCGGCAAGCCGTTAGAGCAGGTCGCGCAACGCGGCGACGAGCCCCTTGTCGGCCGGCGGCATCGGATAGTCGTCGAACCGCTGCGGCCTGACCCAGGTCAGCTTCTGGCCCTCGCGCGCCCTCACCAGGCCCTTCCATCGCCGGCAGACATAGAGCAGCAGAACGACGTGCAGTGCCGGATAGCGATGCGAAGCGAAGGTGAGCGGCGACAGGCAAGCCGCGGCCACGTCGATGCCGAGCTCCTCGTGGAGCTCGCGAATGAGCGCCGCCTCGGGCGTTTCGCCCGGCTGGATTTTGCCGCCGGGAAACTCCCACAGGCCGGCCAGCGCCTTGCCCACCGGGCGCTCCGCCAGCAGGACGCGGCCGTCGGTGTCGATCAGCGCGACGCAGACCACGGTCGCGCTGGCCGGCTCAGCTGCGGTAGCTGCCATTGATGTCGATGTAGCGGTGCGTCAGGTCGCAGGTCCAGACCGTCCAACGGCCGCGGCCAACGCCGAGGTCGACGGCGAGGCGAATGTCGCGGCCCGCCATGTGGCGCGCTACCGGTCCCTCGTCATAGCCCGGAACGGGGCCGCCGTTGGCGGCGATGGGCACGCCGCCGACCGCGATCGACAGCCGGTCGCGGTCCGCCCGCTCGCCGGCCTTGCCGACGGCCATGACGATGCGCCCCCAATTGGCGTCGCCGGCGGCGATCGCGGTCTTCACCAGGGGGGAGTTGCCGATGGCAAGACCGACGCGCCGTGCGGCGCCTGCCGAGGCCGCGCCGGAAACCTCGATGGTCACGAATTTCTCTGCGCCCTCGCCATCGCGCACGACCTGCTGCGCGAGATCGACGAGCAACTCGTCGAGCGCGCGGCGGAAAGCCCGGAGCGCGGGATCGGCGGCACGCGTGATTCGCCGGTTCCCGGCTTTGCCGGTCGCGACCAGCAGCAATGTATCGCTCGTCGACGTGTCGCCGTCGACGGTGATCGAGTTGAACGAGCGCTCGTTGCCGGCGGCCAGCATCGGCCGGAGCGCGGCCGCGGCGATGTTCGCGTCGGTGAAGACGTAAGCCAGCATCGTGCCCATGTCCGGTGCGATCATGCCGGAACCCTTGGCGATGCCGTTGATCGTGACGCGCGTGCCGCCGATTTCGACGCTGCGCGTCGCACCCTTGGGAAAGGTGTCGGTCGTCATGATCGCCTGCGCCGCCTCGGCCCAGGATTCCGGCCGGGCGGCAGCCGCCGCCGCCGGCAGGGCAGCGACGATCTTCTCCGCGGCGAGGGGCTCGCCGATGACGCCCGTCGACGACACGAACACCTCGCGCGGATCGCAACCGAATACCTTGGCCGCTGCATCGACCGTCTGGCTGACGGCGTCGCGGCCGCGCCGGCCGGTAAAGACGTTGGCGTTGCCCGAATTGACCACGATCGCCCGCGCCTTGCCGCGCTTCAATGCCTTGCGGCACCAGTCGATCGGCGCTCCGGGTGTCAGCGAACGCGTGAGCACGCCGGCAACCGCGCTGCCCGGCGCGACGACGGCGAGCATCAGATCGGTGCGCTCCTTGTAGCGGATGCCACAATGCGCGCTCGCCAGGCTGACGCCGGCCATCGGCGGCAGATCGGGAAAGCGCTCGGGCGCGAGCGGCGAAGCCGCGGCCATGGTCGGGTCTTCGAGTTCGGCGATGCGGCGCCGCTTACTGCGGTTTCGGATTGAGCTTGTCCGGCGCGGTCTCGGGCGCCAGCGTCGGGGCGCCAGGCGCCGCGCCCGCAGCACTGCCGGCCGGCGGCTTCAACTTCAAACCAGGCGCCGGGTTGGCGCTCGGCAGCTTGCTGCCATCGAGCGCGAAAATCTCGACCTTTGCGGCCTTGTCGAGCTCGCGCATCCGGTTGCTGATGAGCTTCGTCGCCATTGTCTGGGCGAGGCGCGGGGCCTCCTGCTCGTAGGGCAGCGCCTTGCCCGGCCGGCGATCCTCGACCTGGATGACGTGCCAGCCGAACTGACTATGGACCGGCGTCTCGGTGAACTGGCCCTTCTTGAGCGCAAACGCCGCCTTCGCAAATTCGGGCACCATCTCGTCCTGCGTAAACCAGCCGAGCTCGCCGCCCGAAGCCTTGCCGGAGGGATCGATGGTTTTTTCCTTGGCCAGCGTTGCGAAGTCCGCGCCCTTCTTGAGCTGAGCGATAATGTCGTTGGCCTCCTTCTCGTTATTCACGAGGATATGCCGCGCCTTGATCTCTTCTTGCTTCGGCGCCTCTTTGGCGTACTGGGCATAAGCCGTCTGCAGCTTCTCCTTGGTGATCTCCTTGTGCGCGATCGAATTGAAATAAGCGTCCTGGAGGATCTGATCGCGCGCGAGGAAGAGCCGCTTCTTGACCACCGGATCGGCTTCGACCCTGGCCTTCTCGGCGGCCTGCGACGCCACCACCATCGAAACCAGCCGATCGACGATCTGCGGATAGGCCTGTTCGAGCGTGACGTGTTGGCGCACCTCGGGCGAGAGCGCGCTGTAGGCGATCTCGACGTCCAGCCGGGTCAGTGCCTGGCCGTTGACGCGCGCCACGACGGGATCGCCCGCCGGCTTGGCTTTCTGCGCCAGCGCCGGAGTGGCCGCCAAGGCAAGGATCAGGCAGGCGAAAATCGCGTTCCGCGCCGTCATAGAGGTGTTTCCTTTCGATTCCGACCGTCGCGGCAGTGCCGGCCGCGCACGCGCCGCTGATAAAGCACATCGCCCGGTCCAGAACAAGCTCCGGCGAGAGTTAATACGCCATTCCAGCAGGGTTTTTCCGGGTTGGTCGAATTGACACTCGCGTTATATGCCCCTATCTCTCATACCGTCGCCGTAGCGACGTTCGAATTTCCCGCCATCCCATCGAGGTCTTGATGATCGGCGCCCTTGCCCGGCGATTCTTCGGTTCGGCGAACGACCGTTACATCAAAAGCCTGCAACCGCTCGTCGACGACATCAATGCGCTCGAGCCCGAGGTCGCGGGCCTTTCCGACGGCGACCTGCGCACGCGCACGGACGTCTTCAAAAAGCGGCTCAGCGACGGCGATGAGCTCGACGATCTGCTGGTCGATGCCTTCGCCACGGTGCGCGAAGCCGCCAAGCGCGTTCTCAGTCAGCGCCATTTTGACGTCCAGCTCATGGGCGGCATCGTCCTTCACCGGGGCATGATCGCCGAGATGAAGACCGGCGAGGGCAAGACCCTGGTTGCGACGCTCGCGGTGTATCTGAACGCGCTCTCGGGAAAAGGCGTGCACGTCGTGACCGTCAACGACTACCTGGCCAGGCGCGACAGCGAATGGATGGGCCAGATTTACAAGTTCCTGGGGCTTTCGGTCGGCTGCATCGTCCACGGTCTCGATGACGAACAGCGCCGCGCCGCGTACGAGGCCGATGTCACCTATGGCACCAACAACGAGTTCGGCTTCGATTACCTCCGCGACAATATGAAATTCTCGCTAGTCCATATGGTCCAGCGGCCGTTCAACTACGCGATCGTCGACGAAGTGGACTCGATCCTGATCGACGAGGCGCGCACGCCGCTCATCATCTCCGGCCCGACCGAGGACTCGTCGGAGCTCTATCGCGCGGTCGACAAGCTCATCCCGAACCTCGCGCCTGAGGATTACGAGAAGGACGAGAAGCAGCGTGCCGTGACGCTTACGGAGTCGGGCGTCGAGAAGATGGAGGCGATGCTGGGTGAAACCGGACTGATGAAGACCGGGACGCTCTACGACATCCAAAACCTGTCGCTCGTCCATCACGCCAATCAGGCGCTGCGCGCGCACAAGCTTTTCGCGCGCGACACCGACTACATCGTGCGCGACGGCAAGGTCATCATCATCGATGAGTTCACCGGCCGCATGATGGAGGGCCGCCGCTATTCCGAGGGACTTCACCAGGCGCTGGAAGCCAAGGAAGGCGTCGAGGTGCAGAACGAGAACCAGACGCTCGCGACCATCACCTTCCAGAATTATTTCCGCTTGTTTCCGAAGCTTGCGGGCATGACCGGCACGGCGATGACCGAGGCGACCGAGCTCAGCGAGATCTATAAGCTTGAGGTCATCGAGGTCCCGACCAACAAGTCCTGCGTGCGCATCGACGCCGACGACGAGGTCTATCGTACGGCGCGCGAGAAATACGACGCGATCATCCAGCAGGTGCTCGAATGCCGCGAGCGCCAGCAGCCGGTGCTGGTCGGCACCGTCAGCATCGAGAAATCGGAGACCCTGTCCGATCTCTTCAAGAAGCAGAAGATTCCGCACGCCGTGCTCAACGCGCGCTACCACGAGCAGGAGGCGCAGATCATCGCGCAGGCCGGCCGTCCGGGCGTCGTGACCATCGCCACCAACATGGCTGGTCGCGGCACCGACATCCAGCTCGGCGGCAACGTCGAAATGCGCCTGCAGAACGAGCTCGGGGGCATCAACGATCCATCGGTGCGCGATCGTCGTGCCGACGAGATCCGCGCCGAGGTCCAGGCGGCGCACGAGCAGGCGGTGAAAGCGGGCGGCCTCTATGTCGTCGGCAGCGAGCGCCACGAGAGCCGCCGCATCGACAATCAGCTCCGCGGCCGTTCGGGCCGCCAGGGCGATCCCGGAGCGTCGAAGTTCTTCGTTTCGCTCGAGGACGATCTCATGCGCATCTTCGGCTCGGACCGGATGGACGGCATGCTGCAGAAGCTCGGCCTCAAGGAGGGCGAGGCGATCATCCATCCGTGGATCAACAAGGCGCTGGAAAAGGCGCAGGAGAAGGTCGAGGGGCGCAACTACGAGATCCGCAAGCATCTGCTGCGCTTCGACGACGTGATGAACGACCAGCGCAAGGTGATCTACCAGCAGCGCCGCGAGATCATGGCGGCGGCAGAAGTCAGCGCGATGATCGCGGACATGCGCGACGAGGTGATCGACAATCTGGTCGCGCGCTGCATTCCGGAGAACGCGCTGCCCGATCAATGGGACACGGCCGCGCTGCACGAGGAAGTGCGGCGCGTCTTCAATCTCGATCTGCCGGTCGCCGATTGGGCGAAGGAGGAAGGCATCGCCAACGCCGAATTGCGCGAGCGCATCGGCCGTGCCGTCGCCGAAAAGAACGGCCAGAAGGAAGCGCTCTACGGTCCCGATATCATGCGGATGGCCGAGCGCAGCCTGCTGCTGCAGATTCTCGATCAGCAGTGGAAGGACCATTTGCTGGCGCTCGACCATCTGCGGCAGGGGATCAACCTGCGAGCCTATGCGCAGCGCGATCCGCTGAACGAATACAAGCGCGAGGCGTTCGAACTGTTTCAAAGCATGCTGGTCGCGTTGCGCGAGCAGGTCGTCAGCGTGCTCGCGCATGTCGAATTGCGCGTCGAGCGCGGCGACGGCGCGCCACCGCCGGGCCTGGCGCCGGCACCGGCGCGCGGCGTCGAAACACGCGAGGATCCGGTGTTGACTACGGCGCAGCCCGCGGCGCGCGCCGCCGCCATGCCGGCGCCGTGGGCGCGTACGCCGCGCAACGCGCCGTGTCCCTGCGGTTCGGGTAAAAAGTACAAGCATTGCCATGGGCGCGTCTGACGGCGCGCGCGCCGGTTTCGGGCACCGGCGAGTCGGAAAAAAGCCGCATTAAACCGAATTAATCGATGGGAAGGGGCCGCGTAATCCGCCGTTGGCCATGGTGTCGCGAGTTTTCGGGCGTCGTCTTCGCCCGGCTGGAGCCGATGCCCCCGTCCGCCGTTCGTATCGCAACGGCACTTTTTCTTTGACACGAGGTCGATCCATGATCCTTTCGATGATTTCCGCCGGCCGTTTGCGCAAGCTGGCATTCGCCGGCGCGCTGTCGGGTGCACTGGTCGGCGCGCCTTTCGCCCTGGCACGGGCGGACCAACCCGCAATCGTGCAGATGCCGAGCTTTGCGCCGATGGTGAAGAAGGTGCTGCCGGCGGTGGTGAACATCTCGGTCATCGAAAAGTCAGGCGTCGCGAGCTCCGACGACGGCAGCCAGAATCTCGGACCGAACACTAATCCGTTTCAGGGCTTTCCACCCTCGCCGTTCGACGAATTCCTGCGGCGCTTCTTCCAGCAGCAGCAGCGTCAGTTTCACCAAACGCCAGTTCCCGAAGGCCAGCGCGTCGCGCTTGGCTCGGGATTCATCATCGACCCGACGGGCTATGTCGTGACCAACAATCACGTCGTCGAGGATGCGAGCAAGGTGACGGTGATTCTCCAGGACAACAGCCGCCATCCGGCCAAGGTCATCGGCCGCGATCCGAAGACCGATCTGGCGCTGATCAAGTTCGAGAGCACAGAACCGCTGCCCTACGTGACCTGGGGCGACAGCGACGCCGCGCAGGTCGGCGACTGGGTGCTCGCGGTCGGCAACCCGTTCGGCCTCGGCGGCACGGTCAGCCCGGGTGTGATCTCGGCGCGCGGGCGCGACATCCACGCCGGCCCCTATGACGATTTCCTCCAGGTCGACGCCTCGATCAACCGCGGCAATTCGGGCGGTCCCGACTTCAATCTCGACGGCCAGGTCATCGGCATCAACACGGCGATCTACTCGCCCAACGGCGGTTCGGTCGGCATCGGCTTTGCCATCCCATCGAGCCTAGCCAAGCCGATCATCGAGCAGTTGCGCACGCACGGCAAAGTCGAGCGCGGCTGGCTCGGGGTGCAGATCCAGAGCGTGACGCCCGACATCGCCAGCGGTCTTCGTCTCGCGAAACCCGCAGGCGCACTGGTCGCAGACGTGACCAAGAGCAGCCCGGCCGAAAAAGCCGGCGTGAAGCAGGGCGACGTCATCCTGAACTACGACGGCCATGACATCGCGCACGTTCGCGATCTGCCGATCGCCGTTGCCGAGACGCCGATCGGCCAGACCGCGACGATCAAGGTCTGGCGCAACGACAAGCCGGTGACGCTGCAAGTGAAGATCGGCGCGATGCCCGAGACTCAGGCGCAGGTCGCCACCAGTGAGCAGCCGCAGCACGGCAATTCGGCGGAAATGGGCCTCAAGCTGTCGAGCCTGACGCCGGAGCTGCGCCGTCGCGCGCAGGTGCCGAAGGACGTGCGCGGCGTCATCGTCATGGAGGTCGCGCCCAACTCTCCGCTTGGCGCGATCGGCGTGCAGCCCGGCGACGTCATCGTCTCGATCAATCGCAAGCCCGTGACGACGCCGCACGAGGCCGCTCACGCGCTCGCGCTGGCGCGGAATCAAAAGGGCGCCAACAAGACGCTGCTGCTGCTGCTCAATAGGCACGGCGTCAACGAATACGTCGCCCTTTCGGTCCGGAACGGCGCCGAAAAGGGCTGATACGGGTTAGGTGAGGCCCGTGCGTATTCTGGTCATCGAAGACGATCGCGAGGCGGCGGCCTATCTCGTCAAGGGCCTGACCGAGAGCGGCCATCGCGTCGATCTTGCGTCGGAGGGCCGTCAGGGGCTCGAACGCGCCCGCGGCGGCAGTTTCGATGCCATGATCGTCGATCGCATGCTGCCGGGGCTCGACGGCCTCTCGATCATCGCCGCGCTCAGGGCCGCCAACGATCTGACGCCGGTCCTGGTGTTGAGCGCGCTCGGCGACGTCGAGGACCGGGTGCAGGGCCTCAAATCGGGCTGTGACGACTATCTGCCCAAGCCGTTCGCGTTCTCCGAGCTTTTGGCGCGGCTCGAGGCGCTGACGCGTCGGGGCGGCGCCGAAACCCGGCTCAAGGTCGCCGATCTCGAGATGGATCTGATCGCGCGTGAGGTCACCCGCGCCGGCCAGCGGATCGACCTGTTGCCGCGCGAGTTTCGGCTGCTCGAGTACCTGATGCGCAACGCGGACCATATCGTCACGCGCACGATGCTGCTGGAGAAGGTCTGGGACCATCACTTCGATCCGCAGACCAACGTCATCGACGTGCATGTGAGCCGGCTGCGCCAGAAGATCGATCGCGGCTTCGAGCAGCCGCTGCTGCATACCGTCCGCGGCACCGGCTACGTCCTGCGACCGCCGCGCAGCTAAATCCCGCGCGTGCCCATCTGCAGGAATTTGGCGCGCCGCGCCGCGCGCAGACTCGGCCCGTCCACTTTCAGCAGCGGCAACAATGCCTTCTCGATCGCATCGCCGGCTGCGGCAATCGTCCCTTCGTGCGCACGGTGCGCGCCGCCGAGCGGCTCGGGCACGATCGCATCGATGACGTTGAGCCGCAGCAGATCCTGCGCGGTCACGCGCAGGGCTTCCGCCGCGTTCTGGGCATTTTCGGCGCTCCGCCAGAGAATCGACGCGCAGCCTTCGGGCGAGATCACCGAATAGATCGCGTGCTCGAGCATCAGCACGACGTTGCCGGCAGCGAGCGCAATCGCACCGCCCGAGCCGCCCTCGCCGATGATCGTCGCGATGAGCGGCACCTCGAGCTGCAGGCAGGCCTCGATGGCGCGCGCGATCGCCTCCGCTTGGCCGCGTGCCTCCGCGTCGACGCCGGGATAGGCACCGGCGGTGTCGACGAAGGTGAGCACCGGCAGCTTGAACCGATCGGCGAGCTCCATGAGCCGCCGGGCCTTGCGATAGCCTTCGGGCCGCGCCATGCCGAAATTGTGCCGGACGCGGGCTTCGGTGTCGGCGCCCTTCTCGTGCGCGATGGCGATCACCGAGCGGCCGCGAAAGCGCCCGAGCCCGCCGATGATGGCGCGATCCTCGGCAAAGGTGCGATCGCCGGCCAACGGCGTGAAATCCGCGACCAGCCGCCTTAGATAATCGCCGCCGTGCGGCCGGTCGGGATGGCGCGCGATCTGCACCTTCTGCCACGGCGTCAGCTTGGCATAGGTCTGACGCAGGAATTTTTCGACCTTCGCCTCGAGCCGCGCCACCTCCTCGGCGATGTTGAGATCGCCGCCGTTCGCGATATGACGCAGCTCCTCGATCTTGCCCTCGAGTTCGGCAAGCGGCTGCTCGAAATCCAGGAAATGACGCATGGCGGCTTGACCTAGCATGCGGCGCCTAGCGGCGCCACCCCGCCCGACGCGCTATTTCTTGCGCGCGAGCGGATGTGCTTCGTTGACCAGCCGGGTCAAGCGCTCGCTCTGCACGTGCGTATAGATCTGCGTCGTGGCGATGTCGGCGTGGCCGAGCATTTCCTGAACGCTGCGCAGATCGGCGCCGCCGTCGACCAGATGGCTTGCGAAGGCGTGCCGCAGAACGTGCGGCGAGACTTTCAGCCCGGTCTCGCGCGCCAACCCTTCGATGAGTTGGCCACAGCGTCGCCGCGTGAGATGACCTTCGACGCCGCGCGACGGAAACAGCCAGCGCGATTCTGCGCCGTCCTTGAGAAAACGGTCGCGCACCGCGAGATAAGCGTTGAGCGCACGGCGCGCCGGTCGGCCCAGCGGCACCAGTCGCTCCTTGCTGCCCTTGCCTAGGACGACCAGAAACCGCGCGTCACGCCGGGCGGCTGCGAGCGTGAGTGTGACAAGCTCCGACACGCGCAGGCCGGCGCCATAGAGCAACTCGACCGCGCAGAGCAGCCGTACGCCCTCGGCGCCGTCGCGCGCGCGTGCGGCGGCGATGAACTTTTCGGCGTCGTCCGCCACCAAGATCTTGGGTAGCGGCCGTTGCAGCCGCGGGCCGTCGAGGGCCGTCGTCGGATCGTCGCGGCGGATCTTCTCGAGAACCAGGAAGCGATAGAATTGCCGCAGTGCCGAAAGACGGCGGGCCGCCGTTCCGGGTGCGCGCCGGGCGCTTGCCAAGTGCGCGAGATAGCGGCGCAGATCATCGCTCGCGGCGCCGACCAGCGTCGTGCCGCGGCGCTCCAGGAATTCCTCGACCTGGCGCAAATCGTTGCGGTAGGCATCCAACGTCAGCTTGGCGGCGCCGCGCTCGGCGGCAAGCATTTCGAGGAAGGCGTCGACGCGCCGGTCCATGTCAGAGGCCGGCGTCGAGCGCCGCTTCGAGCGCCAGCGCGTGCGCGTCGCCATCGAGGCCGACGGCGCGCAAGCCCGCCACGACACGACCCAGCAGCAGCGGCTCCGCCGTCAAACGGCCGCCGTTTTCGGCGATCAGCAGCGTCGTCAGCACGGTCTGGCCGAGTTGCCCGTTCTGCGCCGCCCGTTGCTGCAAATCCCACAACGCGGCGTTCGGCAGTGCGCCCGGAGCCGCCGGCGCGGTCAACGCCGCCGGCGCCAGATCGGCCAGCGTCGTCGGATCGACTCCGAGGGCGGTCAGCAGGCTGTAGATGAGGTCGGCGCGAGCGGCCGCGGCTACGGCGCTGCTCGCCGTCGCCGCGTCACGGACGAGGGCGGCATCGGCGTGCGGCACGCCGGGCTGCGCCATCACGCTCAGCAGCAGCGCCGCCTTGTCTCCCGATGCCGTGATCCAGGCCTTTGCCGCATCACCGTTGCCGGCCGCGAGCAGGATGCGCGCCGCGATGCCGGCGAATTTCGGATCGACGTTGATGCTCGGAATGTCGACGAGCGTCGGCGCCAGAACGCGGGCCATCGGCACGAACACGCCGCGCTTTTCGGCGTCCGCCGCCAGTGCGGCGAGCGCCGTCATGCGCGTCCTGAAATCGGTGCCGGATTTCGCCAGCGCATAAAGCAACGCGCGGTCGTGCGCATCGGCGGGGATCCGAACTGTTCGGCGTGCCCGCGCCAGTTCCTCGGGCTTGACACTTATCGCGTCATAGAGCGCCGCAAGCGCCTGCGGCGGCAAAGCGCCCAGCGCTTCCGCACGCTCGGCCGCAGCGAGGCGAGCGGCCGGCGGCACCGCGCCGTTGCCGGCATAGCCGACGAGCGCCGCCGGATCAGCGACCGCGATGGCCGCTGCCGGCAGCGAACCCTTGGCCGCCGCCAACAACGCAACGCGCAGCGGCGTCGGATCGCCAAGCCGTGTCATCCGCGCCGAGCGCCGGTGCGCCAGGAGGCGAATCAAGGTGTCGAACTCCGGATCGGGCGGCGCCTTCTCATCCGCCAACAGGCTTTGACCCAGCGATGCCTTGGCGAAATCGCCAGCGAGCGCCTGGCACGCAATGAGCGCCCGCGCCCACCACACACCGGGATAGCGGCTGATCCGCTCGTTCACGTCGCGACATGCGCCGGCGATGTCATTCGCCGCGAAGCGCAATTCGACGCGATCGCGGTCGATGGCCTCGGTCACCGCAGTGTCCGGCAACGACTCGATGAGCGCGAGGCCGTCGGCAACGAGCCCCAGCGCGTAGACACGGTCGATGCGCACCGACAAGAGATCGGCGCCGCCGGTCGCGTCGGCGTCGGCCGCATCGGCGGTCGGCGCCACCGCGTCGCTCAGCAACAAGCGTCGCGACAGGCTGTCGAGCTCCGGCGACGTCGCCGGCTGAAACTGGGGCAGCGCGGCCGCGACGAAACCTCGTTTGGCGCCATTCCACATGTCGTGAGGGAAGCCACCCTTCGATGCGTCGAGCGGGCCGGTCCATGACATATCGACGGGCTGCAGCGGCGCGACCTGGATATCATCATCGCCGTTCGCGCTCGGCGGCGGCGCTACAATGGGAGCAGCGCTCGGCGCGGGGCCTTGCGTTGGCGTCAGCGAGACTGGCTGGGCCGCAGCCGGCGCAATCGCCAGCATGGCCGCCGCGACCAGCCAGGCCGCGATGCCCCGCCGCGGCGGCTCAGTGCGGCAGCCGCGCATCGGATATGGGATGCTCGACGCGCGTCGTCGGCGCCGGAAGATGCCAGAACATGAGGATGCCGCCGCCGACAACGATCAGCACGACCAACGTCGCGAGCGCGATCAGTATGAACTTTCCCATGGACTCCGATTTCCTCGACGAGCCGGCCGGCGCGGGCCGGTTGGCGGCGAATCCCAGCGATATGCTAGGCTCCGGCAATGACCAAACATCGGCAGTCTATCGGCGCCGCATGAGCGTTTCAACGCCGCACCGGGAGCTCCGGACGCCCAAGACGATCGCGCTCGTCGGGCTGATGGGCGCAGGCAAGACCGCGGTCGGCCGCCGTCTCGCCCAGCGGCTCGGCATCGAATTTGCCGATGCCGACGCCGAGATCGAGCGGGCGGCCAACGCCACGATCGCAGAGATCTTCGCCGAGCACGGCGAGCCCTTTTTCCGTGACCGTGAGCGCGAGGTGACTAAGCGGCTGCTCGCGAATCCGGTTCATGTTCTGGCCACCGGCGGCGGCGCCTTCATGGATCCGGCGACGCGCGCGCTGCTCCGCGAGCGCGCCATCACCATCTGGTTGCGGGCCGACCTCGATCTCATGCTGGCGCGCGTCGCGCGGCGCAACAATCGACCGCTGCTCAAGAACGGCGATCCGCGCGTTGTGCTGGAACGTCTCATGGCCGAGCGCTATCCGATCTATGCCGAAGCGGACATCACCGTCGACAGCCTCGACGGTCCCGCCGAGATCACGCTCGAGCGCGTGTTTGCGGCGCTGACGCCGTATCTCATCGTGCCGGCGGGCGCCGCGCCATGAGCGACGCGCAGCGTCTGCGCGTCGAACTCGGCGCACGCAGCTACGATATCGTCGTCGGTTCGCGTCTGCTCGCCCAGACGGGCGCGCTGATGGGCGGCGTCGCGCGCCAGAAGCGTGCGCTGATCGTCACCGACGCGAACGTGGCGCGGTTGCATCTCGACACGCTGCGCGGCGGCCTCGATGCCGCTGGGTTCGGGCACGCGGTCGTCGTCCTGCCGCCGGGCGAAGAGACCAAGGACTTCGGCCATTTCCAGACGCTGTGCGAGGACATCCTCGCGGCCGGCGTCGAGCGTACCACGCCGATCATCGCGCTGGGCGGCGGCGTGGTCGGCGATCTTGCCGGATTTGCCGCCGCGACGCTGTTGCGCGGTCTCGACTACGTCCAGGTTCCGACCACGCTCCTCGCCCAGGTCGACAGCTCGGTCGGCGGCAAGACCGCGATCGATACGCGGCAGGGCAAGAATCTGGTCGGCGCCTTCCATCAGCCGGTGCTGGTCGTCGCCGATATCGACACGCTCGCCACGTTGCCGCGGCGCGAGCTGTTGGCCGGCTATGCCGAGGTCGTGAAATACGGGCTCATCCGCGACCGCGGCTTCTACGAGTGGCTCGAGAGCAAGGCCGCGGCACTACTCAATGGCGATGCCGCGTTGCGCCGCGACGCGGTGTTGCGCAGCTGCACCGCCAAGGCGGCGATCGTTGCCGCCGACGAGCGCGAAGCCGGCGAGCGGGCGCTGCTGAATTTCGGCCATACTTTCGGCCATGCGCTCGAGGCGGCGACCGGCTTCGGCGAAGCGCTGCTCCACGGCGAGGCGGTCGCACTCGGCATGTGCATGGCGTTCGATCTTTCGGCCAAGCTGCGTTTGTGCCCGGCGGAATCGGCGAGCCGCGTGCGTCGCCATTTCAGGACGGTCGGACTGCGCTCCGAACTCGGCGGCATCGATGCCGACGCGTTGCTCGAGCTCATGCGCAAGGACAAGAAGGTCAAGGACGGCCGCATCCGCCTCATCCTCGTCCGCGACATCGGCCAAGCCTTCATCAGCCGCGACGTGGCATCCGATGACCTGCGCGAGTTTCTCCGGCACGAGGTCAAGACGCTGGCGCAGCCGGCGCGCGCCCTCTAAATAGGGCGCGGGTTCCGGAGGATTTTGTCATGCCGTTGTCGCCCGCGTCGCCGCGTCAGCACATCCACACGCGCCAGGTCCATTGCAACGGCTATCGCCGCGACGACGGATTGTGGGATATCGAGGGGCATCTCACCGATACGAAGACCTATGCGTTCGACAGCGATTACCGCGGTCGCGTCGAGGCCGGCGATCCGGTGCATGAGATGTGGGTCCGGCTGACCGTCGACGATGATCTGATCGTACGCGGCGTCGCGGCCGTCACCGACAAGAGTCCATTTCCGGTCTGCCCGGCGATTGCGCCCAATTTCACCCGCCTGATGGGCTTGAGTATCCGTCCGGGCTTTCTGTCCAAGGTGCGCGAACGGCTGGGCGGGGTCGAGGGTTGCACCCACCTGGTCGAGCTCATGGGCCCGATCGCGACGACCGCCTATCAGACCATCTATCCCTATCGCCATCGCCTGACGCGACAAAGCGGCGATGCGCCGCCACAGCCGCCGAAGGCGCAAGGGCGGCCGCGGCTCATCGACACGTGCCACGCTTTCCGCAGCGACGGGGAGATCGTCAAGCGGCTATGGCCGGACCATTACACCGGCGCCCGCAGCTGAACCCGCCGGTCAGACGCGAATGCGGGTTCGCGTGATGCCGTGGCCGGCGCGGACGTGGCCTTCGTCGGTGGCGGCGGCCTGGAAGTAGGTCAGCAGAAAGACGCGGATGCCGGCCGTGAGCGTCGACTGGTTGCGGCTGCGCGCGATCATCGTGACGAGTTCGTTCAGGGCCTTGTTCTCGCGCTGACAGACCATATTGAGCGCCTGCCACATTGCCGGCTCGAGGCGAATGCTCGTCCGGTGACCGTCTACGGTGACATTGCGGTTGACCAGAGTGGAGCGCATCGAATTGGCGTGCATCTGATTGCTTCCGGTTCGATCGAGTCCGGCAAGCCTTTGGTCGTGGGGATCCATGAGCCAAATGTTAGCGCGATTTGCGCGCCTTGCAACCATTAAGAGCGCACATGGCGGAAAGTACAACCGTAGATTGTAGGGCGCTAGCCCTGGCTATGGTCCTCGTCCGGCGCCAGGGTCGTCAGCTGCAAGGCGTGCACACCCGCCCGCAATTCATCGGCGAGCAGGGCATAGACGCGGCGCTGGCGCGTCACCCGGCTCTCGCCCGCGAAGGCGGAGGAAACGATTTCAACGCGGAAATGGCTTTCACCTTGCGGGCGGGCGCCGGCATGGCCGGCATGGCGCCGTGAGTCGTCGTGGATGACGAGCCGCGTCGGGCGCAGGGCGGCCAGCTTGTTGCGAATACGTTCGGCAACCGGCCCAGGCATGCGAACGACCCTTTAATTCCCCGAAAACCCGCCCATTTTAATGGTATTCCCGAACATCGACAGGCACAGCTTGTCAGGAATCGGCGGTCTCTCCATACTGTCACGCATCATGCCACGTCCCGTAAGCGCGAGCTATGCCGACCCGGACAGGGCGGCAAACAGCCGCCGTTGCGACCATCCGGGCTGCGCCGGCTCCGGCGAGTTTCGTGCGCCGCGGTCGCGTTCCGCCTTGCGTGAGTACTTGTGGTTCTGCCTCGATCACGTGCGGACGTACAACTCGTCGTGGAACTACTACGCCGGCATGTCGTCCGATGAGATCGAGCGTGAAATCCGGCATGACACCGTGTGGCAGCGGCCGAGTTGGCCCTTGGGATCGCGCACCTTCGGCTATCACCCGCGAATCAAGGACCACGGCATGTTCGATCTCGACGACGACGAACCGGCGGCCAACGGCAATGGTGCGGCGCGGCATCACCATCCGGCCTCGCCCGAAGCGCGCGCGCTCGCGGTTTTCGACTTGAACGAGCCGGTTTCGCTCTCCGATCTGAAGACGCGCTACAAAGAGCTGGTGAAGCAGAACCATCCGGACGCCCACGGCGGGGACAAGGCCGCCGAGGAGCGTCTCAAAGTCATCAACCAGGCCTATTCCACGCTCAAGGCCTGTTACACCTCGTGACCAGCGGCAGCAGAAAGCGGTTATGACAGTCAGCAACGACACCCGTTCCAACGAGACGCTCGACCGGCCCGATATCACCGTCTCGGTCCGCCAGACCTTCGGCGTCGATTCGGACCTGCAGGCGGCGGCGTTTTCGAAGCCGAGCGATCATGTTCCCGATCTCGACGAGGCCTACCGCTTCGATCGCGACACCACGCTCGCGATTCTTGCCGGCTTTGCCTACAACCGCCGCGTCCTGATCCAGGGCTATCACGGCACGGGCAAGTCGACGCATATCGAGCAGGTCGCGGCGCGACTCAACTGGCCGCTGATCCGCATCAACCTCGACAGCCACATCAGCCGCATCGACTTGGTCGGCAAGGATGCCATCGTCCTCAAGGACGGCCTGCAGATCACCGAATATCGCGAGGGTCTGCTGCCGTGGGCGCTACAGCATCCGACCGCGTTGTGCTTCGACGAATACGACGCCGGCCGGCCGGACGTGATGTTCGTCATCCAGCGCGTGCTCGAGGTCGAAGGCAAGCTGACGCTGCTCGACCAGAACCGCGTCATCCGTCCGCATCCGGCCTTCCGGTTGTTTGCGACCGCCAACACCGTCGGACTCGGCGACACGACGGGCCTCTATCACGGCACGCAGCAGATCAACCAGGGCCAGATGGACCGCTGGAACATCGTCGCGACGCTGAACTACCTGCCGCACGACGCCGAGGTGGAAATCGTGCTGGCCAAGGCGCCGTCCTACGACAACGAGGAAGGCCGCCGCATCGTGCACGCCATGGTGTCGCTGGCCGAGCTGACGCGCGCCGGTTTCGTCAATGGCGATATCTCAACCGTGATGTCGCCGCGCACGGTCATCACTTGGGCGGAAAACAACCGCATCTTCAACGACATGGCCTTTGCCTTCCGCACCACCTTCTTGAACAAGTGCGACGAGGTCGAGCGCGCCACGGTGGCCGAGTACTACCAGCGGTGCTTCGGCGGCGAGCTCAAGGAAAGCGGTGTCCGCGTCACCGTGAGCTGACGCGCCGGGGCCGCGGCCATGCCGGATAACGACTCACCCATCGAAATCTTCAAGCGCTCGACCGCCGCGGCGTTGCGCGCGATCGCGCGGCGCGCCGACGTCACGGTCACCTATGGCGCGGAGCCGGCGGGCGCGGTCGGGACACGAATCCGCTTGCCGTTGCCGCCGCGCGACTTGGCGGAAAAAGACGCGGCGCCGGTGCGCGGCGCGGCGGACGCGTTGGGCCTGCGGTTGCGCTACCACGATCCCGCTGTGCATGCCCGCCGGACGCCGGCCGGCGAGACCGCACGCAATATCTTCGAGGGCGTCGAGCAGGCGCGCGTCGAGGCGCTCGGCTCGCGCAACATGGTCGGCGTCGCCGGCAACCTGGCGGCGATGCTGGACGAGCGCTACCGCCGCCAGGGCTACGAGCAGATGGCCGAGCGCAACGACGTGACGCTGGCCGAGGCGATCCGGCTGCTGGTGCGCGAGCGGCTCACCAGTGCGCCGCCGCCGCCGGCTGCGCGGCAGGTCGTCGAGTTGTGGCGGCCCTATCTCGAGGGCAAGGTCGGCCGCGATCTGCTCGACCTCGAGCGCCACATGCGCGATCAGGCGACGTATGCGCGCACCGCGCGGCAACTGATCCAGGACCTCGATCTCGATCTGGGTGAAGCCGACGACGAGAGTGCCGAAGAGAGCGCCGAGGACGACAGCGACAAGATCGACGAAGGCGACAGCGAAAGCGAGGGCGGCGAGGGCGCAACGTCCGGCGCGCAGGGAACGCTGGAGGGCGGCGCGCCCGATCAGGAAAAGCAGGACGGCGAGGCCGCCGGCGCCGAGGAGGTCCAAGGCGAGCTGATGCCGGGTGCGGGCGACGACGATCCGGGTCGGCCGGGCCGGCCGGGGCAGCTGCCGCGCAATCGCGGCGCCAACGACGATCCGCTCGCTTACCACCCCTTCACCGCCCAGTGCGACGAAGTCGTCGACGCGGCCAGCCTGTGCGATCCGGACGAACTGACGCGGCTGCGCGGATTGCTGGATCAGCAGCTCGCGCATCTGCAGAGCATCATCGCGCGCCTCGCCAATCGACTCCAGCGCCGCCTCCTGGCGAAGCAGGCGCGCTCGTGGGAGTTCGACCTCGAAGAAGGCATCCTCGACTCGGCGCGGCTCGATCGCGTCGTCACCAACCCGATCTATCCGCTGTCGTATAAGCGCGAGAAGGAGATGGAATTCCGCGACACGGTCGTGACGCTGCTCATCGACAATTCGGGCTCGATGCGCGGCCGGCCGATCACCGTCGCGGCGATGAGCGCCGACATCCTCGCGCGTACACTCGAGCGCTGCGGCGTCAAGGTCGAAATCCTCGGGTTCACCACGCGGGCCTGGAAGGGCGGGCAGGCGCGCGAGCGCTGGATCGCCGCGGGCAAGCCGCCGAACCCCGGCCGCCTCAACGATCTCCGCCATATCGTCTACAAGGCGGCGGACGAGCCGTGGCGGCGCGCGCGCAAGAGCCTCGGCCTGATGCTGCGCGAGGGCATCCTCAAGGAGAACATCGACGGCGAGGCGCTGGTTTGGGCGCATGACCGGCTGCTGGCGCGGCCGGAGCAGCGCCGGATACTGATGGTCATTTCCGACGGCGCGCCGGTCGACGACTCCACGCTGTCAGTCAATCCGGGCAACTACCTCGAACGCCATCTGCGCGAGGTCATCGGCCAGATCGAACGCGGCTCGTCGGTCGAACTGACGGCCATCGGCATCGGCCACGACGTCACGCGCTATTACCGCCGCGCCGTCACCATCGTCGATGCCGAGCAGCTCGGCGGCACCATGCTCGAGCGCCTGGCCGAGCTCTTCGACGAAGACGGCCCGCAGGCGGCAGCGCCGGCGCGCTCGCGGTCACCACTCCGCGCACGGGCCTGAGAACTCACGGAACACGTTCCCGCTTCGGTGACTGCGCCCGGCACCATGCGTAGAGGGCGTCGTAGAGCACCGGGCCATGGCGCAGTTGGCGCTGGTCATCGTCGAAAATCGCCGAAAGGCCACCGGACAGCGCGAGCAACCCCGGCGACTGCGCCGTAAGATCGGGACAGCCGGTGTCGGCGCCGCGCACGATCTCCGCGAGACGCGCGAGCGCGGCATCGCCCAGTTGGTAATACCGGATGAAGGCATCGAAACTGCATCGTGCGCCGACGTGGCCGAACTCGACGTCGGGCACGTCGAATGGGACTGCACGGGTCTGTTCCGCGACCGACTGCACGCGTGCAGCAGGCACGTAGAGGAACCGGGCATCGGCGTCGATGAATCGCCGGATCAGCCAGGGACAGGCAATTCGATCCACCTTGGGCCGTTCGCGCGTGACCCACAGCGTTGGCGCGGCCGGCTTGGCCGCCGTCGGCAAACCCCGCGCACGCCACGCGCTCAGCCCGTGGTCGAGATGCGCCGCGGCGACGCCACGATCGCGCAATGTGCGGGCCGCAAGCGCGCTGGTGCGGCCGTCGTCGCAATAGGCGACGATCAGGCGACCGATCTCGAGGTCTGGTGCCCATTCGCCGACGCGCTCTGGATCGCGGCGAATGGCGCGGGGAATGCCGTCCTGGGCAACCCGATAAGTCGGCTCGCTGCGCAGGTCGATCGGCAGCGGCCCCGGGAATGCATGCAAGCGGTCTGCAAGATTGTCGGCCGAAATGACATCGTCCATGGCTCCTCCTCGCCGCGCGCAGCGCGGCGGCTGAAGCAGTGCTTGGACGACGAGCGTCTAACGGGGAGCCTGCACCCCCGCGCAACGAGCCATAACATTACGGACGGTGCGGCACAACACGAGCGCCGCTTTCGGCGCGCTATTGAACCGGCGGCTCGCCGGTGGATTCCCCGCGCGACCGGGCATGGCGGCCGAGCACGGCGCCGAAGTTGCGCCAGCCATAGGCGATGGCTTCGACCGGCTGGCCGGCGACCGGAATCGGCCGGTGCATCACCTGCTTGCCGCCGAGCCGCTCATAGAAGTAGCGCGCGGGATTGCCGCGTACGACCCAGACCAGCGCCGAGCGGTGGCCGGAGGCCTCGAGCCGCTGAAACAGCGCGCCCATCAGCGCGCGGCCGACACCGAGGCCCTGGAGATCGGGCAACACGTAGAGCGTGTAGATTTCACCGGTGTAATCGACGGTGCCGTCGCGCTGGGCGCCGCAATTGCCGAAGCCGATCACGCCGATATGGGGATGTTGCGCGACCCAGACGTCTTCCGGCCGATGCCTAAGGAAACTGGCCCATGAAGAGGTCTGACGGCGTTCCGACATATTGAGCAAAACTCGATCGGGCAGCATGCCGGGGTAAGTCGCCCGCCAGGTGTCGATCTCGATCTTGGCGATCGCCTGCGCGTCCTCGAGGCGCGCCTGACGAACGACGCTCATTGTCCTGCCCCTCCCAAGGCCACAGCATCATAGACCGGCCGGCGCGCCGCTTTCGAGAAGTTTTGCGAACGCCGCGGTGATTTTTCGCCGGTTCAGGGGCCGGCCTCGAGCACGATCTTGCCGGTCGCCTTGCGTTCGCGCAGCAGCCGATAGGCCTCGGCCGCTTCGGCCAGTTTCAGGCGGTGGGAAACCACGGGCCGCAGGCGGCCTTCGGCGTACCACGCGACCAGGCGGGCAAAAGCCGGGGCCAGCAGCTCGGGCCGCCGCTTGCGGTAGGAGCCCCACAGGAACCCCATGATGTCGACATTCTTTACAAGCACGTGGTTGGCCGGAATCTGGGGGACGCTGCCGGACGCAAATCCAATCACCAGGATGCGGCCGCCCCAAGCCGTCGAGCGCAGGGCCTGGGCAAAGGCGCCGCCGCCAACCGGGTCGAACACCACGTCGACGCCGCGCCCCTCGGTGAACGCGCGGACGCGCTCGCGCAAATCCTCGCGGCGGTAGTCGATCGCGTGCGCGGCACCGTGCGCCCGGGCCAGGGCGCATTTCTCGGCATCGCCGGCCGCGGCGATCACGATCGCGCCCATCGCGGCCGCGACCTCGACCGCCGCGAGGCCGACACCGCCCGCAGCGCCGAGCACGAGCACGGTCTCGCCCGGTTTCAGGTTTGCGCGCCACGCGAATGCGCCATAGGCGGTGCCGTAGGCGATTGGAAAGCCGGCGGCAGTGACAAAATCCATCGTCGGCGGAATCGGGAACACGGCATCTGCCACCGCGACGACGACCTCGGCATAGCCGCCCCAGGGCAGCGCCGCCATCACGCGGTCGCCGGCCTTCAGCGATTTGACGCCGTCGCCGACGGCGCGAATCACGCCGGCGGCCTCGAAGCCCGGCGTGAACGGCACCGGCGGCTTTTCCTGATACTGGCCGAGCACCATCAGCATCTCGCCGAAGTTGACGCCGGCCGCGTGCACGTCGATGCAAACCTGGCCGGCACCGAGCGGCGGCTCGGGCACATCCGCGATCACGAGATTATCGGCCGATCCGTATTCGCGGCAGAGCATTGCGCGCATGTCAGGATTCTCCCGCGTGAACTTGTCGTCGTGCGCGACTCGACGCAAGAGCCATTGCTTGTCGCGCGCACGCGGCTTCGCTATGGTTAATCGATGCAACGACTCGCCGCCGCGCTCGCGCTGCCGCTCATCCTTGCCGCGACCGGCGCCGTCGCGCAGGTCAAGACTCTCGCTACCGGAAAGATTTGGAGCGCCTATAGCCTGCCCGCGAAGGGCGGGCCGACCTGCTATCTGGTCGGCAAGCCGACGAAGTCGCTGCCGGCGACCGCGCCGCGCTCGCAGATCGATGCCATGGTGTCGCATCGCGTCGCGGAGAAGGCGTACAACGTCGTTACCTTCAATCTCGGCTACGCGGTGAAGAAGGACGCGAAGGCTGAGCTCGCCGTCGACGGCAAGAAATACCCGTTGTTCCTCGACAACGAGGCCGCCTGGACGGCCAATGCGGCGACCGACAAAGCCGTCACCGAGGCGCTGGCGCGCGGCAACACGGCGGTCGTCAAGGCGGCTTCGGCGCGCGGCACGGCCACGACGGATACCTACGACCTGACCGGTTTTGGCCAGGCGCTCAAGGCGATCGACGCCGCCTGCAAGGTCAAGCGGTAAGGCTGGCGCGGCCGCCGTCGCGGACCTATATCTTGCCGGTGATGGCGGCCCCTAAAACTCTGATCGGTCTGTCGCGCGAGGAGCTTGTCGCCGAAATGGCGGCGCTCGGCGCAGCGCCGTTTCGCGCCCGCCAGCTCTGGCACTGGATCTATCACCGCGGCGCGCGCGATTTCGCAGCGATGACGACGCTTGCCAAGTCGTTCCGCGCGCAGCTGGCCGAACGCTATACCGTCGCGCGGCCGGTCGAAAGCCGCGCCCAGTTGTCGAGCGATGGCACGCGCAAATGGCTGCTGGCGTTCGCCGACGGCCAGGAGGCCGAGTGCGTGCACATCCCCGAAGAGGATCGCGGCACGCTGTGCGTTTCGTCGCAGGTCGGCTGCACGCTGACCTGCAAGTTCTGTCACACCGGAACGCAACGTCTGGTGCGCAATCTCGACGCGTCGGAAATCGTCGGCCAGATCATGGTGGCGCGCGACGCGCTCGGCGAATGGCCGTCGCCCAAGAACGACCGGCAGCTGACCAACATCGTACTGATGGGCATGGGCGAGCCGCTCTACAACTACGACAACGTGGCCAAGGCGCTCGCCATCGCCATGGATCACGAGGGACTGTCGGTCTCAAAGCGCAAGATCACGCTGTCGACCGCCGGTGTCGTGCCGATGATCGCGCGCGTCGGCGCGGAGCTCGCCGTCAATCTTGCGATCTCGCTGCACGCGGTGACGGACGAGTTGCGCGACGTGCTGGTGCCGCTCAACAAGAAATATCCGATCGCCGAATTGATCGCCGCCTGCCGTGCCTATCCGACCGCGAGCAATTCGCGGCGCATCACGTTCGAGTACGTCATGCTCAAGGGCGTCAACGACAGCCCGGCCGACGCCCGCGCGCTGGTGAAGCTGATCGCCGGCATTCCGGCCAAGATCAACCTGATCCCGTTCAATCCCTGGCCGGACGCGCCTTTCGAGTGTTCAACGGAGCACTCGATTTCCACCTTCGGCGACATCGTCAACGCCGCCGGCTATGCCTCGCCCGTGCGGACGCCGCGCGGCCGCGACATCCTCGCCGCCTGCGGCCAGCTCAAGTCGGCGAGCGTCAAGCTCAAGGCGAGCGAGCGGTTGAAGCAGCCGGCGGAAGCCGCTATATCCGGCACACCGGCGGCGGGGTAGCTCAGCTGGTTAGAGCAGAGGAATCATAATCCTAAGGTCGCCGGTTCGAGTCCGGCCCCCGCTACCACACGGACAGACCGAGAACGTGCGCTCGGAAGGTTTAGGATCTCCGCCAGGCGCCCGAAGACGACGAGCTTATAATCGCCTCCTTCGGCCGTCGGCGGTTCAACGGTGATCTTCTCGATCATCGACCGGAGCTGCATCCGGGCCTCGTTCTGATCGAGCGGCTCACTCCCGAGTGTGCGCTCGAGCCGCTCCACGAGTTGCGTCCAGGCCTCGATGGCGCCGGGGTGAAGCTCGGCGATTTTTCCATTCTGCTCGAGCGCGGCGAGCTCCTGCTCGAGCTGCTCGCGCTCGCCGCCGGCGCCATCGAGCGCTTTGAGTTTGGTGTTTAAGGCCGGCGTGTCGGTGCCGTCGCAGATGCGATCTACCAGTTTGTCGATCTCGGTTTTAATCCGCGCGAGACGCTTTACCAGGGTGCGCTCGGTCTGGCGCTCTGCGTGGCGCAGCCGCTGACGCTCGGCGTGATACTCAGCAAGCGCATGGCGGACCACTTCGGGCCGCAACAGCTTGCACTTCAGGCCATCGAGGACCCGGCGCTCGACGTCGGCGATTGTCACAGTGAAGCGATTGTTGCACGTGCCGCGCTCACGGCGCGCCGAGCAGCCGAGACGATCCCTGCCATTGATGGTGAACGCGCCCCCGCAGCAACCGCAGGTCAGCAGCCCCGTCAACAGTCGCGCCGGCGGCGCGCGCTTGGTGAGAGGCAGCCCGGCCGTGGCGCGCTTGCGCGCCTGCACAGCGGACCACGTCTTGTCGTCGACGATGCGCAGCGTGGGTGCCGGCATTTCGATCCATGCGCTCGGCGGATTCGGCCGCGATATCCGCTTGCCGGTTTCGGGGTCCTTGACCATTGTGACGCGGTTGTAAACGAGGCGTCCGACATAGATCGGGTTGAACAGCACGCCGGAGCCGCGCTGTGCGTTACCGTTGATCGTCGATGCAGACCATTGGCCGCCGAAAGGCGCGCGCACGCCGTCGCGATTGAGACGGCGCGCAATGTCGCGGGCGGTCGTGCCGGCGGCAAATTCCTGAAAGATCCGGCGCACGATCGCAGCCTCGGTCTCGTCTATCGTGCGCAGCCCGGTCTCGACCTCGCCAGCGGCGCCGAGCGCGCGGACGATCTTATAGCCATAGGCCCGGCCACCGGCGCTGCGCCCTTTCTCGATGCGGCCGCGCGCGCCACGTTTTGTCTTTGCCGCCAAGTCCTTGAGGAAGAGCGCATTCATCGTGCCCTTGAGGCCGATGTGCAGCGGACCAATCTCACCCTCAGACACCGTCCACAGTCTCACACCGGAGAATTCAAGGCGCTTGGATATGCCAGCGATATCCTCCAGGTCCCGCGACAGGCGATCAAGTGCCTCGGTAAGCACAATGTCGAATTGGTGCGCCAGTGCGGCCTCGAGTAGGCGCTGCGCGTCGGGCCGAGTCTTGAGCGACGCACCTGAGATTGCGTAGTCCTTGAAGCTGGCGACCACCGTCCAGCCCTGGCGTGCAGCGAACTCGCTGCATAGGCGCACCTGATCTTCGATCGAGCGCTCGTGCTGGTTCTCGCTTGAATAACGGGCATAGAGCGCTGCGCGCACTTCTATATCTCCTTGGCGCCGTCCTTTTTTGCGATCTTACTATGATGCGCTCGCGCTAGGCCCCGGGCAAGAGCTCGGGCAAGCTCCAAGACATCGGACTCGATTTTGCCCTTAGAGCCGTTTGCGCCTCGGACTGCACCGGAGCCGGTCGATTGGACTCGCGATGGCGATAGCCAGTGCAGCGCGGCGTACTTCACGGGCCGTCTTGTCATGGAGAACCGTAAAGGCTGATCATCGACACCGCGCAGATGGGCGTATGAGCATGGGTCGCACGCCCTGATTATTACGGCTGAGTTTCATCCAAGAGGTCGAGAAGAGTGGGAGTCTTGCTCCCGATTTCCCGGTGACGCTTGGCCAACTTCTGCCGGGCTGCATGATGCCGGGCGCTAAGCCCGCCTCGTCAAGGCACGGCACTCTGTGCGGCTATGGGCTTGACGACCCAGCTTGGCCCCTTGGCGACAGGCACCAGTGGCGGCCCAGCGTCGGCATGCGGCGCCTCGTCGCGTCGCAACGTCAAACTCCACAATCTTTCAAGACAGTCACCTGTGGGCAAGAGGCCGCGGTGGAGAGAGTCAGGGCGAGTTGGCACAAGACCTCCAAGGAAAGCATTTCGGTCGCTCCCAACTCAGACGCCGGGAAGGTCCCGCGTTCTGGACATCGAATGGACCGCTGAAGCGCGAAACGGACAATCGCCGTTATGCAACCACAAACCCGCTCTCATACGCCTGCGATGCAGGTGCGAAGTGCGGGGCGGCGATGCGCTCATCCGACCGAAGATGACCTCGCGCGCCGCGATCACCGATCCGAAAGCTTTCGGCGCCCTGTTACGTGCGATAGACGCATTCGACGGACAGCCAAGCACAAGGGCGGCGTTGCAGCTCATGGCGCTGTTGTGCCCGCGCCCCGGCGAATTACGCGCAGCGCAGTGGACAGAAATCGATCTCGATAAGGCCGTGTGGACCATTCCGGCGAAGCGCACGAAGATGCGTCGGCCGCATCGGGTGCCCTTGTCGATGCAAGCGGTCGCAATCCTCAAAAAGCTTCGTAAGATGGTGGGCGAGGGCGTACTGCTGTTTCCGAGCGTTCGAACGGCCGCGCGTCCGATTTCCGATAACACGCTGAATGCCGGTCTTCGACGCCTCGGTTACGGCAAGGACGACGGTACGGCTCATGGCTTCCGAGCAACGGCATCGAGCCTGCTGAACGAATGCAGGAAATGGCATCCCGACGCCATCGAGCGCCAACTGGCACATATTGAGATCAACCATGTCCGCCGCGCCTACGCTCGCGGCGAATACTGGGAAGAGCGTGTCAAGATGATGCAGTGGTGGGCTGACTATCTCGACGGTCTCAGGCTCTCAACGGCCATGCGAGAGTTCACCGGCGACGCTGCGGGCCACCGATCAATTCACGCGGATCGACGTCGAGCGCCTTCGCGAGCCGCCCCAACACGCTGACGCTCGCCGATACCGCGCCGCGCTCGATTGAGCCGATATAACGGGCGCTGAGTCCTGCCCGGTCGGCAAGCTCTTCTTGCGTCACTTTCCTGGCATGGCGAGCGCGACGCAGATTGATCGCCAGCGCGTCTTTGAGATCCACGGCGGCATGGCAGCCGACGAAGAACGATGTTTCCAGGAACGATCGTTCCTATTCGTGGAGTGGCGCGCTATAATTCCGCGGCACTGAAAAAGGCGTGGAAGCTTAAACCGTCGCTGGTATGCGACGGGTTATCGATCATGACGCATGAGCGGGAGCCTGGGCATGGCGCGCGAAAAGCCTGTATTCCGGAATGGGAAGGAAATCGGCGTCGCCCGCTCATGGGCGGATGTCGCGCGGGTTCTCGGAATGAGCCTCGATCGTCTCATGCACGAGATAGTTGCCGGTTCGGTACAGCGATTCGAAGGACCCGATGGCTTTCACGTCACGGTGCCGAACGATTAGGCTGCGCCCTGGGGGTGCAACAAAACTGTCGCAGAATATCTCTCAGACATCCCGTGAGCCTCTCTGAAACTGTGGGTACCGTACCCGTGGCCCTCGTCGATGCCGCGAGCATCGCCGTGATTGGGTCGTTGGTGTCCAACCATACATAACGTATAAGCCCAACGGCCAGCTGCGGAGGACGGCGAACGCGATGCCCGATCACAAGCTTATGGGGCGGACCAAGGCTTAGGCCCTCGAAAAGTCACCGGATCGCCATTCGACCTTCGATAATAATACCGCTCTAGCCGGGGTCGTACCTTGAATAGGCGCGGCTCCTCATCGTCGAAGATCCGACCAGAAGCGAGTGCTCGCGACCGCCCTGAGCGTGTCGGCGCCACCGCCGGGGACGGCTTCGAGACGATTGTCAGACGCTAGGTTCAGGCCCGGCGGCCATGCATTCCATCTTCCAGTCGTTCATCGATGGTCTTGCGAATAGCACCGATGCGGCATCGCTGCGCGCCACCATGGTCGCGGCGGCGACGCGGCTCACCGTGCCGTGCTTTGCCTACCTGGCATTGCCAGGTCGTCCGCGCGGCGCGCCACAGTTGATTTCGACCTACCCGTCGGCATGGACGGCGCATTACCTGAAGCAGCACTACGAGCGGTTCGATCCGGTCATCGTTGCGGCGCTGCAAGCGACGGAACCGTTCGAATGGGGCATGGGAACAGTGCGAACCGCCTCGCCCATCCAGCGGCAACTGTTCGATGAAGCGTCGACGTTCGGCATACGCTGCGGCTTCACCATACCGATCCATGATCCGCGCGGTCCTATCGCCGCCGTTACCTTCGCATCGGACGCGCGTCACGCTGCGTTCAGCCACGCGATCGAAAAGCAAAGCCGTATCCTTCAGCTCATGGCCATGTATTTTCATGCGCGCGCGCGCCGCACGCTCGCATCCGATCGCATTGTCGACGGTGTTTCGCTGTCACCACGCGAGCACGAAAGTCTTGAATGGGCGGCACGCGGCAAGACCGCTTGGGAGATCGGTCGAATCATCGGGGTATCGCGGCGGACCGCTGCGTTTCATCTGGAGAACGCGAAAGCGAAACTTGGCGTTCACTCGATCTGCCAAGCGGTCGCCCGCCTCGCTGCATCGAAGCCGTTAGGTAATTAACCCCTCATCGGCATCCTGTGCAGTTGTACAGGATGTGCCAGGCCGTCTGTTTGACTGCAATACGAGCAACTTTTCCTCGTTGCAGGAGAACCGCGATGATGCAGCTCATAACGGCAGAGATCTATGGCGAGTTTGTCAACGACCTCGCCGACATGCACCGACTGCGCTACCGGGTCTTCAAGGAACGCTTGCAATGGGACGTGCAGGTCAGCGGCGATCTCGAAATCGATGAATTCGACGCCCTGCACCCGGCGTATCTATTGCAGCGCGCAGCCGATGGCGCCCTCCAGGGCTGCGTCCGCTTGCTTCCATCGACCCGTCCGACCATGTTGCACGATGTGTTCCCGGCGCTCCTGGGCGGCAATCCAGCGCCGGCGTCGGCGTCTCTCTGGGAGAGCAGCCGTTTTGCGCTCGATCTGCCGCCCAATGCGCGCAAGCCGGAGACCGGTATCGCGTCAGCGACCTTTGAACTCTTCGCCGGCATGATCGAGTTCGGCTTGTCGCGACAGCTCACCAACATCGTCACCGTGACGGATGCCCGCATGGAGCGCATTCTGCGCCGCGCCGGCTGGCCGCTGCGGCGGATCGCGGACCCGGCGTCGATCGGCAATACGCTGGCGGTTGCCGGCTATCTCGAGGTCTCGACCGCGGCGCTTATGCGGGTGCGCACCGGCGGCGGCATCGGCAATCCGGTGCTTTGGGCTCCGGTCATTGGCGCGGCCGCCTGAAGGCCATCTGCCGCTGTAGCAGCAGCGGGCTGTTTGTTGGGTCGCCGCGCGAGGGGGCGCGGCGGTCCGCGGGATCAGTGGTATTGGTTCGTGGAGACTGCGGCCGTGGACTGGCGCCGCCATGAAGCTTACGACCCCCTCCAGGTCCTGCCGCGCAAGGCTTGGGCGTGGGAGTTTCTCCGGCGTAATCCCGAGTTCCACGGCGCTTGGCGTACGACAACGGAGCAAGTCGCGATCGAAACCCGAGATGCGGTGACGGTCATAACCGTTCCGCAGGGGGCGCCGCTACGCCCGTGGGGTGTGTTGTTTCGCCGACTCGCCAGGAATCGAGGCGACGGCGGCGACCGTGTTCTGGGATCCAGCCAGCTGCTGGCCCGTGCTCCGGGCGATTGCATTGCCGGTGCAATCGTCGTGGCGTTCAAACGTATTTCGACTCGCCGAGAGTCCATGCCGTGTCGCGCTGTTGCTGACGCCCGACGGGGCTCAGCATCTGCTGCTTCGTGATGGCGCCTACTCGCTGCAGCTGGCGATTGCCGGCGCCAGTATCCTGCAGCCGGTTCACCTTCTGGTCGAGGCGCTGCCACCGCGGCCCGACGGACACCGACAGCGCGCGCTGCTTGCATGCCTCGAGGACGTTCATCGTTACGGCCGGCTCCGAACCCGGCACTTTCCACCGGATCCACGCCGGCGCCGCCTGAGGCTGGTGCTCCAAGCCCTCGACGGCTGGCTTGCCGGCGCTTCGTACCGCGAGATTGCGGTTGCGCTCTTTGGCACCGAGCGGGTCACGGCTGATTGGAGTGATCCGCGACGCCACCTGCTCGACCATGTCCGGCGCGCTGTCGGCCGTGGTCGCACGCTGATGGCGAGCGGCTACCGGCAATTCCTGGTCTGATTGCGCGCTCGGGTCGCTCAGTCGCGGAGCAGGTGGCGATAGCCGTGTTCGGTCATCCACCGCGCGCGCCGCAGGTGACTGTTGAGCGCGCGCCGGGCCCGCTCGGGTTCACGATTCAGATCGATTCCAAGGACGATCCGCGCCATCTCCTCGTCGCTCGCCCCCTCCGCGCTCGCGTCGAGTAGGCGAAGATAGATGACAAAATGCGCCTCGTCGTAAGCGGTGACGGCATCCGCCCAAGGCACGTCGTCAACGATCTCAGGAATCGGCGCGGTCTTGGCCATGTCCGGTTGCTATTAGGATACGAGTCGCGGTTGGCAATCAAACCGCAATTTGGCCCGTACCGCCGATTGTCGAGCTTACTCCGTGGTGGAATCCACCGCAACGCGCTCGCCTCTCGGGCATGGAGATCCGTGAGGTGTTCGCCCGCAATCTGCGCCAGGCGCGCCACGCGCGCGGTCTGTCGCAGGAGGCGCTGGCCTATGACGCGGATGTCGATCGCACGTATATCAGCGCGCTCGAGCGCGGCGTCTACGCCGCCACCATCGACATGGTCGAAAAGCTGGCGAAGGTGCTGGGGGTCGAGGCGAGCGATCTTATGCAACGTCCGCCAAAGCGGACCCGGCCGAAAGCATCAGCGCACGCTCGTTCCGCCGGCTGAGCGAATTTCAGCGGCGCGTTTGGTCATTACGAATTTTCCAGCCGTTCCGTAGCCATCTGAGCGCGGCTCATTTCGGTCCGCGTCAGCTAACGGTTCGCTTCTTCTCTCGTCGTGGTTTGGGCGCCCGCGCGCCTGACGGCGCGCGCCGGGCTCTACGCCGCTAGGGCCCGCTGACGCTGGCCAAGCTCTGCCGAGCCCCTACGGATCTCGTAGGGTAGGCGTGAGGCACCTCGAAGAGGATGCCCCTACGCCTCCCTCCGAACCGTGCGGGCACTTTTCAATGCACACGGCTCTCCGCATGCGTCTTCGGTCGACCGGACACGGTTGCACGGCATGACGGGCACAGAACAATAGTCTTGCGCCGCCAGCCGGACCGTTTCCAGACTGTCAACGTTCCACTTCGCAGGTCTCGAACGCGGCGGAGGTGACGCATCTCGAATGGCCCTGACGTATCGCCACACGCTTCGCATTCGCGAGCGTTCAGCCGATCGATCAGATCATTCGGGCTTTTGACCCACCACGTACCCGCCGTGACGTTGTTGATCATCGGACTCGTCCAGTAGGTGCGGGTTAGATGCTTCAGTCTCCACAGCTTGATGCTGCGAAGTTGACCACGGACCACGGAGCTCACCGCGTAGTCCGTGCCCTTCCACAGCCGCGCCATGGTTCGCGCTCTCGTTGTTCGATGTCGCAACGCTAGCGTCTTGACGAGACTGCGGAACACCACAAGCTCCAGCAGTTCCAAGGCACTTTTGTTGTCATCGGCAAACGAGTAGTAGTTCGCAAAACCACGGAACTCTGAGTTATAGGCGAGGACGGTTGCGACGTCGCTGGTGACCAGGAACTGCTCGCGAGCGCGGCCGGTCTTCTTGGCGAGATTGCCATAGCCATGTCGCTTGCAGAACGCAGTGATCTCCTTCCGCGGCACGCGCAGGCTGACATTGCCGGTGGTCGGCCGGCGCACGATACGCCATGTCCGTCCAGCCGGCCCCTTGCGACCGGATTTTCGTCCGGCCCCGTAGGATGTGTATGCCGATATGCGGTAGCCGAGGAAGGTCACTCCCTTTGAGGCGGCGTGGATTCCACTTTTCTCGGGCGACACGGAGAGCTTCAGGGTGTCCGTCAGGAATCGCTCGACGGAAGCCATGATCTCACCCGCTTCCCGCTTGCTGCCGATAACGCCGATGAGGAAGTCATCAGCGTAGCGGCAGTAGCGGAGCCTTTTGAAGTTGGGGTCCATGGGATCGACGGAAGGCACTTTCCGTCTCTCCTTGTTATTGGCTTTGATCTTTGCCAACGCGGCGTCGATCTCGGCCTGCTCCGCGCCAATGGCGCGAAGCCGCTCAATTTTCCGGCGGAGACGAAAGACACGCCATTGCAGCGCCATGTAGCGCGGATATGGGCGTCGTTCGCGGCCTTTATCGAAGCCCGCTTTCATCGTCCGCATGAACTGATCCAGCTCATGCAGATAGATGTTGGCGAGCAAGGGCGAGACGACCCCGCCCTGTGGAGTGCCGCTGTAGGTGCGTCCGTAGACCCAATCTTCCATGTAGCCCGCTTTGAGCATTCCTTCGATCAGACCGATGAACCTGTCGTCATCGATCCGCTTCTTCAGAAGCCCGAGCAGAACGTCATGGTCGATGGTGTCGAAGAACCCACGTACATCCACTTCGATCAGCCATTTGCAGCCCGTCCAGGTCTTCTTGATGAGATTGAGTGCGGTATGACAGGACCGTCTCGGGCGGAACCCATGCGACTCATTGAGAAACACGGGTTCGTAGATCGCTTCGAGGATGATCCTGACCGCCTCCTGAACGAGCCGGTCTTCCACCGTGGGGATACCCAGCGGTCGTGTCTTGCCGTTGTCCTTCGGGATGTAAACCCGCCGAACCGGCCGGAAGCGATAAGAGCCATCCGCCACACGTCTGGCGATGTCGGCGAGCTTCTCCAGCGACATGCCGTCGAAGGTCTTGCCGTCAACACCGGGCGTCAGGGCTCCCTTGTTGCGGGAGACCTTTTCATAGGCCCGCTCGAAGAGATACGGAGATCTCATCAGGCGGTGAAGGCCGTTTATTCGCTTGTCCGACCGCGACAAGGTCGGCAGTGATTCAATTCTCCTCCGGATGGTGGCGGCCTGCATCAGCAGAACCTCTCCGTCGAAGAATCTCCTCTACGCTTGCTGCAAATGCCGTTGTTGACGGCATCGTCCTTCCCCCGATCAGAGGCGCTTTCGATCCGGTCGCCCGGCCTTATACGCGTGATCGTCCGTCTCGCGACGGCTGTCCCGGCCATTACGCCGGGTCTTTGGGTACTATGACGGCTCCGTCGCCATACAGGTCCGCGAACGAACCTGCTGCAGGCGATCCCGTCGTTACGTGTGTGGGGAGTCGCGGTGTGTTTAGGTGTCCCTTTCGTTTCCTTGATCCTCTGATGGAGGTCGTCCCACGCGGACTGGTGGCAGCTCGCACTGGCCGGTGCGATCCGCCCCGCGTGGCGTAGCGTGTCAGCCGCGTTCGCTACTGCCAACCCTTTGGCAACTGGAAACTGGGATTGAGGCAACACAGCTTTCACCATGCACACCTTACTCTGTGCTCTCCACCGGGCTGCGGCGCCCGATCTCGAGACGTTTCCCGGCATGCTCTGGTCCCGTTCTCCTTTCGGAGTCTCAGTCGTTTCCGACACCGGTAAGCCGGGCAAGTAAGAGCCAAAACCAGTAGGCTCCATTCTTTCGAACACTCCCTTCTTCTCCACGCCTCAACGGCGCACGGCCTCCGGTGACGATCCCTGGCGCGGGCGCCCGCAGGCGGGCGCGCGCGGCCATCGCGCCTGCGCGCGATGAACTTCGTGTTGGCCTTTCCCGGTGGCGCGGGGTGGGCGGCACGCCCGTCTAGGCCCGCCGCGGCGTGCCGCAACCTCGCTGCGCTCGGTCCTCCTCTTCGTTACGGCCCTCCGGGTGCGGCCCGCCTCCGCCGGCGGGCCTCCCGGTCGCTTCTCGCCGCCCACCCCGCTTTCCGGGGAAAGGCGGTGCGGGGTTCGACGGAGGGCCGGGATGCAGCGAGACCAGCAGGCGGGCAGTGCCAAGCGGACCAGCTTCTATCAGGAGATCACCGACCGGATCGTCGCCGAGCTGGAGCAAGGGCGGGTGCCCTGGGTTCAGCCCTGGGGCGCGGTCAAGACCGCTTTGGGCCTGCCGCAGAACGCCGCCACCGGGCGCAGCTACACCGGCATCAACATCCTGATCCTGTGGGATGCGGCGATTGCTCGCGGCTTTGCCGCCAATCAGTGGCTGACTTACCGGCAGGCGCTCGGGCTTGGCGGCCATGTGGGGGCCGGCGAGCGCGGCACGACGGTGTTCTATGCCGACCGGTTCGTGCCGCACGCCGAGCGCGAACGCGCTGCCGAAGCCGGCGACGAACCCGAGGCGATCCCGTTCCTCAAGCGCTTCACGGTATTCAATGTCACGCAGTGCGACGGGCTGCCGGAGCGGGCGCGCGGCAATACCCCGACGCGCACTGAGCAGGACATCGTGCCCGAGGCCGAGGCGCTGATCGGGGCGACGGGCGCGGACTTCCGCATCGGCAGCGACGAAGCGGTCTATTTCCCGAGCGGCGATTTCATCCGCGTGCCGCCGCAGGCCGCGTTCTTTCAGCCGATCGACTATTACCGCACGTGCTTTCACGAGCTCGGCCATAATGCCGACACCCGGATTATGCCGCGCCGAGCTGAGTTCCTGCGTGAGACGTAGCCAGATCGGGGGGCAACGCGGCATAATCCGAGCGATTCCAGGAGGGCAACAGAGTACGGCCAGGGATGAGTCAGACTTTCGACCATCGCCGTCTCATCTGGACCACCCTTTACATTTACTAGATTAGTGACGATCGGACCGCTTTTATCTACACCGTTGCCTGGGCGGATAAGCTCAATGGCGTGATCCCGGAGATTCTACTCAAGGACACGTTGGCGAAGGTCGCGGAGGGGCACCCTATCAACCGGATCGTCGCCGGCCGGGGGCCAGCCAGAGGCGACCTGACCACCAACGGTAATTTTTTGATTCATCTCGTCGGCTTTGGTATCGCCGTCCTGAAACCGTCGGACTAGGGAGGGCAAAGTCATGAATGAAGCCGGTCAACGTCTCGGCTTCCTGCGAGAACTGACCTGGAGCCATATCCTTGTCGTCCTTCTCGTTCTGATCAGCTGCGGTTTGCTCGTTCTGGCGATGCGATGGATTGTGCATCGCGCCGCCGAGAGCGCACCCTCGCGCCGCCGGCTGTTGATCTTGCGGATAGCACCCATCGCGCGGCTGCTGATCTGGATCACCGGGCTCGCGATCATCGTTCCGCTTCTGGTCGAGCCCACCTTCGAGAACGTCGTGGCCTTGGCCGCAACCCTGGGCTTGGCGCTCGCCTTCGCGATCAAGGATTACGTGAGTTGCTTGATCGCGGGAGTCGTAACAATCATCGAGAACACCTACCAGCCGGGCGACTGGATTGAGGTGGGCGGCAGTTATGGCGAGGTCACGGCCATCGGCGCCAGGGCCGTGCACATCGTGACGGCCGATGACACCGAGGTGATCATCCCCCACGCTCGGCTATGGTCGACCAGCGTGTTCAATGCCAGCGGCGGCAACCAGAGCCTTCTTTGTGTGACGAATTTCTATTTGCGCGCCAATCACGACGGTGCCTCCGTACGCTTGGCCCTCTCCGAAACCGCCGAAACAAGCAGCTACCGAAAACCGGAAACGCCGGTGAAGGTTGTGGCGGCGGAAACGCCGTGGGGCACGCACTACAAGATCAAGGCATACGTGACGGAGAGTCGTGAGCAGTTCGACATGATCACCGATCTGACAATCCGCGGCAAAGAACGGCTCCGTGCCATGGGCGTCGCATTCGCCCAAGCACCCTATGCCGAAAGCGGAAGCGGTTGAGCGCCGTCTCCGACATTGCGTTCGCCAAAACGGCCTTGTCACGAACAATATCGGGGCGACGTGTTTGATCCAAAACTGAACTGTTGACCGCACCGCGTCGATCCAACCGCTTTTGGGGCGGAATTGTGGATCAACGCGGCATAAGCTTGCGTGCCGGCAGTCGGCCATGCCTGGTCAGTGCTCCAACAACATGGAGCATGTTTATGACGACCAAAGTAGATATGGCACCGAGCAAATCAGCGGCTTCCCTTGATCGTTACCTCCCTTCGTTCGAGAGCCGCCTCGCGGAGAGGCACTACAAGCCGGGAACGATCAAGACCTACCGCGTGCTGGTCCGCCGCCTCGCATCGTTCATGGAGGCGGGCGGTATCGCGCCCGAGCGCCTCACGGCGGACTTGGCGGCTCGGCTCGTCCGCGGTGAAGAGCGCCACCGGAACGAACCGAACAAGTGCCAGAACATCGCGCGGCGCTTTGCCAAGCATCTTATCGACCTTGGCGTAGTTCCCGCGCCCGTGCCGACCGCGCAGCAGATCGCACGCACCGAGCTGCGCAAAGGCTATGAGGACTATCTTCATCGTCAGCGCGGCCTCAGCCAACGGACGATCTTCCATGCCTGGCGCTTCGCTGACCGCTTCCTCGATCATCGCTTCGGCAATGCCGATATCGATCTGACCGCGACCACGGTCGGAGATGTGATCGCGTTCCTCCAGCATCTACTGTCGAGGAAAGCGCCATTCCGAGACAAGACGGCGGCGACACACCTGCGCAGCTTCTTCCAGTACCTGTTCAAGAGCGGCGTCACCACATCAAACTTGGCACTATCCGTGCCGAAGGTGGCCCAGCGACGCGACGTGAGGCTACCCCGGCATCTGGCTCCCGATCAGGTCGAAGCCGTGCTGGCGTCGGTTCGCGGCAATCCGAAGCACGGACGGCGCGACTATGCGATGCTGCTGCTGATGGCCCGCCTCGGCCTGCGCGCGCCCGAGGTGATTGCTATCCAGCTCGACGACATCGACTGGCGGGCGGGCGAACTGTTGGTTCGCGGCAAGGGGCAGCTACACGATCGTGTGCCGCTTCCGCCCGAAGTCGGTGAAGCGCTTGCTGGCTACATCCGGTATGATCGCATATCCACATCGCGGTCTCTGTTCGTCACGCTGCGCGCACCCAACGGCCCCTTCATAGGCGGCCAGGTGGTCAACGCCATCCTCAAGGATGCGTTCGCAGCGACGGGTGTCAAACCGCCGAGCCCCTATGTGGGCTCGCACGTGCTGCGGCATAGCCTGGCGACAAACATGGTGCGCAAAGGCGCCTCGCTTGCCGAGGTGAGCGACGTGCTGCGCCACCGATCGCGCAGTTCCACCATGATCTACGCGAAGCTGGACATCGATGGTCTCCGCTCGATCGCACAGCCTTGGCCGGTGACGGGAGGCGTCCAATGACCCTTCGTCACGAGCTGGATCGCTACCTCATCGTCAGGCGGAGCCTGGGATACACGCTCGGGACGGCCGAACGGATACTCCGCCGCTTCATCGAGTTCGCGGAGGCTGAAGGGGCGACCTACGTTACCACCGACCTATTCCTGCGCTGGCAAGAAGCATTCGGCGAAGCGGGGCGACAGACCTGGGCCGCGCGGTTCGGCATGGTGCGTCTGTTTGCGCAGTGGCTGCATGGGCTGGACCCGGCTCATGAAGTCCCGCCGCGCGGGCTCGTTCCGAGCCGCCAGCGTCGCACGCGCCCCTATATCTACAGCGAGGCGGAAATCGCCGCGATCGTCGAGGAAGCCGCCAGGCTGCCGTCGATCTATGGAATGCGGGGGCTTACCTGCTCGACACTGTTCGGCCTGATCGCGGCCACCGGCCTGCGCATCAGCGAGGCACTCGGCCTCGATACCGGCGACGTCGATTTTGGTGAAGGCGTGGTGCGCATCCGTTGTGGCAAGCTTGGTAAGGAGCGCCTGCTTCCTCTATCCGGCAGCGTCGTCGAGCGACTGCGCGCTTATGCCAGCGAGCGTGATCGCCTGCTCGACCTGACGCCGGAGCCGTTCTTCGTCGGCTGCGGCGGTGACCGGTTTGGTGACTGCAGCGCGCGCTATAACTTCGCGCTCATCTGCCAGCGCATCGGCCTGCGCCATCCACAGCAATATGGCCGTCACGGTCGCGGCCCGCGCATTCATGATCTGCGCCACAGCTTCGCCGCCCGAACGATCATCGGCTGGTACCGGAGCGGCAAGGATCCCGCGCACGAGATGATCAAGCTGACGACCTATCTGGGGCACGTCAGTCCTGACCACACCTACTGGTATATCGAGGCGGTCCCCGAACTGCTTGAGCTGGCATCGGCCCGGATCACGGGGACTGAGGGCGAGGAGGCGCGGCAATGACGGCCACGACCTTCTCGACGCTGCTTCAGCGCTTCTTCACCGACCGGCTGTGCACGCAGATGGAAGCCAGCCAGCACACGATCGCAGGCTATCGCGACACCTTCCGATTGCTCATCCGCTTCGCCAGTGCGCAATGCGGCAAGCCGCCGACCAAGCTCGGAATCGAAGACCTCGACGCCGATCTGATCGGCGACTTCCTGGTCCACGTCGAGACTACGCGTGGTAATGGAGCTCGCAGTCGAAACACTCGGCTCGCCGCGATCCGCTCCTTCTTCCGCTACGTCGCCATGACCGATCCCGCGTGGCTGCTTCACTGTCAGCGCGTGCTGGCGATGCCCAACAAGAGATATGTAAAGCGCACCGTGACGTTCCTTGACGAGCGCGAAATCGCGGCGATGCTCACGGCGCCGGATCGATCGACCTGGGCGGGCCGCCGCGATCACCTCGTCTTGCTCGTTGCACTCCAGACCGGCCTACGGGCGTCCGAATTGGTAAATCTTCGCTGCGGCGACGTGGTGCTCGGCACCGGCGCTCATATTCGCTGCCTGGGCAAGGGAAGGAAGGAAAGAAGCACGCCGCTTCGGCGCGATACGGCAAAGGTGTTGCAGACCTGGCTCAAGGACCGCCGCGGCGATCCTGATCAGCCGCTCTTCGCATCCGTCCGTGGAGACCGACTGAGCCGCGACGCCCTGGAGCATCTGGTGCGCAAGCACTGCGCAACCGCGTCGCGGTCGTGTCCAAGCCTCGCGGGGAAGCGCGTCAGCCCCCATACACTCCGACACAGCACCGCGATGGAGCTGTTGCATCATGGAGTCGATCAGTCCGTGATCGCGCTCTGGCTGGGGCACGAGTCCGTCGATACGACGCAGATATACCTTCACGCCGACATGCGGCTGAAGGAAAAGGCTCTGTCCCGCGTCGCCGCGCCGACGGCCCGTCCGGGTCGCTTCCGACCGGACGACCAACTGCTCGCGTTCCTGGAGGCGCTCTGATTATGCCGAACTGCCGCATGGCTGGAGGCCAGCAGGTCCATCGCTCGCACCGGCCATGCGGCATAATCCGGGTGTCGGCATTATGCCCATTATGCCGATATCGGCATAAGGGGCACTGGACCGGGCATCGGACGCGGCTCGGCCGCGACCAGTCGGGCGGCTTTGGCTCGGCGCTCTATGCCCGCGAGGAACTCGTCGCCGAGATGGCGAGCGCCTTTGTCTGCGCGTCGCTCGGCATCATCCCGACCGTGCGCCATGCGGATTATCTCGGGTCCTGGCTCGCCGTGCTGCGCGAGGACAACCGCGCCATCTTCCGCGCCGCCAGCGCCGCCTCCAAGGCGGCGGATTACCTGCTCGCGTTCCGCGCCACCGGAGCCGCGGCATGAGCGCGCCCGACCAGCCGCCCGCCACTGAACCGACGCCCGAGGGCGAGCAGTTCCTCATTCCCGGCGTCCGGCCAGTGAGCCTGCGCGCGCGGCTGGAGCGCTTGATGGACGCACCCCTCGCGCCGCGCTCGCCGCAGAAGCCCTTGAACATCGGCCTCTTTGACGAGGACGCGCGCCGGCAACTGAGCCTGTTCTGACGGAGTCCCTGATGAAGACCTGGACCGTGCAATGCACCTTTGCCGCTTATTACGCCAATACCGTCGTCGTCCAAGCGCCGACCCTCGACGAAGCCCTTGAGAAGGCCATCGAGAAAGCCAACAGCGATATGGGCTGGCGGCCGCTCGACGCCTGCGGCCCGACCTTTGTCGATGCCGTTGCCGAGGGCGATGTCTGGGACCCGTGGGACGGCTTGCAATCCTCGCTGCCGGTTCCGGCCCGCTTCACCGAGCAGGGTGAGCCGCCGTCGGTCACGGTTATCGTCCGCAGCGGTGCCGTCGAGCACACCCGCGTCGAGAATGGCAAGGTGCGCGTCGAGGTGCGCGATTACGACCTCGACGGCGCCGATCCGGACGATCCCGCCATCACCACCGACGAGACCGGTGCGCGCTACGCGCGCACCACCTGGACGGAATTTCCGCCGCGAGCGGATCAGCCGCGCTGATGAGCGCCCGGCGCCGCCATCGCGGCGCCGGACTTCAACCCGTGGAGACTGTCATGGACTTACAGCATATCGATCTGACCAAGCTCAAAATCTCCCCTGCCAACATGCGCAACGGCCGCAAGGAGCCGGATGTCAGCGACATCCTGCCGAGCGTCCGCGCCCGCGGCATCCTCCAGCCCTTGCTGGTCCGCCCCGATGGCGACGATTACGAGATCGTCGCCGGCCGGCGGCGCTACTTCGCCGCCAAGGTGGTGGCGGCGGAGCAGGGAGGTATCGATCCCTTGCCTTGCGCCGTCATGGCGCCGGGCGACGATGCGGCCGCGCTCGAAGCCTCGCTCATCGAGAACGTCGCCCGGCTCGCACCGGACGAGATGACCCAGTACGAGGCCTACGTCCGCCTGACCCGCGAGGGCAAATCGGTCGCCGAAATCGCCAGCACCTTCGGCCTCGACGAGCGGGAGGTGAAGCAGCGCCTCGCCTTGGGCAACCTGTTGCCCAAGATCAGGGAGGCCTACCGCAGGGGCGACATCGATAGCGAGTCGATCCGCCACCTGACTCTGGCAACGAAGGCGCAGCAGAAGGAGTGGCTGGCTCTATTCGAGGACCCGAAGGCCTTTGCGCCGACCGGCTATCACCTCAAGCAATGGCTCTTCGGCGGCCAGTCGATCGCGACCAAGGTGGCGCTGTTCCCGCTCGACCAGTACCCGGGTCCGATCGTCGCCGATCTCTTTGGCGAGGAGTCGTATTTCGGCGATGCTGACAGGTTCTGGGAGCTTCAGAACCAGGCCATCGCGGCCAAGCGCGACGCGTTGCTCGAAGCCGGCTGGTCCGACGTCGCGATCCTCGAACCCGGCCGGTCCTTCGCCACCTGGGAGCACGTCAAGACCCCGAAGAAGAAAGGCGGCAAGGTGTTCGTCACGGTGTCACAGCGCGGCGAGGTCGAGTTCCACGATGGCTGGCTGACGATGAAGGAGGCCCGGCGCAACGACAAGCGCAAGGCTTCTGGCGAGAAGGGCAACACGGCCAAGGCGCAGCCGCCGATGAGCAAGGGCTTGCAGAATTACCTCGAACTGCATCGCCATGCGGTCGCACGGCTCGCGCTTCTGGCCAATCCGGGTACGGCCTTGCGGCTGTTGGTCGCCCATGCCGTGGCGCCCTCCGGCCACTGGCACGTCAAGCCCGAGCCGCAATCGGCGCGGGGCGATTCCATCCGCAAGAGCGTCGCGGCAAGCCCGGCGCAGCAGGCGTTCCAGGCCGAGCGGGAGCAGGTCCGGGCGCTTCTCGACCGGCCCGACGATGACGGCACGGTGACGTGGCCGAGCGGCGATAGCGACCAGACAGCGGCCGTGTTTGCCCGCTTGCTGACGCTGTCGGACGACGAGGTCCTCAGGGTCGCGGCGTGCGTCATGGCCGAGACCCTGGCGGCTGGCAGCCCGCCGGTCGAGGCCCTCGGTATCCATCATCGGGTCGATGCCCACACCCACTGGCAGCCGGATGATGCCTTCTTCGAGCTTGTCCGCGACCGCGCCACGGTCAATGCCATGCTGGCCGATATCGCCGGCAAGGAAGTGGCTGACGGCAATGTCGCGGAACGCGCCAAGACCCAGAAGCAGATCATCCGCGACCATCTCGCCGGCACCAACGGCCGCACCAAGATCGAAGGCTGGCTGCCCGGCCTGATGCGGTTCCCGTTCCAGGCCTATGGCGAGCAGCCGAGCACCATCGGCGAGGCTACCGCGACCATCGCCGGCCTATTCCCGGCTTCGGCTTAAACCTCTCGCGGGCGGCGGCGCACCCGCCGCCCGCACTTCATCTTTGGGCTTTTTCGGAATTTTCGGTGTGCCCCCGCGCTCCGGCACGGGAGCCTTTTTTCTGTACCTCGCATCTGGGGTGGCGAATATCTGATTCAGCGTATTCGCCACTCCCGCGCCGCCGGCCGCGCGCTCATGCTCGCCGAAGTGGATGCGACGTGCGTGCATCCGGCGAGGTGCTTATGGACGATGATGCAACGCGCGCGGCTAACGCCAAGAAGGGCAGTCCGTTCCTCTCGACCAAGCAGGCCGCCTATTACATCAGTCTGTCGCCGCGCACCCTCGAACGCATGCGCCGCACCGGCGAGGGGCCGCGCTACCGCAAGCACGGCCGCTACGTCCGCTACCACATCGCGGAGCTCGACGCCTGGTCGGACTCCCGCGCCAAGACCCGGACGGGCGATGCGTAGGTTCCGCGTATTGACACTCCCCAGCGTCATCGCGCGAATGCCGAGGCGAGAGCGCCGAGGCCAGTGCATGCCCCTCGAATGCACCGCGTTCGGGATCGTGATGCTCGGCCTGTCGGCAGCCTTGCATCCGATCCCCCGATTGGTCTGGAACGCCAGCGCCAGCGCGCCTATCGGCCTCTATGGCGTCGTGCCGCATGCCGCGATCACGTGCGGCGATCTGGTGCTTGCGGCACTGCCGCCGGCAGCCCGCGCGCTGGCCGCCGAACGCGGTTACCTTCCTGCCGGTATCCCCGTCGTAAAGCACGTCGCCGCCATGGCGGGCGATACCGTGTGCAGCCGCAGCGGCGTCGTTACCATCGACGGGCGCCCGATTGCGAAGCAACTCGCAGCCGACACGTGCGGGCGTCCGCTCCCCGCTTGGAACGGCTGCCACACGCTACGAGGGGGCCAGGTTTTTCTGCTCAATCCCGCCGCGCCGGACTCATTCGACAGCCGCTACTTCGGGCCGGTCGAGCGGCGCGCGATCCTCGGCAAGCTGGCGGCGATTTGGACGCGGTGACGCTCGCTGTCTTGGGCCGATTGGCCTTCGGCGCGCCTGCGTCCGGCATCGCACAGCCGGAACTGAGGCCACCAATAACGTTGGCGGCCGACCGTCCGATAGACCGCTGGCAGCCGCTCGTCGCCGACGCATCGCAGCGCCTCGGCCTGCCACAGGCCTGGATCCGTGCCGTCATGAACGCCGAGAGCGGCGGGCGTCTGACGCTCGACGGCGTGCCGATCACATCGCGGGCCGGCGCCATGGGGCTCATGCAAGTCATACCTCAAACCTACGCCGCGATGCGTGCGCGGCTCGGCCTTGGACCCGATCCCTACGCGCCGCGCGATAACGTTCTCGCGGGCACGGCCTATCTCGCGGACATGTATCAGCGCTACGGCTATCCCGGGCTGTTCGCTGCCTACAACGCCGGCCCGGAGCGCTTCGGGCGGTACCTCCAGGACGGCACGCCATTGCCCGACGAGACCATCCGCTACCTCGCTCGGATTAGCTCCGGCGCCCTCGCGACCGTGCTCGCGATGAGGGGGCCGAGCCCGTCAGCCGGTATGCAAGTCGTGGCTGCCGACACGTCGACGAAGGCGGATTTTGCATCGGGGCGGGCGCTGTTTTTTGTCAATCAAGCGGGTGTCAGACAGGCGTTGCAGCCACCGACTCACGCCTTCATCGCCAACCAAATTCATGGTCCAGGCGGCGCGATTTTTGTTGTGCGCACGGGCACCGGGACACCGTCAACAAGCCGGTCGGCGGACCAAATGTTGGTCCCGCTGGCCGGCAGCCATCCGTAAATCGAGAGCGAAGGAGAACGCATGTCAGTGCAGATGCGCGGATCAGGGGTCTTCGGCGCCGGGGAGGGCAAGATAAAAGACACCCTCCTGGCGTCGGGTATCGGTCTGTCTGCACATCGGATTCGATGGAGGGAACGCACGCATTTCCCTCCAACCAGTGTGCAAGCCGTTGATCTGCTGCGAACGCGATCCCTCCGGCGTCGGCGCCGCTCCATTACGTCGCGTTGTCGGCCGTAGCTTGAACACGGGGCATCGCCATGAGCCGCGATGATGACTTCGAGCCAAGGCTCGGTCGCATCGGCAATCGCCGGCTGCGCAGCTCCTATCTGCGCGCGGTGAAGCGGGGTATCGCGGCGGCCGGTGGCCGACGCCGTCGGAGTCGTTTCGATGGCAGCCGGATCGGGCGTGGCGCCGGCGTCGGCCGGGTACTCGGGTCGCGCGACCGTTACGCTGCCTTCCGGACGCGGCGCGTGGTGGTGAAGGCGCGGCTCATCAGGCTCGCCGGCGGTGGCTTGAAGAGCGCCCAGGTTCATCTCCGCTATCTGCAACGCGACGGCGTCACGCGCGATGGGCTGCCCGGCGACCTCTATGACGTTCAGCATGACCGCGCTAATGGACCGGCCTTTCTCGAGAGCTGTGACGGCGACCGGCACCAGTTCCGCTTCATCGTCTCGGCCGAGGACGCCATCGAATACGACGATCTCAAGGGCTTCACCCGGCGGCTCATGCGCCAGATGGAGGAGGACCTCGGGACCAAGCTCGATTGGGTGGCCGTCGATCATTACAATACCGGTCATCCGCACACCCATGTCGTCCTGAGGGGCAAGGACGGGCACGGCAAGGATCTGATCATCGCGCGGGAGTACCTGAGCCACGGCATGCGGGAGCGTGCCGCCGAGATCGTGACGCAAGACCTGGGTCCGCGCACCAATCGTCAGATCGAGGAACGGCTTCGTGCCGAGATGGAACAGGAGCGCTTCACCAGCCTCGACCGCCGATTGATGCGCGAGGCCAACGCGGACGGGATCGTGCGCTCCGGAACGGTTGCCGGCGATGCCTTTCACCAGACTCTCCGGGCAGGCCGGTTGCAGAAGCTGAAGCGGCTCGGTTTGGCTAAGGAGATTGCGCCATCGCTCTGGCGCCTCGCAGCCGATCTCGAGCCGGTGCTCCGCCGCATGGGCGAGCGCGGCGACATCATCAAGGCGATCCATCACGAGTTGGTAGGCAAGGGCAGGCCGCCTCTAATGCCGGACGTCGCGATCTACGATTCGGCCAGTCCGAAGCCTGAGCGGCTGGTCGGACGGGTCATCCGTCGAGGCCTGTCGGACGAGCTCAACGATCGCCACTATCTCATCGTCGATGGCGTGGATGGCCGCGCGCATTACGTCGATATCGGCAGGGCCGATACAGTCGAGCCGGTTCCAGAAGGCGCCATCGTGGCGATCGAGCCGAAACCAACTGTGCCCCGACGCGTCGACCACACCGTCGCGGAGATCGCGGCTGCCAACCAAGGCAGCTACAGCGTCGACATCCATCTGCGGCACGATCCGTCTGCCACGGCATCCTTTGCCGAGACCCACGTGCGCCGGCTCGAGGCGATGCGCCGGGCAAGAATGGGCGTCGAGCGGCAGCCGGATGGCACCTGGATCATCGCGCCAATCCATCTCGAACGTGCCGCTGCCTACGAGCGTGCACAGGTCCGGATGGCGCCGGTGCTAGTGGAGACGATGTCGATGCTGCCGCTCGATCGCCAGTTCCGGGCCGACGGTGCCACTTGGCTTGATCGCGAACTCGTGGCTGAAAAGCCCACTGCTGTCAGTGACAGGGGATTCGGGCGCGAGGTGCATGAGGCGCTCGCGCGGCGCCGGCAATGGCTTATCGAGCACGATCTCGCTGAGACCGAACAAGATCGGATCGTCTATCGGGCGAACTTGCTCGGGCTGCTCCGCCGGCGCGAGCTGACCCGCATCGGTGCGCAGCTTTCGGATGAGCTTGGACTCGATTACACGGAACTTCAGTCCGGTCGGCGCATCGAGGGTATCTACCGCCGTCGGGTCGATCTCGCGAGCGGCCGGTTTGCGCTCGTCGAAAGAGGCCGGGAGTTTACGCTCGTGCCATGGCGACCGGTCCTGGAGCGCAATCTCGGCAAGCAGGTCTCTGGCATCGCACGCGGCGAGACGATTTCCTGGACACTCGGCCGCGAACGCAAGGGGCGGGGGATTTCCTGAGCGCGGGCGCGCTAGCGTGGGTTAAGCGCATGCCATAGCGCCCGATTAAGCGTGCCGTCCGGCAGAATGAAATGCGCGCGCCGTGCTTTGATAATCTCGAGGCCCGCAATCGCCTCCTGCTCGTCGGTTGATGGATTCGGTCCTTGATAGATCACGCCGGCGAGCGCCCAGGATCGAATTGTGGTTTCGATGACTGTCAGCATGGGACCACCGCTGATGCCGCCGAAGTCGAAATTTTCGGGCGGAATGCCGTGCCCGAGCGCCGGCATGAGATGCTCGCGTTCGATGAGCGATGAAATATCGACTTCACTGACGCTGGTCGCGACACCCGAACCGGGCACCGCGCCGAAGGAGATTTCGTTCGCTGACAGCCAGATCCGTCCGTTGCCTGGAAATCCGCAGTAATAGAGGCCGCGATCGACCTGCGGCGGGCCGGGCGGCCATGCTTTCTGGTAACCGGTCAGTACCGTGTGGCCGATCGACGCCACTTGTCGCTCGGTGATGGCGAAGGTGGCGATGTCGATCTTGTCGTCGATGTCGATGAACCGGCTTGGATCGATCGGCAGCGTCGTCCCGCGCCCGCCGATGAAACTGGCGACGACCTTTTGCTTGGCCAGGTCGCTCCGCCACTTCGACACGACATGGGCCGCCGTGACGCCGAACAGACGGCTGCCAGTGTCAAGGAAGAAGGCGGAGCCGTTTTTGGCCGCATAGTTGTGGTCCGGCAGGCGGATGACCCAGGCAAAGGGCGCGGTCAGCGACGCGATGAATTCGAGCTCGGCCTTGCCGAGACCGCGTCGCATGATCGCTTTCGCTTCTTCGATGTCTGCAATCGACTGCATCATGTCATTATTGCGCCGTTACCTGATCCAGGCGTTCACCGCGTCATTGTGCGCGTGCCAGAAATCCCAGAGTTTCTTGGTGTCGGCGGCGGACAGACCGAATTCGCGCATGTCGAGCGTTTGGACCACGGGGATGATCTTGACATAGCCCTTCGGTTTGGTGCGCGCGCGATCAAGCGCGACGGCAAGTTCGCAAATGGCCTTTTGCGCGGCCGTCAGGTCGCTCTCGGTCAGATTCCAGTCGGTGAGACTATGCCGCCGGACCGGATTGCCGGAGTGAACGACGTGATCGCTGGTCCGGGCGCACACCTCGTCACAGGCGTCGAGCTTCTGCAACAACCTCTGCTTGTCCGACAGACTGCTGTCGAGCACCAGGCGTCGCAACGATATGGCGTCGCGGCGGTCATCGCAAAGTCTGCGGATGGCGACCATTTGGGTCGTGACGTAACCGTTCACGACTAGATTGGCGATCGGATCGATGTACTTCTGGTTGATCTCGAATGCGTGTTTGACCAGCTTGAAGTACGCGTCGTTGAGCATCAGGCTCTGAATTTGGGGCCAGATGTAATTGTCGAGCCAGCTTTCTGCAGTTGCGGCAAGCATTGCGCCGATTCTCGCGTTTCTATTCCTCCGTCCACTCGTATCGCGCTTTGAGGTTGTTATGGCGCGACCAATGAACGTGGCGATCATGTTGGAGACGACCAACAACGATGGCCGGCGCAATTCCAAGCTGCCGAGCAAATCTAACGATAGACGACTTCGAGAAATCTCCGCGGACGACAAAGTCCTTCAGCTCGGAGGATGGAATAAGACAATTGCACGCCCATTCATTCGCTTCATTTTCAGCCTTGGTGCCGTCGCCCCTTTCGGTGTCGACGAACACGTCTTTTTTGCTGTGCAAAAGAATGTGCGCCGCCTCGTGAAAGAACGTGAACCAGAAGTGATCGTTAGTTTTGTGACGCAAGGTTTGCTGTATTAGCGCCCGTCGTGGCGATAACCAGCGCGCCGCGCCGCTTAAAGCGAGCTTTGGAAGCGGCGGGACGAGAGCAAGCACGACACCGGACTGCGCACAAAGCTTGCGGAGCGCCGGTAGGAATTTCTCAGGATCGTGAACAGTCAACTTGCGGATCTGCTTCAAGGCGTCAACGAAATGTGCGCGATCATAATTGGCACACTCGGCGGTATCGGCTTGGACCTCTCCAATTCGCAACCACGCGGCGATCGACTCCGGCGAGCTTCTAAATGAAGGTGAATGCCGATACGAAACAGCCAACCTGCCGTACCGCTCACTCCAGGCCGCGGTTGTCCCAACGCCGAAAAACGCGAGGAGTTCTCGCGCAGCGTTGGTCGCATTGTTTGGTTTGGCTATCGCCCCAACCGCGACTAATTCAGCAATCGGGAATTTCGACGCCCACTGAACCGCCTCATTGAGGCGCTTCGTTTCCTGCTTTTTCGCCCGGAAGAGCTGATACTGAGCCTCGATGTTGAGCCATACCTGAGCGTCCATTCCCAGCACCCGTTCAAATTGGATCGCAGTTTCTGGCTCTACGGGCGCGATGCCGCCAATGATCTCACTGATTAACTTTGGCGATCGGCCACACCGTTTGGCAAATTGGGCTTGCGAAAGCTCACGAGCCCCGAGCATCTCCGCAAGCACTTGTCCTGGCGGAACAGCATAATTGGGACGGTAGGTACCTCGGTCATCGGCCATGAATGTCTCTCCCTCTCGGTCGTACCGTCAGTGGTAGTCCGTGACGTCGATGATCTCGATCGCAGTCACCGCCGTCAGATCGATTCCTCCATCTTTAAGTGTGGGCACTGGATTGTGGTCGGGGCGAAATATCAGCCGGTACGGCTGTACCAGATCGACCGCAAACTGCCCCGCCCGATCCTGTTTGAGTTGATGGCAGCGTATCGGCTTTTCCGTGGGCACCTTTCCCAAGTGGACCACGTTCTGAAGCACGGCCATTCGATTCTGAATGACCGTCGCCATCTGCTTGCCGTACGCCCGTACCATCCTGGTTGCGTCGTTGAAAGTCCGCTCAAGCCCTCGAGACGAGAAGCGGATTTCCACCGTCGCCCCCTTGAAAATCGTTACGCATTAGGTAATAGTTCACAGACGCCCTGTCAAGGGCTGCGATGTGGAATCGCCAGTAAGATTATGAGCGGAGCCGCTGCCCGGAGCTTGTCGAGGTCGATATGTCCGGGAGTCGGTACGCCTAGAATTGGCGCAACATGAAGAAGTGCATCTTCTGCGATAACGACGTGACTCCGGATACCAAGCCCGAACACATTCTCCTAAATGCGCTCGGCGGGCGGAAAACGACGCGCGGAGTCGTCTGCACGGCGCATAACGAGGGATTCGGCTCGACGATCGACAAAGGGCTCACCGATCAGGTTCCCATTATCCGCAACCTGCTTCACCTTGAATCGGGCACGGGCAACATGCCGCCCATGCTCCGCAACATCCAATCCGGCAACGATACCCTTAACATCAAGGGCGACGGCACGATTGAACTGGATTCTAAGCCGTTCGCCCTTGTCGACCGACCCAACGGCGTCAAGGAACTTCAAATCCGAGCCCGCTCGGCCGAGCACTTGGCCGAGCTGATTCCGCATATAGCGGCCAAGCTCAAACTACCCGAGCAAAAAGTCATCGAGCTCCTTAAGACCGGGCGCGGAACCGTCGTATCGAAGCGGCCCGACGTGATCCGCCACGACCTTCAATTCGGCGGCCCGAATGCCCTGCGGTCGATGATGAAAGCCTGTCTCGAACTGTGGGCGACCATCGCTGGCAATTCGGAACTCAAGTCCACGCCTTACGCGGCGGCCCGGCAATTTGTTCTCGCTGGCGACGCCGATTTTCTCCGTGACCGGATATATATTGATACCCGGCCTCTACCGCATGTCGACGAGATGGCCGCGCGCTTCAGCGAGTTTTTCAATCTGATTTACGTTCGCAGCGATGTGGCCGGCCGGGTCATCGGTCATTTTACGCTCTATAACATTATGGGCTGGCAGATGGTGCTTGCCGAAAATGGCGGACGCCCGGATGCACGGATTGGCCTAATCTCCAATCCGCTAAAGCCCGCCACCTGGTCGGATCGGATCGCGGACGAGATCGACATCCAATTCGCCTGGCTGAATGCGCCTGAGCGGCCGGAGGAACATGCGCGCGCTCGCGCGCGCTTCTCTGCAATGATGGAGCGCCATCAAAAACAGGCGATGGACCACGAAGTCGGGAGAATCGTCGAATCTGTTTTCAAGAAACACGGTCTTTCGGCTCTGACGATGGATACCGATGAGCAAACGCGAAAGCGGGTCATCGGCGAGATCAGCATGCGGACTGCCAAGCATTTCATGGGCCTGCCGCATGAGCAGCAGCTCACCGCAGCGGAAATCGAAGCCATGGTCCTCGGCGCCAAAACTCAGTCACGGTTTTCGTAGATTTTAGTGCCCCGCTGATCATCCTGCTCGGCGGCGGCACCAAGCAGAGTCAGCAGGTGGACATCGAGCGGGCGAAGGCGATGTGGGCCGAATACAAAGCCCGCAAGGCGGCGGCAAAGGCGAAAGGCAAGCGGTGAATGGCATGGCACTGACCCGGGATTTCATAGAGACGATCGTCGAGCGGGTTCGACGCGATCCCGCCTTTGCCAAGGCAATGCTCGATGAGGCTGCCACGCTGTTCCTCAACGGCGAGGCGGATACGGCGCGTCTTGTATTGCGCGATCTGATAAATGCGGCCGTCGGTTTCGAAGCGCTTGCCGCCACCACGGGCATGCCGGCGAAGAGCTTGCACCGCATGCTGTCGAAGAACGGCAATCCGACCATGGACAATCTCGCGGCGATCCTTCGCGTCGTGCGCAAGAAGCTCAAGGTCGAGATTCAGGCGCATTCGGTGAAGGCGGCCTAGGCCCGGTCACGTATCCCCAGTCGTTAGCGATTGACCGGGAGCGATCTGCTGAGGCCGCGCCAGGAGGCGCGATCTCACACCATCGATTCATGCCGAAACGGATAGCGAATCACCGATACAGTCGTTCGTCGAAAGGCTGGCGCGACACTGTGAAGAATTTCATGCGATCCACGCGATCACGCCACGATGTCTTCACAATCGGTCGATAGCGTCCGCGCCCCTTCGTGATCCCTTGTGCAATCGGAGTCAGAATGAAGGCGATGCGCTGCTATTTCCTCAAGAATGGTGTCATCCGAGCGGTCGACGTGGTGCGCTGCACGACCGATGAAACGGGAATCGAACACGCCTTGCAATTATTCGAGAACCGCAAAGCAGAGTTCGCGGGTTTTGAACTGTGGGACGGCGCTCGCCTTGTGCATCAGCATCCGGCGAATGTGAGGCAGCCAGCGTGACGGGGGGTGATCGGCAACCAGCCCGATTCTTTTCGCGAGCCTCAGGGCGCTCCTCAAGCGGCAAACCGGCCTGGTGTCTTGTTCGCAGTCCGTCCGCGAACTGATTCGCGCCGTACGGCCACCGATTGCAGCGGCGCAGAAAGGCGCGCAAGAGCCGTACCACCCGTCATCAATGCCGCCATGACCCCGAACACATAGCGCCACGGGGTCGCCGGCATTGCGAGCGCCCACACCTGCTGGATGATGCTGTAGCCGGCATAGGTCGCCGGAACGGCGAATAGCAGCGCCACCAGGATGCGGAGGATCGGCGAACGGGTGCTGGCGAACAGAACCTGGCCGGTGACGAAGACCAGCGCGCCGACGATGAAGCCGACCAGAATGCCACCCATCGCACCGGCACCAGTATGGATTGCCCAGACGCCAGCGGCGAAGCCGGCATAGACTGGCAGCGCGAACACGGCGAACTGGTATAGCGCGACACAGGCCGCACCGAGGCCAAGGAACAACAGAATCACTACCAGCATCGGCACCTCCAACGACGCGAGTCTACCGTCGTTGGAATCGGTAGCGCCAGAGACACCTGCGCACCCATTATCGTTCAAAGGCTTAGCGCAACTAGGTGCAAATTAGGTGCGCAATCGCTGCGCTGCTTGCGGCGCGATGCTCCAGCTGAAAGCGGGCACGTGATGCGTGTTCTGCTCCTACGGCTCGGTGCCGTGCCCACCGGTGCAGGGCGTGGCGCGGTCGTCTCTCCGCGTAGTCGGCACCCTCGCCGCAGGTGTCATTTACGACGGAAGGGCTTGCGGCTTAGATCACCGAGCTACCCGGTCTAACGGCTGCGGACCCCGTCACCCGGAACGCTGAGCGCGATCCACGCACCCGAACCGGCAACGAGCGCGGCGGTCAACCACATCGCCGGAAGCGGCGCTCCTGTTGCTTGAGCGACCGCGCCCAGCAGCAAGGCGCCGATGGCGTAACCGGTGTCCCGCCAATAGCGATAAGTGCCGAGCGCCTTGCCGCGCCACAGCGCCGGCGTGCGATCGGACATCGCGGCAATCAGGTTCGGATAGAGCAGCGCCATACCGATCCCCATGATCACGGCGGCCGGCAGCCAGACGAACGGGCGGGCTCCGAGCGCCGTCGCCGCTATACCGGCGGCGAGCAGAAAAAAGCCGGCGACGACCGGTACTTTTCGACCGATGCGGTCCGCCAGGTGACCGGCCCAGAGCTGCGAGAAACCCCAGACCATCGCATAGGCGCCGGTGAGCCAGCCGACCTCGACCAAGCCGGCGCCGTGTTCCTTGAAGAACACCGGAAACATCACCCACACCAGAGCGTCGGCGATCTTGTTGACCGCGCCGCCCTGGCAAATGGCGCGGCCCGCCGGATCGCGGAACGAGATGCGCAGAAAGATCGCGCCCAGCGCCGGCTCCGGCTCCGGATGACGCGCGGTAGCCGCGTGTTCCTCCACATGCTCCGCCTTCATCCAAGCCAGGGTATCGCGGGTCCAAAACAGACAGGCGAGCGCTGCCGCGATCGTCACGAATCCGAACACGAGCAACGCCGGCCGTGCGCCGATATAGTGCGCGAGCCAGGCGGCACCGAAGCCGGCAAGACCGACCGCGACATAGCCCGTCGCCTCGTTGATGCCGACGGCGAGGCCGCGCTGGTTGTTCGCGGCGAGATCGATCTGGCTGGTCACGGTCATCGACCAAGTGAAGCCCTGGTTCACGCCCAGAAAGACATTCGCGGCGACGATCCACCACCAGTTCGGCGCAAAATAAATCAGCAGCGGGATCGGGATTCCCGCAAGCCACCCGGCGACCAACACCGGCTTGCGGCCGAGGTGATCCGCCAATCCACCGGCGACGAAATTGAGCGCACCTTTCACCAACCCAAACGAGACGACGAAGCTCGCTAGAAACAGAAATGCGCCTGAAGAGACCCCGAACTCGTGCGCCAGCGTCGGTAGCACGGCACGCTCCATCCCAGCCACCAAGCCGACGAAGAAGACCTGGACCGTTTGCAGCGCGAACTGCTCGCGGTTGGCGGCAATGCCGCGCCGATGGTGGGCGTGCAGTGGCAGTGCGTTGGTCGCGCTGCTGTTCATCCGGCGTTGGCGGCGCGCAATTCGGCCGCGTGCGGCGGCGGCACGGGAATGTCCTTCAGCATGAAGTGCATGAACTCCGCCTCGTCCTCGATCCGGAACGCGGCGTTGTGGCGTCGCTCGAAGCCGATGGTGGAAACCGGCTTGCCGCTCAGGCTGCGGCCGCAGACCGAGCCCGAATAGGCGCCCGGCAGCAGCTCGAGATAATCCGGCAGCGCCTTCAAGCGCTGCAGGCTGTGGAAGAGAGAGAGCGCGCCATCCCTGGCCGTCGCGGCAAGCTCGGTGCGGCCGACGTCGCCCACCATCAGCGTGTGGCCCGTGAGAACGAACCACGGCTCGTTGGAGCGCGTGCGATCAGTCACCAGCAGCGAAATGTGCTCGGGCGTATGTCCCGGCGTGTGCAGCACCTCGGCCGCCACGTTGCCGAGCGGCAGTACATCGCGGTCGCGCACGCCGCGGAAGGGCGCCGCGGCCTCGGCATCGGCGAATAGCACGTACTCTGCGCCGGCGGCGGCGGCCAAGCGGCGCCCGGCCGACAGGTGATCGGCGTGGATATGCGTGTCGACGACATAACAGATCCGCATGCCGGCTTCGCGGGCGGCATCGAGATAGGGCGCAACATCGCCGACCGGATCGACCACCGCGGCCATAGCCTTTCCGCCGCAACCGAAGAGATAGGACGCCGCGACTGGATCGGCGTGCAAAAACGAACGCAGGATCATCGACGCCTCCGGCTTGCGGCAGGCCCGGCGTCCATCGATTGGAGCACCCTTGACACACCGCAGTTATTCAATAATTCTGTTGAATGATTCTTTATGGTGCGAACGATGTCAAGTGCAAGTGCAAAACGAACGCTGCTTACCGGCCTTGCCGAAGTCGCTAAGGCCCTCGGCCATAGCTCTCGGCTGGAAATCCTCGAGCTCCTCGCGCAGGGTGAGCGCAGCGTCGATTCTGTCGCCGAGCGAGCTGGTCTTTCGATTGCCAACGCGTCCCAGCACCTGCGGCAGATGCGGCGCGCTGGCCTGCTCCTGTCGCGGCGCGAGGGCAAGCGCATCCTCTATCGACTGAGTGATCCGTCCGTGCTGGCGTTGACCGCGACGCTTCACCGAGTCGCCGAGCGCAACGCCGCCGAAGTGCGCGCCATTGTCGGCAGCTATTTCCGCCGTCGTGACGCGCTGGAGCCAGTGACACGGCGCGAGCTTGCTCGACGCCTGAAGGATGGCTTGGTTACGGTGCTCGACGTACGGCCGGCCGATGAATTTGCTGCCGGCCATCTGCCGAAGGCGGTCAACATCCCGCTGCGCGAGCTGGCGCGGCGCCTGCGCGAGATATCACGAAACCGGGAAATCGTCGCTTACTGTCGGGGGCCTTACTGTGTGCTCGCCTTCGAGGCCGTCGCTCTATTGCGCGAGCGCGGATTCAGGGTCCGGCGTCTGGAAGACGGCTATCCCGAGTGGAAGGCGGCGGGTTTACCAGTCATCCATTGAACGCAGGGGAGGCCAGACGATGCCGAGCGCAGTCATTCTGGATCTTGATTCGTACCGGCGAAGAGGCACAAGAAATTCCAAGCCCGACGCGGTCAGAACGCCAGCGCTGGACAAATGCGAGGAAGCATATCGGCAGCGCGATTGGACGGCGTTCGACAGATGGCTGCGAATTCTGGCGATGACACACGACCGTTGGGAGCACCTAAAGAACGAGGACCTAAATCAATCGCTCAAGCGCTCGTGGCAGCTGACGACGTAGCGGTCGCAAACGCTGTTCGTGTGATCGATGGCTTGAGTTTCGCGCACGATCAGCCTCGCGCCGCGGATGAACTCGATCGGATTTCGATCTGGAGTTCCGCGGATGCCCATTGTCCCCATTCCAGACGTCAGTTGGCAGCCACGCGTCGATCGGGCATGTCACGCGGGGCGTAACTATTGCTACTGTCAGACGTTCAACTTCTCGGAGCGTAACCACTTCTCGTGCAATGGCGCCCCTGGAGGGATTTGAACCCCCACTCCGTTGCCGGATGCAGATTTTGAGACACCCGCGCAGGCATTATATGTCAAAGGCTTAGACCAACTAGGTGCAAATATTAGGTGTCATGAGTTTATCGCGATCGGTACCATTATCACTCAATTGATTCGCCATCGGGGTGCATCGCGTCCTTAGCTCAACGATGTTCGAGATTATGTCGCAGCCCGTGGTAGCGCGCGTCAGAACACTTTGAGCAAGCCGCCCCTGCCCAGGATCATGATTTGATGCGGAAAACGGTATCTTTGGGCCATTTGCAGACATCGACAGGCCGGGGCTTCTTTGTAAAGCTGAAGATATGTCGCTAAGACGCACCATTGAGGTGATTTCAAAATTGGCGGAGCGTGGCGTCATCAAGCGCTACGCGATTGCCGGCGCGGTTGCCGCCCTGAACTACATTGAGCCGACTCTCACTGACGACCTCGATGTTCTTATTTCGATCGGCGATTTTACGAAGCGCAAGTCTGGCTTGATTCTGCTCGAGCCGATCGAAAAGGCTTTGGCCGAGATGGGCTACGTGAATCGTTCGGATGTCGGAATCGTCGTCGCGGGCTGGCCGG
>Ga0307372_10000701_pt1 | contig 58808 bp, 50 predicted proteins | sample OX1MG_FD_202533 | JGI IMG/M metagenome (GOLD analysis project Ga0307372, IMG submission 202533) | Soil microbial communities from Risofladan, Vaasa, Finland - OX-1 | ecosystem: Environmental > Terrestrial > Soil > Coastal area > Acid sulfate soil | place: Finland: Risofladan, Vaasa | collected...
CTCCTATTGCCAGTTGCAGTCCGTCGACGGGCGGGAGTGCGTGATTGACGGCAAGAAACTGCTGAACTTCAACGCGATCAATTACCTGGGGCTGGAGAATGATTCACGTTTGATCGAGGCCGCGCGGGAAGCGATCGGCCGTTGGGGCACGCTGGCCGGTTCGGCGCGTGCCGCCGCCGAGGTAAAACTGTTTGGGGCGCTCGAAGACCGCATCGCCGGCTGGTTGGGCGTGGACAACGTGATCGTCTATACGACGGTGACGCTCGCCAATCATGGCATCATCCCGCTGTTGATGCGCAAAGGTTCGCTCCTGCTCATGGACCGGGAAGCGCACAACAGCGTGCAGCGGTCGTGCATCGAAGCCAAAGGGATGGGGGCCAAGGTCTTGCAGTTCAAGCACGACGACTTTCGGCAACTGGAAGCCCAACTCCGCGTTCACCGCCGGCAGCATGGCCATGCCCTGATCGCCCTGGACGGCGTGTACAGCATGTCCGGCACCTACCTGAACCTGCCGCGCTACCAGGAACTGGCCGATGACTATGCCGCAATACTCTATATTGATGATGCCCACGGTTTCGGCGTGGTCGGCCCCCAGGGCCGTGGCATCGTGAGCCACTTCGACGCCAAGTATGACAACACGATTTATGTGGCCTCGCTCGAGAAGGGTCTGGCCAGCCTCGGCGGCTTCGTGGTCGTGCCCAAGGCGTTCCGCGACTACGTCCGTTTCAATTCCTATACCTACATCTATGCGGGCCAGTTGCCTCCGCCCTACCTGGCCAGCGCGCTGGCGGCCTTCGATGTGCTCGACGAGGAAGGGCCGCAGCGGCTGTCTCGACTCCGCCTTCATATCTCGCACTGCAAGAGGGAGCTCACGAGCATGGGCTTCGAGATCGTGGGTGAGAACCAGCCCTTCCCGCTGATCATGGTCAAGATCGGGCAATTGGAGGAGGCTGCCCGCGTCTCGCAGTTCTTCTATGACGAAGGAATCCACATCCTCACGGTCGGGTTTCCGGTGGTTCCCAAGTCGCGAGGCTTGATGCTCCGCATCTCGCTGTCGGCCAGCCACACTGAGGCCCAGGTCGAACGTCTGATCGCTGCCTTCCGCAGGTTCCGCGCCCAATCCAATTCCGTAGCCGCCCCCGTGGACGTGCAACATGGGGAAGTGCAACATGAAGTGCTTAAAAGTTCGAGCAGTTTCATCGCCGCTTGAATGGCGGCGGTTCCTGAGTTTTCCCAAAGAGCTGTACGCCGAAGAGCCGCGTTGGGTACCACCTCTGGCACGCGACGAGGAGCAGCGAGTCGGCTTCCGCCGCCATCCCTTTCACGACGCGAATCGCGTGCAGGCGTTCCTGGCTGAACGAGATGGCCAAGTGGTCGGACGGATCGCCGCCATCCACAACCTGCGGCATAACCACCACCACGGAGAACGACGCGGGTTCTTCGGGTTCTTTGAGTGCCGCAACGACGGTCCGGCCGCTCGTGGACTGGTGGGCGCCGCGGCCGACTGGCTCGCGGCCCGCGGGCTGACCGATCTTCGTGGGCCGATGAGCCCCAGTATCGATTATCAGGTGGGAGTGCTGGTGGACGGTTTCGACGAACCACCCTCATTTATGATGCCCTACAATTCGAGCTACTATGCCGGCCTGCTTGCCGAGTGTGGTCTGGCGAAGTCGCAAGACCTGTTCGCTCTGGCGTTCAGCCGCCGGCAAGCGCCCGCTGTGCTGCCGCGGCTGTGGCGCGTGGCGCAGCGGGTGATCGAGCGGCATAACGTGCGTATCCGCCCGCTCGACCGCCGGCGGTTTCGCGACGATCTCGACCTGTTCCTTTCCGTCGTCAACCGATCGCTAACGGGGCACTGGGGACATGTGCCGCTCTCATCGGCTGAAATGAACCACATGGCCGCGGGCATGCGTTGGTTGTCGGCGCCGGAATTGGCGTTGATCGCGGAGATCGACAGACAGCCCGTTGGCGTGGCGCTGGCGCTGCCCGATTACAATCCGCGAGTCAAGCGAATCGGCGGCCGATTGCTTCCCTTCGGATTTGTGGGGCTCTTGGCCGGGAAGCGCCGGATCAAACACCTGCGTGTCATGGCGGTCAACGTGCTGCCCGAGTGGAAGAGGTCGGGCCTGGGCATAGCCCTGACCGCCACGTTGCTTTCGGCGGCGCTGGAGGGCGGGGCCGAAGAAATGGAATTCTCCTGGGTTGCCGAGTCGAACCCCCTCTCGCACGGCTCGCTTGAGACCGGCGGCGCGCAGCGTTCCAAGACCTACCGCGTCTACGACGCGCCGATACCGTAGTGCCGCGGCGACGCTCTTGCATTCGCCTGTTAGTTTGATACCATAGCAGCTACTCATCGCCGTCGCGCCAGAATATCTGCGCGGCGCGACGAGGCAAAAGTCGTCGGAAGACTAGTTCAAGGGAACCCGGCTTGGCCGGGCTCCTGTTTACGAGTAAGCCGGCGTGGGTCGATCGCCCTTCGAGGGCGCTCGTCCACGTCGGCTTTTTTGTTGGTTTCGAACGTTTTAAGGAGTGTGCTATGCCCGAGGGCAAAGTAAAAAAGGTCGTTGCGGACAAAGGGTTCGGTTTTATCGAGGGGCCGAGCGGTGGGGACGTTTTCTTTCACCACTCCAGCGTCGCTGGGCAAGGGTTCGACAATCTGGCGGAAGGGCAACGCGTCACGTTCGAGATTGACCAAGGGGGCGGTGGAAAAGGCAAGGGGCCGCGGGCCACGTCCGTGCAGCCCATCTGAGGCCGACGGTTGTGGCTTAGCCACCGGCATTGCTACATCATTGACAGCACACGAGAGGCGTTCGGACACCTGGAAGGCGCCGCAAGGCAAGGAGGCGTTCAAGTAGGGTATAGGTATGAGCGAAATAGGTCAGCGATCCGTCTTGGACCGAGTGCGGTGGGATTATCTCGTGCCGATTTTGAGTCTGCACGTGTTGGCTTTGTTGGTGTTCGTTCCCTGGCTTTTCAGTTGGACGGGGCTGATCGCCTTCGTGCTGGGGATCAATTTCTTTGGCCAGTTGGGAGTGCCGATCGGCTACCATCGCTTGCTGACGCATCGCAGCTTCCAGGTGCCGATCTGGCTGGAACGCTCCTTCGTGGTGCTGGCCTTGTGCTGTGGGCAAAACACGCCCGCACGCTGGGTCTCGTGGCATCGCATGCACCACCAGCACTCCGACGACCGCGACGATCCCCACAGCCCGCTGGTGGCTTTTTTCTGGTCGCACGTCGGCTGGCTGTTCTTCGAGAAGGGAGAAAATCACAGCGCCGCCTTTTACTACAAGTATGCGCGAGACCTTCTGGACGACCGGTTTTACATGCACCTGGAAAAACATCGCGCGACGGCGGCGTTCATCTATCTCGGCCACGCGCTGCTGTTCTTCCTGGTCGGCCTGGCCGCGGGCTGGGCCGCCACGGGCGCGTGGACCGCCGGGCTGCAATTCGGATTGAGCCTCTTGGTGTGGGGCGTGGTGCTGCGGACGGTTTATGTCTGGCACATCACCTGGGCCGTCAATTCGCTGAGCCACATCTTCGGTTATCGCAATTACGAAACGGGCGACGAGAGCCGCAACAATTGGTTCGTGGCGGCCATCACCGGCGGCGAGGGCTGGCACAACAATCATCACCACGACCCGACCAGCGCCTCCGTGCAACATCGCTGGTGGGAGCTCGATCTCAACTTTTACATCATCAAGGGCCTCGAATGGCTGGGCTTGGCCACCAATGTCGTGCCGCAGAAACATCGACGGCGGCGAAACAGGCCCGGCTCGTTGGCCGCGCCCGCCGAAGCGGGACCGGTAGAGTGCTGATAAGATGTTTGCCTTCAGTCAAAGGGCCGTTGAAAGAGGCGTCGCGAGATGAGCAACAAGTCCAAGCGGCATGGCGATCACCACGGACCGAACAGCGATCGCTGGCTGCCGCACAAAGATTGGCGCATTTACGTCGGCGTCGCGCTGATGCTCGTCGCCATGTTTGTCTATCTGGCGACGATGGATGAATCGCTGCCGCCCGGCGGGCCGGCGCAGCAACCGGTTCCCGCGTCTTCGGGTCCCTAGATTAATGATTTTGCCGCGCTCATCCTGACCAGGGCGCGCTGGTGCTCATTGATGCAGCGCTCTTCCATCAGCCTCGATGCGCGGTCCAGCCGCTCCGTGGTTAGCCGACGGCAAGCCGCATCTAAATCGGCCCAGACGTCCGTAGCTTCCGTGGTTTGCGCGGCGGCAATCGCAAGCCGCCAGGTCAAGCCGCCGCCTTCGTCGTGGCTCATGGTGGCTTCCGCTGGAGATGGGAAGTTGGCTCAGCAGATGTCTCAGCTTAGCAGACCAGCGAACGAAAGATAGGGCCACTCGCCAGGACCACACTCATCGTTGCCTATCAGCGGTGCCGCTGTTGCAATAGCGCTCGCTTCCGCGGGCGACGACGTCAATTTGCAGCGTCGAGTGCGCCCCTTTACCAACCCATCCAGAACGCCTACAATGGCGACTCGCTCGATTTCACGTGCATCGCGAGTGCTGGTGCCGAGAGAGAGTGCGAGGTCGTCGGAAGACTAATTCAAGGGAAACTCAGCCAAGCTGAGAGTCCCGTCTTAAGAGTAAGCCGACGTGGTTGGATCACCTGGGGTGATCCGCCACGTCGGCTTTTTTTGTTGACTGTGGACGGCCATTTTGGAGAACGCGCTTCGCTTGATTTGGAAAATGTACTCATCTTAATGGAGTGTGCGTCTTGATCGACCTAAGTTGTTCCATGCGGGTGTTGGTAGTGGATGACAACGACGATGCGGCGGCCAGCATGGTCCTCTTGCTCAAACATCTCGGACATGAAGCGCACGCCGCCGGCGGAGGAAGCATCGCGTTGGGGCAGGCGGCGCTGCTGACGCCCGACATCATGTTCATCGACCTGGCGATGCCGCCGACCGACGGATTGAGCCTGGCGCGTCAATTACGGCAGACGCCGAAATTTGCCCATGTGCCGCTGGTCGCGGTGAGCGCGTTGGTTGACGCCGAGCACCGCGCTCAGGCCAGCGCCGTGGGCTTCGACGACTTTTTACCCAAGCCGTACCCGATGAGGCAGTTGCTGGAGACACTCGGCCGCCAGCAGGCGAAGGCCCTCAGCGCCCGTGGCCGCGCGAAACAGAGACGCCCCTCGGCCGAGCGAACTCGTTCGCGAACACGGATCGAAGAATCGCCTCCGGTCTCGGCGGACCAATCCTCGGCCGAAACACAAGTGGCGGTCGCGATAACAAAATCGGGCCTCAGCAGCACGCTCACGTTGCCCTCCCGCGCCGCCGCCAACGAGTTGCGTCGCTGGCTGAAAGAGCAGCGCTGTCGCATTGGACCGGTATTCCAGCGGCATGGCGACCTGATGCAATTCTCCTTCTGCGTCTATTCTCGGCGGCAAGCCCTGGGTGAGATCGTGGCCATGAATGTCCGGTTCCGCAATGCCGGCCGCAGCCCTTTAATAAGATGAATTCAGCAGTGATTCGCGAAACGTGATCAGGATGCAGCACGACGGTGGCCACCGGGCCTACTCGAATCGTCGGTGGGTCGACAAGCTGATGGCGATGAGCCTCGACCTGCTGGGTGGCAGCTCTTACGTGTGGGACAAGCAGCAGACCTGCGTTCATCGCAGTTACACGAACATCACCGTGAGGCAACGAGCGAATGTCCCTTGCCTTATTCCGCCGCGCCTGTACAATGTCCACATCAGCTTGGTGACTAGGCCACCTGCTTGGTTCGAGGCTGATTCAAAGTTGGTCGGATGACTAGTCGAAGAGCAACCCGGTTTTGCCGGAGAGCTCGTTTAAGAGTAAGCCGACGTGGTGGAATACCTCAGGGTATTCCACTACGTCGGCTTTTTTTGTTTCGCATTCGGACGGAAAAAGATCCTCGCGATGCAGGGAGCATGAAAGATGGCTGCTCAACAATCTCAGAATTACGATCTGGCCCTCGGCGAAGACGAGCGAGAGGAACTTATCCATGCCCTGCAGCAGTGGAAAGTTGGAGCGGCAGCGGATCCGACGGCCGGCAATAAGAGGCCGACGATCTACGCACTGGCGCGACAGAATCGCACGCCGCTTGAGCGATTTCGCACGCGATCGCGTTGTTCATAGCGTGGAAATATCGGCGACGGCCGCCAGTCGGGGCAATCGTTCGATTCGGCACGCGTGGTGCATCTAAGAAACTCAGAGGGCGACACAACTTTTTTAAGGAGAGTTTGACCATGTTACAGTTAGCAATCGCTTGCCTCGTGATCGCTTTGATCGCTGCCGTGCTCGGCTTCGGCGGGCTGGCAGGTTCGATGATGGGAGTGGCGAAAATCCTGTTCGTCGTGTTCCTCATTTTCGCGGTGCTGTCGTTCTTGGGAGGCGGGTTCAGAAGGGGCCGTTTCTGGGGGTAACAAGTATTCCGGGCCCGGATTGTGTTTGAGATTCAAGATCAATAAGGAGAAACAAATGTCTACTACAAGTGACCTTGGCAAACAGGCCTCGGAAGTGAAGCAAGACCTGCAGGAAATGGGCGAGACCGTCAGGGACGCGGCCCAGGAAAAGCTCGGACAAATGGGCGCACGAGCGTCGGCGTATTGTGAGCAAGGGCGAGAGAAGGCGCATGGCGTGGCGTGTGCTTGCGAGCAATACCTCCGCGAACGGCCGCTGCAATCCGTTTTGATGGCCGCCGGCGTCGGCTGGTTGCTCGGTCGCTTTGGGAAACGCCGCTGATTGCCTACGAAGAAGTCGACAACGGTGACAAAGAACTTGTTGGTTGGCCCAAACGACGGCTGACCGGACCTCTGTGCTTCAACTCATTTCTTTACGGGTGACTTATGTTGTGGACTGTTTTGCTTGTACTGCTGCTGATGTGGGCGTTGGGATTGGGCTTCGGCGTCGCCGGCAACCTGATCCATCTTCTCTTGGTCGTTGCAGTCGTGGTTTTGATCGTCAACTTGCTTCAGGGTCGCAGAGTGGCCTAGCCGATGCTGCCATCACGTTGATTGCAAGTACCTTTTCCCCATGGGCGAATGCGTAAGGCGGCCAATGGGCCGAGCGCACGTCGCGAACACTTCTGGAGGTTTTTGTCGTGAAACGCATTTTTGTTCTTTGGATGGTTCTGGGCCTCGCCATGGCGGCGACGATGGGTTGCGAAAACAAAGCGAAGGTTGAAAGAAAAGAGACGGTTACCACGCCTGGTGGCTCAACCACGACGACCGACGAACACACCGTCGAATCATCGGGCAAGAACCCGCCGGGCAACTCACGTGGCGAGAAGGCGAACTAACGCGACTCCCGCTAGAGGCTGGTGAGTCCGTGAGATCCTGCCGGGCAACCTGCCAACCTAAACATGATTGGTATCGTGGCCCGAGGCGGACCTTATGCGGCTCAGATTTGCACGGCCTGTGCCGACGCGTGTGCTCGATGTGCCGGGGCGTGCGAGAAATTTCCCGACGAGGAGCATCATCGCTTTGATCGCCGCTTGCTCGGCTTTGGTGGGTTTGCAGGTCCCTTGATTGGAGTGGCGAAAATTCCGTTCGTCGTCTTTTTCATTTTCTCAGTGCTGTCGTTCGTGGCAGGGGGATTTAGGCTGAAGGGAGACTGCGCATGGCGCCCTCGGACCAGTTCGTCAAATCAGCGTTGTTGTTGGGGGCGGTCGCTGTGGTCGTCGCGGCCCTTTACCTGGCCAAGGGCGTGCTGGTTCCCTTGACGCTCGCCGTGCTGTTGAGCTTCCTGTTCAGTCCGCTGTGCAATTGGCTCGAGCGGCGCAGGCTGGGCCGTATTTGGGCTGTCTTGGTTACGGCCATGCTGGGCTCCGCGGTGCTGGGTTTCGCGGCCTGGATGGCCGTGATTCAAATGACTGCTCTGGCACCCAAAATGCCCGAATACCAGCAGAACCTCCAAGCGAGACTGCATGCGGTGAATGAGTACTTCGTCGCCGCGTTGAGCAAGTTAACAACAACGGCGGAGGACGTGGGGGAGGATCTCCCGCAAACGGAACAGGCCGACGGGCCACGGGGGACCGACGCGCACCCCTACTCGGTCCGCGTACTTTCCTCGCCGGCGAGCCCCTTGCAAGTCCTGGGAGGGACCTTTGGCACGCTGCTCGAATGGTTGGGCTCGGCGGGCATCGTCATCATTCTGGTGGTCTTCTTCCTGGTCCGCCGTGAGGATCTGCGCGATCGCTTCATCCGGCTGGTGGGAACAGGTCAGGTGACCGTGACCACTCAGATGCTGGCAGACGCCGCCACGCGGGTCAGCCGATTCCTTTCGGTGCTGTTTGTCCTGAATGCCACGTTCGGCGTTGCGGTCGGCATTGGGCTATACCTGCTCGGAGTGCCCAACGCCATCCTGTGGGGGATCCTGGCCGCGACTTTGAGGTTCGTTCCCTACATCGGCCAGTGGATTGCCGCAGCACCGCCGATCTGCCTGGCGATGGCCATCTCGCCGGGCTGGCTGATGCCCCTCCTCACGTTCGGACTGTTTTTGGTCCTGGGAATTTTCTGGGGGAGTGTTTTGGAGCCCTGGCTGTATGGCAAGGGCACCGGCGTGTCGGCGGTGGCGGTGCTGGTGGCGGCGGTTTTCTGGACGTGGTTGTGGGGAATCGTGGGACTGCTGCTGGCGACCCCCTTGACCGTCTGCCTGTTGGTGATCGGCAAGCACGTTCCCCGACTGTCGTTCCTGCACGTTCTGCTGGGGAACGAGCCGGTATTCGAGCCCACCAGACGGGTCTATCAGCGGCTCCTGGCGGGAGATCAAGAAGAGGCCGCCGAATTGTTCGAGGATGAAATTCAGAGCAGGCCGCTGGTCGAGGTCTACGACACGCTGCTCATTCCGGCGCTGGCGTTGGCCGAGACGGATTGGCATCGTGGCGAACTGGACGACGGCAGACACAACTTCGCTTTGCAGAGCCTGAAGGAGATGATCCACGATAGTGGTGAGGGCCGGCAGGAACTGCACGCGAACGACGGCATCGACAATGGCAACTCGCCTCGGCCTTGCATCCTCTGCCTGCCCGCTCGCGACGAGGCGGACGAAATCGCCGGCATGATGCTCGGGCAATTGCTGGCGATGGGCGAATGCCTTGTGCAATCGGTGTCGTATACGGTCTCGGCCGGCGAGTTGGTTGATCTTGTCGAGCGACGCAAGCCCGACGTCGTGTGTATTTCGGCCACGCCTCCCGCCGCCGTGATGCACGCCCGCCACCTGTGCAATCAGGTGCGTGGTCGATTTCCGGACGTGCCTGTGGTTGTGGGACTGTGGAACGCGCAAGGCGACTTGACCAAGGCGCGAACGCGCATCGGTGGTGCGGAGACAACGCACGTCGTCGCCACGTTGGCGGAGGCGCAAGAACAGGTCCGCCTATTGATCGAGCCGCTTTCGCGGCGTTCCGATGGGCTCGCCTTGCTTTGAGCGGACCGCCGACAAGGGCCCGGCGACATTTGAAGCCGCGGGGAGCGGGATCGCCGCTAACCCCATGGTCTTTTCGTTGGTTTTGAGGCTGCAAACCTGGCCGCCGCCCAGCGACGTCGCCGGCACGCCGGGAGTGTATATTGGCGATCAAATCGTTGCCTTACCCGAACCCTTATGTCTTTTCTTAGTCTTCTCCTTGGGCGCCCGCTGGCGTCCAGCGAACAAGCGGAACGCAAGATCGGTGTTTTTGCTGGAGTGCCGGCTTTGGGGCTCGATGGGCTCTCTTCGTCGGCCTACGGGCCCGAGGCTGCGCTGACAATACTATTGCCCTTGGGATTGAGCGGCGTTTGGTATATCGGGCCGATCACCGTTTTCATCCTGCTGCTATTGGGGCTGCTCTACCTTTCCTATCGCCAGACCATCGGAGCCTATCCCGTCAATGGCGGCTCGTACACGGTCGCGAAAGAGAACCTAGGAACCAACGCCAGCTTGTTGGCCGCCGCCGCACTCATGATCGACTACGTGCTGACGGTGGCCGTGGGAATTTCGGCCGGCGTCGCCGCGCTGGTTTCCGCGGTTCCTTCGCTGCATAAATACACGCCGCCGATGTGCATGGTCATCCTGCTGCTAATCACTCTGGCGAATTTGCGAGGCACGAAAGATGCTGGCTGGGTCTTTGCTGCCCCGACCTACCTGTTTATCGGCGCCTTGGGCTGCGTGCTGATCACCGGCATCGTCAAGGCCATTGCCAGCGGCGGTCAGCCGCAACCGTTGGTCGCGCCGCCGCCAGTTCCCGAAGCGACCGAGGCGGTCGGGCTTTGGCTGTTATTGCGCTCCTTCGCCAGCGGTTGCACCGCCATGACCGGAGTCGAAGCCGTGAGCAACGGCGTCAGCGCGTTCGAAGACCCTACGGTGCGTTTCGCGCGGCGCACGTTGACGGTGATCGTTGTCATCTTGGCGATGCTGCTCGGGGGCGTCTCCTACCTGGCTCAGTCATACCATGTCGGCGCCATGGACCAGAATCAGCCTGGCTACCAGAGTGTCCTTTCGCAATTGACTGCCGCCGTGGTGGGCCGGGGTGGGCTGTATTATGTCACCATCGGCAGCGTGCTGACCGTCCTGTGTTTGTCGGCCAACACCAGTTTTGTGGATTTCCCGCGATTGTGCCGGCTGGTCGCAGGCGACGACTTCATGCCGCGTTCGTTTGCCGTTTCCGGGCGCCGACTCGTCTATTCGGTGGGCATCCTGTTCCTGGCCGCAAGTGCCGGCGTCTTACTGTTTGCATTCGACGGCATCACGGATCGACTCATTCCGTTATACGCCGTCGGCGCATTCACGGCTTTCACGCTGTCGCAAGCCGGCATGGTCGTGCATTGGCGGAAGGTGCTGTGCGGTCCGCAACAGCGGACATCGCAAAACAAGGCCTCCAACGTCGAGCAACCCGGCGTGAATCCACCCGAGGAGGCCGGGAGCCGCGGGCGTGTGCTCGTCCGCATGGCCGTCAACGCTGCGGGCGGAACGGCCACGGGCATGGCTCTGGCAATCATCCTGGCGGCCAAGTTCTTGGAAGGAGCCTGGATTACGATCGTGGCCGTGCCCGTCATGCTGAGTTTTTTCAAGCTGATTCGGCGCCATTACCGCCAAGAGCAAGTTCAGACGGGTGCTCCCGGCCCATTGCGGTTGAGCCACAACGAGCCGCCCGTGGTGGTCATGCCGATTCGAGCTTGGGACCGGCTGGCCGGCAAATCGTTGCGGTTTGCCATGCGGCTTTCGCCGGACGTGATTGCACTTCACCTGTCGCATCTGAGCGGCGATGCCGACGACGATGCTCAGGATACGATTCAGCAGCAGTGGTCACGGGACGTCGCCGAGCCAGCACGGCAGGCCGGCCTGCCGGCGCCGAGGCTGGAAGTGGTGAATTCGCCCTACCGCACCTTGGTCGAGCCCTTACTCGCCGAGATTGGTCGGATCGAGACGGAGTTCCCACACCGGATCATCGCCGTCATCGTTCCCATGCTCGTGCAAAGGCACTGGTGGCAATGGGTTTTGCACACGCGGCGGGCGAGCAAGTTGCGAGCGGCATTGATGCAAAAAGAAGATAGCCGAGTCGTGGTGATCAGTGTGCCGTGGTATCTGCATGATTGACGGCCAGGGCGTGTTGCAGGTCACGGGCATGGTCATCGACTTCCTGTACCGCCGGCGAAACGAAACAACGCCGAAGAACTATTCCGTCTAGCGCGTCCTCCCGAATCCGACCAGCGCAATGTCGTCTTGCTGGCTGCGGCCGGCGGCGAATTGCTTGACGACGTGGACCACCCGCTCGCCCAACGCCCGGGGAGAATAGTCGCTGCCCCGCACGGCGGCTAGAACCCCTTTCGTCTGGAACTGGTCGTTGTTGACGTCCATGGCCTCGGTGACGCCGTCGGTGAACGCCAGGATGCTGTCGCCCGGCTCCAGGGAAATATGGCACGGGGCGTATTCGAAGCCGCTCTGGATGCCGAGGGGCAAGCCGATCAACTCGTTGCCGACCGCCTCTGCCACGGACCGCGTGGCGCGGTGGTAGAGGAGGGGAGACGGGTGGCCGGCGTTGACCAGCGTCACGGTATGGCTCTCGTGGTCGAGGATTGCAGCGACCAGGGTCACGAACCGGTCGGCAATCCCGGACTGGCTCAACAACGAGTTCAGCTTGCCGACGGCGACGGCAAGATCCGGCTCCGTCAGCATGCAGAACCGCGCATCGGCGCTGAGCTTGGCCATCAGCAAGGCCGCCACCACCCCCTTGCCGGCTACGTCGCCCAGCAGCATGGCCACCCGTTGCCGCGGCAGGGGGATGAAGTCGTAATAATCGCCGCCGATCTCATAAGCTGACTCGTAGTAGTCGAAGAACTCATAACCCCGGACTTCCGGCATGCGCTGCGGCAGAAAACCGCGCTGCACCTCGCGGGCCAACTCCAGGTCGAGCTTGAGCCGCTCACGCGCCAATTCCAGTTGCCGGCTGTACTGCTCCAGCTCGATTTGCAGGCGGCGGAGCTTCAGGTGCGTCTCGACGCGGGCGTGCAACTCTTCCATCTGAAACGGCTTGGTGAGGTAATCAACTCCGCCGATGGCGAACGCTTTCACCTTGTCCAAGGGTTCGGCGAGAGCGCTGATGAAGATGATGGGAATACCCTGCAGCTTGGAGTCGGCTTTGAGGCGTTCGCATACCTCGTAGCCGTCCATCTCCGGCATATTGATGTCCAGCAAGATCAAGTCCGGCGGATGGCGCCCGGCCGCCAGCAGCGCCAGTTTGCCGCTGGGAACGGGGCGGACTTTATATCCGCGGTCTTTGAGCATGCCGGCCAGCACCTGAAGATTGGCGGGGGTGTCGTCCACGACCAAGATGCTGGCGGGTTGCGCGGCGCCAACTTTAGGCTTCTCCGGATTCAATGCGGGCTCCCCGTGCCGAATAGATCAAGCAGTTTTTCGTATTGAAAGCCCTCGGCCAGGCGGCGCAGCCCCTGAGCGATGCGAGGATCGTGGACTTCAACCTCGTCGATCTTTGCCAGCAATTGGTCCAAATCCGCCGTGACGACGGCTTCACGCATCGCCTCGATGAGTTCTGGCGGCCAGCCGGTTAGAGATTCAGGCGCGAGCTCGGCCACTTCCTCTTGGCGCGCATTCTCGGGATCCGCGGCGTAAACGTACTCCACCCCTGCGTGCCTGTGAATCTTCTGAAACAGCTCGGCTTCCCTGTACGGCTTGCTGATAAAATCGTCGGCGCCGATCGCCATCAAGTCCAGGCGGTTCTCCTCCATTGCGCTGGCCGTCACCGCAATAATCTTGGGTTCCTTGCCGCCGGCGAGGGCCCGGATACGGCGGATCGCCTCGCGGCCGTCCATCACCGGCATGCGGAAATCCATCAGGACCAGATGGGGCCGCCACTGCTCAAACGCCTGGACGGCTTCCGCTCCGTTGATCGCCAGACGGATCTCGAAGCCGACGGGGGCCAGAAGCTGAGCCAGCAACTGGCGGTTGTCCTCGATGTCATCGGCGATCAGCACGCGGCACGTCGCCTGCCCGGGCTGGAGCCTCACGACATGCCGAGGCGTATCCTTCGCTTGGACCGCTTGGGCGTCGCCCTCCTTCAAAGGCAGTCGAATTACGAAAACGCTGCCTTTACCAACCTGGCTATTGACCGTGATGGCTCCGCCCATCAGCCGCACAAACTCTTGGCTGATGGCCAGGCCCAGCCCCGTGCCGGTCCCCGCCAGTTGCCCACTCTTGGTCTGCTCGAAGTGGCGGAACAACTTGTCTTGGTCTTCGGGCGAAATGCCCGGCCCCGTGTCCTCGATCTCCATCCGCAGAAAAGTTCCCGCCGCCCCATTGCGGTCCGCGCCCGCACGCACGCCAATGCCGCCCTGCTCGGTAAACTTGACGGCATTGCCCAGCACGTTGATGAAGACCTGACGCAGCTTGTTGATATCGGCCACAATGTACTGGGGCACGTCGCCGATCATCTCCACCGAGAACGACAACTCTTTCTCATCCGTGCGGACGCGGAACATCATCTCCAGATCTTTAAGCAGGGCAGGCAAGTCGAACGTGGAGAGATTCAGGGTGGTGCGGCCCGCTTCGATCTTCGACATCTCCAGGATGTCGTTGATCAGGGCCAGCAGATGCTCGCCGCTGCGATTGATGGTTTGCAGGTACTGGCATTGTCGGTGGGTCAGATCCTGGTCGCGGAGCATCAACTGAGAGAACCCGAGGATGGCGTTCATCGGGGTGCGGATTTCGTGCGACATGTTGGCCAGGAAAACGCTCTTGGCGCGGTTGGCTTGCTGCAACGATAGCTCGTAACGTTTGCGTTCGGTGACATCGCGGGCGGCGGCGAACACGCCCTGCAGCTTGCGGTCACGGTCGTGAAAGGTCGTCGCGTTGTACGAGACGACGGTTTCCTTGCCGTCCCTGGCGCGCGCGGTGAGCTCGTAGTCGGTGAGTTTGCCTTCGCCCAGCACCCGCTTGATGCCGGCCTCGGCCCGTTCCGGGTCGGTGAAATAGCACTTGAACGGCGCGCCGATCAGCTCGTCGCGCGTGCATCCAGTGAGTGCCTCCATCTGCTTGTTCACGTCGGTAATGATGCCGCGCGGGTCGGTGGTTATCAGGGCATCAATGTTGGATTCAATCAGGGAGCGGGTGTAGAACTGTTGGTCGCGCACGCGCTGATCGAGCAGCATCCGCTCGGCTTCCACCTGCTTGCGCGCGGTATTATCGGTGCCGATCAGCAAATAACCGATGATCCCCCCTGGGGCGTCGCGCAGCGCCGTGACCGAGACGATCGCCGGAAAGCGGCTGCCGTCCTTGCGGATGTAGGTCAATTCGTAGATGTCCTCGATCCCGCGCGAGGCCTTGAAAACCAACGCCTCGAAGCCGGGCGTGATTGGCGTGCCAAGCTCGGCGCTCAGGGCGTTGGCGCGCTCGATCACTTCCTGCGGATCGGAAATGTCGGCCGGGGTAATCGTGTTCATCACCTCGGCGGCCGTGTAGCCCAACATGCGCTCGGCCCCGACGTTGAAGATTTGAATGACCCCCTTTTCGTCGGTGGCGATGCTGGAGAAGTTGGCGCTGTTGAAGATCGCGCTCTGCAGCGCCCCGCGCACCGTATCGACAATGTTCAGGGCGTAGCTCTGAATATCCTCAACGAGCGGTTCGCGGTTCATCGGGAGCGTCTTTCCTCATCTTGCGCGCAGCCAACCTAATCTACAGGGCGATCGGACCGGATTCAAGTGAACCACCCCAGCCTTGTGTTGTGTCTCATCTCCACCGATTGCGGTCGATGCCGAACGGTTGGGGTGGTGAACGAGACGGTCTTCGAACCCGCCAGGCGGGTCTATCAGCGGTTGGTGGCGGGAGATCACGAAGAGGCAACCGAATTGTTCGGGGATGAACTTCAGAGCAGGCCGCTCGTCGGCTGTTATTTCTTCGCCGCACGGTACAAAGGTGACTCGGCCAGGGTAAAGAGAACGAACGCTTCGCCGGTTACGGTGCTGATGTCGTGGTGCAAGCTTAGCACCTGGACGCCGGTGATCTCCCGGACCATCGCTTCCAGGAGCGGCTTCGCCGTTTCAATCAGGTGCGTCCGTACTTGCTTGAGCAAGTCCCTGCCTTTATCGGACGGGGATTTGGCAAGCTGTTGTTCGGCGGGCGTCAGCAAGCCCTGCAGCCGGACGACCAGGAAATCGCCGTGCAGGTAGGCGCGAATTTCCTTGGGGCCTCGGCCCCTATATTCCTGCTCAAAGCGGCTGATCCCTTCGCAGACGGCGGATTCGATTTCTCCTTGGGTTTTCATGCTGGTGGTGAGGCGGGAACAGTCGCCAAGATTTCCAGAACTTTTCCGAAATCGCCCGGCTTGACCAGGTGGTGATCGAACCCCGCTTCCTGCGAACGCTGGCGGTCGGTCTCCCGTCCGTAACCGGTCATGGCGACGAGCACCGCGTTGTTGAGAGCCGGCTGTTGCCGAATCCGCTTCGCTACCTCAAACCCGTTCAGTCCCGGCAAGCCGATGTCCAGCAGCACCACGTTTGGTCGGTAATCGAGGGCCGCTTCCAGAACTCCGGCGCCGTCGTATGCCGTGCGGACCTCATGGCCGGATTCTTGCACCAGCATTGCCAACGTCGTCACCGTATCCACATTGTCATCGACCACCAACACCCGCAGGGATGGTCCGGCCGGCTGCGCTTGTTCGGTTTCAGGCGATGGCGGCCGCGGATCGGGCGGCGGCACGACGGGCAGCCGCACGACGAACTCGCTGCCTTGTCCCAAGAAGCTGGAAACCGCCACCGTTCCCGCATGCATCTCGACCAATCGCTTCACCAACGCCAGGCCGATGCCCAGCCCGCCTTGCGCGCGGTCCAAGGACCGTTCGCCCTGCGTAAAGAGGTCAAAAATGCGGGGCAAAATCGCCGGTGCGATGCCTACGCCCGTATCGCGCACCCGTAGCACCGCCTCGTCGCCCTCTGGATGAACGGTCAGCCAGACGCGGCCGCCGTCGACCGTGTACTTGGCGGCATTGGTGAGCAGGTTCACCACCACCTGCTCCAAGCGGGCCGCGTCGGCGTACAGCCAGATGGCCTGCGCCGGCAGCGACACCGTGAGCTCGTGCTTGCGTTGGTCGATCAGCGAGCGGACCGTGGCCACCGCGTCGTCCACAACGCCGCTCAGGGCCATCCGTTCTTTGTGAAGATGAATCCTGCCGGTGGAAATACGCGAGACTTCGAGCAGTTCGTCAACGATCCGTCGCAGTTGTCCCACCTGGCGCTCAATGATGCTGGCCGACTGCTGCAGCACCGGGTTCTCGACGCCGTTCAGGCGATTTCGATTGCTGTGCAGCCGCAGGAGCACAGCGGCGTTGAGAATGGGGGTGAGTGGGTTGCGAAGTTCGTGGCTGAGCATCGCCAGAAACTCATCTTTGCGGCGGTCCAGTTCGGCCAGTTCGTCGGCCCGCTCTCGCACGGCGGAAACGTCTTCGACGGCGAGCAAGATCAACTCAGGGTGCTTGGAATCCGGAGGGAACGGCCGAGCGTTGAGCAGCATCGACTTTCGGCCGAGGCTCGGAAAGGAGTGTTCCACCTCAAAGTCATGCACGGTTTGATTGCGGGAAATGACTTCATCCAACAACTTCCGCAGGGCCGGGATGTCCCACTGGCCGTTACCCAACTCGTACACCAGGCAATTCTCCGTTTCGGCCTTCGTGACGCGAAACGCGTCGTAAAAGGAACGGTTCGCCGTCTTGACTCGCAGTTCGCCGTCGAGAACCACGAACGGTTCTCGCAGGGTTGCGATCAGGTCGTCCGAAAAGGCCAGGGCCTTTTCCAGGGCGCGTTCCGTCTTGCGGCGATCGGTGATGTCGCGGATGTTGCATTGAATGACGTGGTGGTGGTTCTCCGCATAGACGTTGCTGACGAACTCGACTTCGACCTTTTGCCCGCTTCTGCTTTCGAGAGGCAGGTTCTCGTAGCGGACGTAGCCTTTCTCTTGCAGTTCCCGGTAAGCGGCCTGGCTCTCCCGGATGTCTCGGAACAGGCCGATCTGCCAAAGCTCCTTGCCCAAGAATTCGTCGAGCGAGTAGCCCAACAAGGTCGTCATAAATGGGTTGGCGTCGATGATCTTGCCCGTGTCCGTGTCGAGGATGAGGATGCCGTCCTTGGCCTTCTCGAACAGCCGCCGATAGCGAGCTTCGGAATACTTCGTGGCGTCTTCCGCGCGCCTGCGGTCGGAATGGTCATCGACGTTGCCGTCCATCTCGCCCTCCGTCGCCTTTCATTGTTGGAAACTGTTGCTTTGCTTGGATGCCAAGACCGGCCGATCAGCCACAATTTATACAACCACCCGCCTAAACAGCAGAAACGGAATGGCGGTGGCTGGGGCAGAGCCGCGCCGATTGGGCAGTTCCTTGGAAACCGCTCCGTCGCGGCGATGCCCCGGTAGCGCCACGACCGGGGCATCGCTGGCCGGCGGTACGTATTGCGATGGCCGGATCGACTGCGGCCAGCTTCTGCCCCAGCCACCGAAGATGTCCGCGTGGAATATAGCAACTTGGCGGGTGGTTGAAATAAATCGCGCTTTACGTGGGCGGATGCCCGAATTCTCACGAATCCGGCTACCGCGGCGCGTGGCGACGGAGAGCCGGAGAGCCGGAGAGCCGGAGAGCCGGAGAGCCGGAGAATCTGACCTTGACAAGCACTGCATATCACAGCCTCCTGTGATCGGCCGTCTGGCGGGTCTCGGCAAGAACGTGCCGATGTCGTCGGCGGTCGGTCGGTCGTTTGTCTAGTGGCCCCCAGCCCAAGAAACGGGGACATGGCGGCCAACGATTTCAATAGCCTAGCAATCTATTTCAGCCGTGCAAGCCCCCATGCCAAAATATCAACCACCCGCCTGATTGACAGAAACCGGATGCTCTGTAGGGAACGCCCTCTGTGGCGTTCCGCGAATCAGGGAAACGGCGTTGTCGCGTATTCCCGCGGAACGCCACGGAGGGCGTTCCCTACAGATCGTTTGCGGCGTGGCATCGAGCCTATTGAACTAGCAACTTGGCGGGTGGTTGAATTTATAAGATGATCGGGCTGGATTCAACCGGGCAAGCCAAGCCTTGCGTTGTGTCTCGTCTCTGCGGGTTCCGGTCGACGCGAACGCCAGGCTCTGACTTTGAAAGTGAAAGCGATGAACGGCGCGAAGAGAATGATTGGATCGAATCCCTGCGGTGATAGCCTTGCATCGAACGGCGGCCCGCGTACAATGAACGCATCGGTCCCATGCCGCAGCCTGGCTGTTTGGCCAAGGCCGATTCGAATTTCGTCGGATGACTAGTTGAAGAGCACCCCGGCTTTTGCCGGAGGGCTCGTTTAAAAGTAAGCCGACGTGGTGGAACACCTCTGGGTGCTCCGCCACGTCGGCTTTTTTTGTTTCGCAAGGAGCACGTCGTGGAAAAAACTGCCGCGGCCGAAGATTTGATCGGCCAACTGTGGATCATCCAAGAAAAGGCAGACGGCCTGGCGACGGAGCGACGCAAACTCAAGCAGCAACTCGAAGGGGGCAATGGCGAAGTCCCACGAGCTGCATCAGAAAATACTGGAAGAGAGAAATGATCTGGCGGGTGAAGGGTAGTTTCCGGCGGCCGACAGGCCGCCCTGTTCAACGTTCTTGAAGGAGAATGACCATGTTGCGTTTGGCCGTCGTATTTCTGGTGGTGGCTTTGGTTGCCGGTCTGTTCGGCTTCGGGCTCGTCGCCGAGTATTCCTGGGACGGGGCTAAGATCTTTTTCTTTATTTTTCTCGTGCTGGCGGTGCTCTCTTTCCTGGGAGGCAGGTTCGGCAGGTTCGGAGGGCGTTCGCTTTGAAACCCGCCATCGACGACATCCACGACACGGTCGACGAAGCGTCGGAAGAATCGTTTCCCGCCAGTGATGCGCCAGCTTGGATCAGGCCGGGCAATCGTGGATTGGCTCTATCATTATCCACATTCCATGAAAAGGAGAGCGTTACCGTGTCCGTCCAAACTCAACAGGCAAGTTCCCATCGGTCCGAGGCCCGCCACGGAGATCACGACATTCAAACCGTCGCCCGCGACGCGCTCGTCGCCGGGCTCAATCGAGATTTGGCCGGCGAGTATCAGGCCATTCTGATGTATTCCCATTACGCGGCCAAGTTGACGGGGCCTTGCCGCGGTGAACTACGCAGCCTGTTTCAGGCGGAGATCACCGACGAGCTGGGGCATGCCCAGTTTCTGGCCGATAAGATCGCGGCTTTAGGCGAGGAACCGACCACGCAAGCCCGTCGGGTCGAACCGGCGGACCATCCGCGGGGGATGCTGCAGAACGCGTTGGCGGCCGAAAAGCAAGCCATCGCCGACTATGGCGAACGTCTCCGTCAGGCCGAGGACTACGGTGACATCGGTTTGAAGGTCGCCTTGGAGAATCAAATCGCTGACGAGACTCGGCACAAGGAAGAGCTCGAACGCATCCTGACCGGCTGGGGAATGAATTAGGCAGTGCTTCTAGGCACTGCCGGTCTCGCTGATTGCATTGCTTCGCCAACAGGTAAGGGAAACTGCCATGAACGCCAGCCCGTTTGCCGGAAAACCGGCCGATCCAGCCATGTTGGTGAATGTGCCCAGGCTTGTAACGGCCTATTATACTGAGACGCCGGACGCGTCGGTGCCGGAACAACGGGTCGCCTTTGGCACCTCGGGGCATCGTGGCTCATCGTTCGACAAGGCTTTCAACGAGTGGCATATCCTGGCCATCAGTCAGGCCATTTGCCTCTATCGGGCAAAGCAGAAGATCGACGGCCCGTTGTTCCTCGGCATCGACACGCATGCGCTCTCCGTGCCGGCTTGCGCCGGCGCCCTGGAGGTGCTGGCGGCCAACGGCGTGGAAGTCATGCTCGCGAAGGGCGACGAGTATACCCCGACTCCCGCCGTCTCCCACGCGATTCTGACCTACAACCGCGGGCGGAAAACGGGTCTTGCCGATGGCATCGTGATCACCCCTTCGCATAATCCGCCGCACGACGGCGGCTTCAAGTACAATCCGCCACACGGCGGGCCGGCGGAGCCAGCCGTCACAGGCTGGATCGAGGCGCGGGCGAACGAGTTTCTGGAAAGTGGCCTGCGGGGCGTCAGCAGGGTTCCCTATGAGAAGGCGCGGCGGGCCTCCACAACCCACCGGCACGACTACCTCGAAGCCTACACCGCCGACCTCGCCAACATGATCGACATGGATGTCATTCGCGGCGCAAAGATCGGTTTGGGGGTCGATCCGCTCGGCGGCGCCGGCGTTCACTACTGGGGGCCGATCGCCGAGCGCTACGGGCTGGACCTCAAGGTCGTCAACGAGGCCGTCGATCCGACCTTTCGGTTCATGACCGTCGATTGGGACGGCCAGATTCGCATGGACCCATCGTCGCCTTATGCGATGCAGAGGTTGATCGGCCTGAAGGGCCAATTCGACGTCGCCTTCGCCTGCGATACCGACCATGACCGCCACGGAATTGTCACCAAGAGCGCGGGTTTGCTGCCGCCAAACCACTACCTTTCCGTCGCCATCTTCTATCTCTTCCAACACCGGCCGAAATGGCGCAAGGAAGCGGCCATCGGCAAGACGGTGGTGAGCACCCAAATGATCGATCGGGTGGCTGCAAAGCTTGGCCGGAAGCTGTGCGAGGTGCCGGTCGGCTTCAAGTGGTTCGTGGCCGGCTTGCTTGACGGCTCGCTCGGCTTTGGCGGAGAGGAGAGCGCGGGAGCGTCGTTCGTTCGTCTGGATGGCGGCGTCTGGACGACGGACAAAGACGGCATCGTTCCAGCGTTGCTCTCCGCGGAGATCACCGCCCGAATGGGCCGCGATCCTGGTGAGATATACCGGGAGCTCACGCGCGAGCTCGGCGAACCTGTGTACGACCGCGTTGAGGCGCCGGCCACTCCGGAGCAAAAGGAAACGTTGCGGGGCCTTTCGGCCCAGCAGGTCCGTTCCCAAGATCTGGCTGGCGAACGCATTCGAAACATCCTCACTCACGCGCCTGGCAACGGCGAGCCGATCGGCGGGTTGAAGGTCAGCGCGGAAAGCGGCTGGTTCGCGGCGCGGCCATCCGGGACCGAGAATATCTATAAAATCTACGCCGAGAGCTTTCGCGGGGCGGAGCACCTGCGCCGACTCATCGAGGAAGCCCAGGCCATCGTCAACGAAGCTTTGACGGCGGGGAAACAGCCAGCCCGGTCTCCGGCCAAGACAAAAAAGAAGGGAAACCAATGAGCGAACAAACACATCTCGGTCACCCCATTTACGGCCTGCTGCCGACCGACGTCGAGGGGTTCGATTCGTTGGCCGAGCTCGCGTTCGACATGCGTTGGTCATGGAATCATTACGCCGACGAGGTGTGGCGATTGCTCGATCCGGCTCTTTGGGAACAGACCCACAACCCCTGGGTTGTTCTCCAGACGGTCTCGCGGGACAAGCTCCGGCAGGTGTCGGCCGACCCGGCATTCCGCAAAAAAGTGGACGCCCTTGTGAAAACACGACGTCAGGCGGCGGAGGCGCCCGCGTGGTTTCAGCAAACCTACCCGCAATCGTCCCTAAGCTGTGTCGTGTATTTCAGCATGGAATTCATGCTGAGCGAAGCGCTGCCCATCTATTCGGGCGGCCTTGGCAACGTGGCCGGCGATCAGCTCAAAGCCGCCAGCGATTTGGGAGTGCCGGTGGTGGGCGTGGGGCTGCTTTACCAGCAAGGCTATTTTCGCCAGGTGATCGACAACGACGGAGCGCAGCAGGCCCTTTTCCCGTACAACGATCCCGGTCAGTTGCCAATCGCGCCGTTGCGCCAACCGAACGGGGAATGGTTGAAGCTGCAGCTCGACTTGCCCGGTTACCCGGTCTGGCTGCGCGCCTGGCAAGTCCAAGTTGGCCGGGTCAAGCTGTACCTCCTAGACAGCAACGACCTGGCGAACTACCCGGCTCACCGAGGCATTACCAGCGAGCTTTACGGTGGCGGGCCCGAGTTGCGGCTACAGCAGGAATTGGTGTTGGGAATCGGCGGATGGCGGTTGCTCCACGCGCTCGGCATCCAGCCGGAAGTCTGCCACTTGAATGAAGGCCATGCGGCCTTCGCCATCCTGGAACGCGCCCGGACTTTCATGAACGAGACCGGGCAACCCTTCGAAGTCGCTCTGGCCGCCACGCGAGCGGGGAACCTTTTCACCACGCACACGGCGGTGGCCGCCGGCTTTGACCGTTTCGATCCAGGTCTCATCGAACATTACCTCGGTGGCTATGCCCAGCAGAAGCTCGGCACGACACTCCACGATTTGCTGGCCCTCGGCCGCCAGAACCCCAACGACGCGTCGGAGAGTTTCAACATGGCCTATCTGGCCGTCCGTGGCAGCGGGGCGGCCAATGGCGTGAGTCGCTTGCACGGAAAGGTGAGTCGGCGCCTGTTTGAGCCGCTCTTTCCGCACTGGCCGGAAGACGAAGTGCCGGTCGGGCACGTGACCAACGGCGTTCACGTGCCGAGCTGGGACTCGGCCCCGGCTGATGACCTTTGGACACGAGCTTGCGGCAAGGACCGCTGGCTGGGGGCGACGAAGAACCTGGAGCACAACATTCGCCGCGTCTCCGACGCGGAGCTCTGGCAACTGCGCACCGCCGCCAGCACGACCCTGGTCGAATACGTCCGCGACCGATTGTCCCGGCAACTGACTGCTTCCGGCGCGTCGCCCGACCAGGTTGAGAGAGCGAATCATCTGTTCGACCCCAACGCGTTGACACTCGGCTTTGCGCGGCGCTTCGCGACCTACAAGAGACCGAATCTGCTGCTGCACGATCCGGCGCGTCTGCTCCGTCTGCTGGCGAATCACACATGCCCGGTGCAGATCATCATCGCCGGTAAGGCCCATCCGCAGGACCAAGCGGGCCGGGCATTGATCCAGGAATGGATTCAGTTCATCCGCCGGCCGGAGACCCGGGCCCACATGATCTTCCTGAGCGACTACGACATGCTGTTGACCGAGAACCTGGTGCAGGGAGTCGACGTCTGGATCAACACGCCACGCCGCCCCTGGGAGGCGAGCGGAACGAGCGGCATGAAAGTGCTTGTCAACGGTGGCATCAATCTTTCGGAGTTGGATGGCTGGTGGGCGGAAGCCTACACGCCCGAAGTCGGCTGGGCGCTTGGCGACGGCCAGGAACATGGCGACGACCCCGACTGGGACGCCGCCGAAGCCGAAGCGCTCTACGATCTGCTGGAGCGAGAGGTGGTTCCTGAGTTTTATGCCCGCGACCGGAGCGGTATTCCCACTGCCTGGGTCAAGCGCATGCGTGAAAGCATGGCGCGGTTGACGCCACAGTTTTCGGCCAATCGCACCGTGCGCGAATACACCGAGCAACACTACCTTCCGGCCGCGGCGGCCTATCGTGAGCGCGCCGTTGAAAACGGCGCCATAGGCAAAAAGCTGGTCGATTGGCGCAACACTTTGGCGGAGAAATGGCCCACGTTCCGCTTCGGGGAAGTGAAAGTGACAACCAAGGGCGAGCAACACTTATTTGAGATCGAGGTCTGTCTCAATGATCTCAACCCCGATGCGGTGCGGGTGGAGCTTTATGCCGACGGAGGCCCGGACAACGCTCCCGTGCTGCAGGAGATGCAGCGAACTGGCCCACTGGCCGGCGCGGCGTGCGGCTACATCTACCGCGCGGCGGTGTCCGCGGCCCGCCCCGCAGCGGACTATACGGCGCGATTGATACCGCACCACGACGGCGTCGCGGTGGCCCTGGAAGAATCGCACATTCTGTGGCAACGATGATTCGATCGATTGGAAGCCTTAGTTGAACAAAGGACAATGGAACCATGCAGACAAATACAAAAGCTCTTTCCTCTGAACTGCTCCACAAGATGGATGCCTACTGGCGGGCCGCCAACTATCTGTCGGTCGGCCAGATTTATCTCTACGACAATCCGCTGTTGAAAGAGCCGCTGAAACTGTCGCACGTGAAGCCGCTGGTGGTCGGGCACTGGGGCACGACGCCGGGCCAGAACTTCATCTACGTGCATTTGAACCGGGTCATCAAGAAATACGACCTGGATATGTTCTACATCGCCGGTCCCGGTCATGGCGGCCCGGCGCTGGTGGCCAACACCTACCTCGAAGGCACGTGGAGTGAGATTTATCCGAACGTCACTCAGGACGAAGCCGGGCTGAAGAAGTTGTTCAAGCAGTTCTCGTTTCCCGGCGGCATTTCCAGCCACGTGGCGCCGACGACGCCGGGCTCGATTCACGAAGGCGGCGAACTGGGCTATTCGCTCAGCCATGCCTTCGGGGCCGCGTTCGACAATCCGAATCTTGTCGTCGCCTGCGTCGTGGGCGACGGTGAAGCGGAAACCGGACCGTTGGCTACCGCGTGGCAGTCCAACAAGTTTCTCAACCCGGCCAGCGACGGAGCCGTGCTGCCGATCCTGCACCTCAACGGCTACAAGATCAGCAATCCGACCGTCCTGGCCCGCGTCGAGCACGAGGAGCTGGAGCAATTCTTTCGAGGCTGCGGCTGGACGCCCTACTTCGTGGAAGGCGACAAGCCGGAAGAAATGCACCAACTCATGGCCACCACTCTGGAAAAGGCCATCGAGGACATCCGGCAAATCCAAAGAAACGCACGCAACAACCATGACCTCACTCGGCCGCGCTGGCCCATGATCGTCCTCCGGTCGCCCAAGGGCTGGACGGGACCGAAGGTCGTCGATGGCCAGCAAGTCGAGGGCACGTTCCGAGCGCACCAGGTGCCGCTGCTGGTGGATTCCGAGCATCCCCAACATGTCAAACAGCTTGAAAGCTGGATGAAAAGCTATCAGGCCGAAGAGCTGTTCGATGAAAATGGCCGACTCAGGCCGGAATTGGCCGAGCTGGCGCCGCAGGGCGAGCGGCGGATGGGCGCCAATCCGCACGCCAATGGCGGTCTTCTGCTGCGCGACTTGCGCATGCCGGATTTCCACGAGCACGCGGTACACGTGCCTTCCCCCGGAGCCGTCGAGGGCCAGGACACGCTCGTGCTGGGTAAGTTCTTGCGTGACGTGGCCAGGCTGAATCAGGACCAGCGCAACTTCCGGGTGTTCGGCCCCGATGAGACGCTCTCCAATCTGCTGGGCGCCGTCTTCGAAACGACCAATCGCCAGTGGGACGCCCGGGCCGTGAAGAACGATGAATTCCTCGCGCCCGCCGGGCGCGTGCTCGACTCGATGCTCAGCGAGCACCAGTGCGAGGGTTGGCTGGAGGGGTATCTGCTGACCGGGCGGCATGGGCTGTTCAACAGCTACGAGGCTTTCATTCGCATCGTCGACTCGATGTTCAGCCAGCACGCCAAGTGGCTGAAGGTCACTTCGGAACTGCCCTGGCGGCGGAAGATCGCCTCGCTGAACTATCTGCTCGCTTCCCACGTCTGGCAGCAGGATCACAACGGCTTTACGCACCAGGATCCGGGCTTCCTCGACCACGTCATCAACAAGAAGGCCGATATCGTGCGTGTTTACCTGCCGCCCGACGCCAATTGTTTGCTCTCGGTCTTCGATCACTGCCTGCGCAGCCGGCACTATGTGAACGTGGTGGTGGCGGGCAAACACGCCCTGCCCCAATGGTTGACCATGGAAGCGGCGGTCGTGCATTGCACGGAAGGAATCGGCATCTGGCAATGGGCCGGCAACGACCAGGGCGCCGAGCCGGACGTGGTCATGGCCTGCTGCGGAGACACGCCGACGCTGGAGATCTTGGCGGCGGTTTCCATCCTTCGCCAGCAGTTGCCAGACTTGAAAATCCGCGTGATCAATGTCGTCGATCTCATGAAGCTGCAGCCCAGCACCGAGCACCCGCACGGGCTGAGCGACAAGGATTACGATTCGCTGTTCACAAAAGACAAACACATCATCTTCGGCTTTCACGGATACCCTTGGCTGGTCCACCGGCTGACCTACCGCCGGACCAATCGCAACCTGCACGTGCGAGGCTACAAGGAAGAGGGCACGATCACGACCGCCTTTGACATCAGGGTGCAGAACGACCTCGACCGGTTCCACCTGGTGCAAGACGTGGTCGATCGGCTGCCGCAGTTGGGCGCCAAAGGGGCTTACCTGAAGCAGCAGATGCAGGACAAGCTCGTCGAGCACAAGCATTACATCGATCAACACGGTCAAGACCTGCCGGAAATCCGCAACTGGAAGTGGAGCAATTCCAAATGACTGCACAAGTGCTAATTGACACCGCCGCGACGCTGGTCGCCGGCGACAAGGGCCTGCTGGCGATGGATGAAAGCAATTCGACGTGCAACAAACGATTTGCCAAGTTGGCGATTCCCCAGACCGAAGAGGCGCGGCGCAGCTACCGAGAGTTGATTGTGACCACGCCCGGCCTCGGCGAGTGCATCAGCGGTGCGATCCTCTACGACGAAACGATCCGCCAACGGAAAAAAAACGACACTCCCTTCATTAAGGTTCTCGCCGACGCGGGAATCATTCCCGGCATCAAGGTGGACGCCGGCGCAAAGGACATGGCCGGTCACCCGGGTGAGAAAATCACCGAAGGCCTGGACGGCTTACGCGACCGGCTGGCGGAATACTCGCAAATGGGCGCTCGTTTCGCCAAGTGGCGCGCGGTGATCGCCGTGGACGACTGTCTTCCCAGCCGGGGTTGTATCGAGGCCAACGCCCATGCACTGGCGCGCTATGCCGCGTTGTGCCAGGAGGCCGGACTGGTGCCCGTCGTCGAGCCGGAAGTGCTCATGGACGGCGAGCATACTCTAAAGCGGTGTCGCGACGTCACCGAGGAAGTCCTGCGGACGGTTTTCAACCAACTTTACACACAGCGCGTGACGCTGGAGGCAATGATCCTGAAGCCCAACATGGTGCTTCCGGGATCGACCTGCCCCGAGCAAGCAACGGTCGAGGAGGTGGCCGACGCCACGGTGACGTGTCTCTTGCAGACTGTTCCCGCCGCAGTTCCCGGCATTGCGTTCTTGTCGGGCGGCCAATCCGCGGAACTGGCCTCGGCCCGTCTGAATGCCATGAATGTGCGGTTCAAGTCGCGACGGCCTTGGGCGTTGGCGTTTTCGTTTGCCCGCGCCATTCAGCAACCGGCCTTGGAAATCTGGTCGGGCCAGGATGCCAACGTGAAAGGGGCACAGCAGGCTCTGTTGCATCGAGCCAGGTGCAATCGGGCGGCGCGACGGGGCGAATACACCGCCGCGATGGAAAGGAAATGAACATATCTGGATTTGAGCCCCTATGGGGTCGGACCCAATAGGAATCACAACTTATGCGCCAGAAATTCGTCGTCGGTAATCGGAAGATGCATACCACCGCGGCCGAGGCCAAACGGTTGGCCGAGGCGATTGTGGAGGGCGCGGGCCTGAACCGGTCTGGGCGATCGGCAAACCCGGACACGGCGCCACTCCCCAGCAGGCTCAGGAGGCGCACTCCGTCATTCGGCGCCGCTTCGGTCAGATGTTCGATGAGAAGTCGGCTCAGTCGCTTGCCATTCAGTACGGTGGCAGCGTCAAGCCGGACAACGCCGCCGCGCTGCTTGGCCGCCCCGGCGTGGACGGCGCCCTCATCGGCGGCGCCAGCCTGCATGCCGACGAGTTTCTGGCCATCGTCCGGGCTGGGATCAGCAAGCCGAAAACCGAAGGGAAACCGGCATGACAGCAATCGCACGACCCGGAACTGGAAGTCGAGGAGCCCCGAACACAATGCGCTGGAGTTGGCGTCCCGCAACTCACGAAAACTGCCGCGTTGAAAAGCCGAAGGAGTACACGTTATGAAATCCGATACCGACCAGCCCAAGACCCCCAACGCGAAGCCGGGACCGAAGCCCGACGCGAAGGACGATCTGAAAACCCTTCCCATGCCGGAGGTGGAGAAAAAACTGGGATCGTCGCCCGAGGGCCTCAGTCAAGCCGAGGCGCAGAAACGGCTGATCCAATATGGACCGAACGAGATTAAAGAGGAGCACAGCAATCCGCTGCTGAAATTCCTCACCTATTTTTGGGGCCCCATCCCGTGGATGATCGAGGTGGCGGTGATTCTCTCGGCCGTGGTTGGGCATTGGGAGGATTTTGGCATCATCCTCTTCTTGCTGCTTTGCAACGCCGTGGTTGGGTTTTGGGAAGAACGCCAGGCGGGCAACGCCATCGACGCCCTGAAGGCCAGGCTGGCGATCAAGGCCCGCGTGAAGCGGGACGGAAAGTGGATCAACCCGGCGGCGAGTGAGTTAGTGCCGGGCGACGTCATCCGCTTACGGCTGGGAGACATCGTGCCGGCGGATGCGCGCTTGCTGGAGGGCGACGAAGTGTCGCTCGATCAGTCCGCGCTGACCGGAGAGTCGTTGCCCGCCACGCGCAAACCCGGCGACGCGGTGTTTTCCGGTTCGATCGTGCGCCGGGGTGAAATCGGCGCACTGGTCTATGCCACGGGCGCCGACACCTACTTCGGCAAGACGGCGCAACTGGTCCAGGAGGCGCACACCGTCAGCCATTTTCAACAGGCCGTCCTGAAGATCGGAAAGTACCTGATCATCCTCGCGGTGGCTCTGGTGGCGGTGATTATCGCGGTCGGCATCTACCGCGGCGAACCGATGCTGTACGCGAAACCTCCCCACGATCCGGTCCTTTTATTCGCCCTCATCCTGACGGTCGCGGCCATTCCCGTGGCTATGCCTACGGTGTTGTCGGTGACGATGGCCGTCGGCGCGCGCCTGCTCGCCAAGAAGCAAGCGATTGTCAGCAAATTGGTGGCCATCGAGGAATTGGCGGGCGTGGACGTGCTGTGCGCCGACAAAACCGGCACCCTGACGCAAAATAAGCTGACGCTGGGCGAGCCGTTCTGCGTGAACAATGTGCCCGCCGACCAACTCATCCTCAATGGCGCGCTGGCGTCGCGTTCGGACAATAACGACACCATCGATCTGGCCGTGCTGGCGGGGCTGAAAGACAAGGATGCGTTAAAGGGCTTTGACGTGGTCCATTTCCAGCCCTTCGACCCGGTACACAAGCGCACCGAGGCCGACGTCAAGGCCAAAGACGGAAAGACGTTCAAGGTGACCAAGGGCGCGCCGCAGGTGGTCCTGGCATTGTCGGCCAATGCCGAACAGGTGAAACCCGCCGTCGATAAGGCGGTCAACGACTTCGCGGCCCGCGGCTTTCGCTCTCTGGGCGTGGCGCGGGCCGAGGGAGACGACAAATGGCAACTTCTCGGTGTCTTGCCGTTGTTCGATCCGCCACGTGACGATGCCAAGGCCACCGTCGCGACCGCGCTGGCGATGGGCGTGAAGATCAAGATGGTGACGGGCGACGCACTGGCCATCGCCAAAGAGACCGCCACAAAGTTGGACATGGGCACAAATATCCTCGATGCCGGCAGCTTGGGCGACTCGAAAAAGCAAGAGACCGCGGAGGTGGCCGACTCGATCGAGAAAGCCGACGGCTTCGCCCAGGTGTTCCCCGAACATAAATTCCACATAATTGACGTTCTGCAAAAACGCGGCCACATCGTCGGCATGACGGGCGACGGGGTGAACGACGCCCCCGCCCTGAAGAAGGCCGATTGCGGCATCGCCGTTTCCGGCGCGACCGACGCGGCACGCGCGGCGGCCTCCATTGTGCTGGTGGCGCCCGGCCTGTCGGTGATCATCGACGCGATCAAAGAAAGCCGGAAGATTTTTCAGCGGATGAACAGCTACGCGATCTACCGCATAGCCGAGACGCTGCGAGTGCTGTTCTTCATGACGCTGTCGATCCTGATCTTCAAATTCTATCCGCTGACGGCGGTCATGATCGTGATGATCGCCGTGCTCAACGACGGCGCCATCCTGTCGATCGCCTATGACAACGTTCATTACCGGAACAAACCCGAAGCCTGGAACATGCGCATGGTGCTGGGGATCTCGACGGTGCTGGGTGTCATCGGGGTCGTGTCCGCGTTTGCGCTGTTTTATCTGGGCCAGGTGGTATTCGCGCTCGACCGCGCGGTGATCCAGACGCTGATGTACCTGAAGCTGTCCGTAGCCGGACATCTGACGATCTTCCTCACGCGCACGCGCGGCCCCTTCTGGTCCATCCGCCCCGCGCGGATTTTATGGGGGGCCGTGGTCGGCACGCAAATCATCGCGACGGTAATCGCGGTGTTCGGGATTTTCATGGAGCCACTCCCCTGGAAATGGGCATTGTTCGTGTGGGTCTATGCTCTGGTTTGGTTTCTCCTGAATGACCGAGTGAAACTACTCGCCTATTGGATTCTGGATCGCACCGAAGCGGGGGCCACACCGCAAGCCAGGGCCCGGCATAAGCTCGCAGCCAAAGCGGAGGTTCAGCCGGATGCTCGGCCTAGCGCCACTCCCGAAGTCAAATCCGAAGCCAAAGTCGAGCCACCGTCTGATTTGACCGCACAGATCGCCGAGCGAGCCTATGAACTGTACCAACGGCGAGCCCACGGAGAAACCCAGCCAGACCAGGACTGGCTTGAGGCGGAGCGCGACATTCGCAGAGAGAAATCCTTGAAATAAACCGACACGACGCGCCGGGCCGTGAAGGCCGTTTGACGAAGGATCTAGAAGAAGAGACTCGCTGAGTTGATGCCAACCATGCTCACAGCAGATAAATCGGCAACACAGCCGCTGCGCTCGAAGCCAGCAACTGCCAATGTGCCGGGGATCGCATCCGCCTCGGTCCCGGACACGCTCGCGGCACTCCACGTGAACCCGGCGACAGGTCTCACGCACGAGGAGGTGGAATCCTGCCGGAAGGAGCACGGTTACAACGAGGTGGCCGAGCAGCAAGAACACCCGGTCCTCAGGTTTCTCGGAAAATTCTGGGGCCTGTCGGCGTGGATGCTTGAGCTGATCATGATTCTGTCGCTCGTACTAAAGAATTACGCCGATCTCGCCATCGTAGGGGCCCTGCTGGTCGTCAACGCGGTGCTGGGCTTTTGGCAAGAGCATCGCGTCGCGGGAGTGATGCAGACGTTGCGGCGCCGGCTCCAGGTCAGCGCGCGCGTGCTGCGCGATGCGAGCTGGCAGGTCGTTCCCGCCCGCGAACTGGTTCCCGGCGACATCGTCCGCGTGCGTCCCGGCGACATCGTTCCGGCTGACTTGAAAGTCCTGACCGGAACCTTGAGCGTCGATCAATCGGCCCTCACGGGGGAGTCGAAGGAGGTAGACAGGGCCACCGGCGAAGTGCTCTCGTCGGGATCCATCGTCCGCCGCGGAGAAGGCAACGGCGTGGTGATGCTGACGGGGGCGAAGACCTGTTTTGGCCGCACCACTCAGCTCGTGCAATCCGCCAGCCCTAAGCTGCACATCGAAGCGGTGATCTCCAAGGTCGTCCGATGGCTCTTCGTCATCGTCGGCGCGTTGCTGACCGTGGTCATCGTGTTGTCACTGATCCGCGGCGCGCCGCTGATCGAGATGGTCCCGCTCATGCTGGTCCTGTTGATGAGCGCGGTGCCTGTGGCTCTGCCGGTGATGTTCACGGTCAGCATGGCCATCGGGTCGGCGGAACTGGCGAAGCGAGGAGTGCTCGTCACGCGCCTCAGCGCCTCGGAAGATGCCGCGACGATGGACGTGCTCTGCGTGGACAAGACGGGCACAATTACGATGAACCGATTGGCGGTCACCGGCGTGATCCCGCTGGAGAATGCAAAGGAATCTGACGTGCTCTGTGCCGGCGCACTCGCGTCGCAAGAAGCCAATCAGGATCCGATTGACCTGGCATTCCTTGCCGCGGCGAAAGCGCAGCACGTCTTCGATGGCGCAGCGGCGGTTAAACCGATCTCGTTTGCACCGTTCGATGCGAAGAATCGGCGGACAGAAGCCGTGATCGAACAGAACGGGCAGCGTCTCCGGGTGATGAAGGGGGCCGTGCGAACGGTCGCCGAGGCGTGTGGACTTCAGCCCCCAGCGATTGAGGCGTTGGAGGCCCGTGTCAGCGAATCTGCAATCAAAGGATATCGGACGCTCGCGGTGGCGCGCGGCACCGAAACGGGCACGCCGGGACTGGTCGGGCTGGTGACTCTCTACGATCCGCCTCGGCCGGATGCCGGCCAGCTTATCGCGCAACTCCGCGGTCTCGGCGTCCCTGTCAAGATGCTTACCGGCGACGCGTTGGCGGTTGCGAGTGAGATCGGCAAGGGCGTCGGTCTGCCGAATATCCGTAAGGTGGCGGACTTGAAGGCGGCCAGTGCGCAGGCCGGCAACAAGGCGGTCGACCTCCTGGCGGGCGCCGATGGCCTGGCCGAGGTTTATCCAGAGGACAAATACCTCGTCGTGCAGCACCTGCAAGCTGCAGGACACGTGGTCGGAATGACGGGTGACGGCGTCAATGATGCGCCGGCTTTGCGCCAGGCCGAAGTGGGCGTCGCCGTGAGCACCGCGACCGACGTTGCCAAGGGGGCTGCGAGCGTCGTCCTGACGGATCAAGGGCTGACCGACATCGTGGGATTGGTCGAGCAGGGGCGGACCATCTACCAGCGGGTGCTGACGTGGATCATCAACAAGATCAGCCGGACAATCCTGAAGTCGGCCTTCGTGGCCATCGCGTTCGTGATCACCGGTCAGTTCGTTGTGTCCGCCTTTGCGATGTTGCTGCTCACCTTCATGACAGACTTCGCGAAGATCACCCTCGCCACCGATCACGTTCGGTCGTCCCGGAAGCCAGAGACCTGGAACATCGGCGGCTTCATCGCGGTGTCCGTGGTGCTTGGTGTGGCGATGGTGGCGGAGGCATTGCTCTTCTTGCACCTCTGCTGGTCAAGTTTTGATCTGGCGCCGATCGCCGGCGTCAAAGACAAGCCCCTGCACACATTCAGCTTTCTGATCTTACTCTACTTTGCGGTGTTCTCCGTTGCGTCCGCGCGCGAGCGACGCTGGTTCTGGGCGACGATGCCCAGCAAGAGCCTCATGGCGGCCTTGACGGCGGATGCGCTCGCCGGCACGGTCTTGGCGCTCGTCGGCCTGCCGGGCCTTGCGCCGCTGCCGTGGTGGCAGATGATCGCCATCTTTGCTTACGCAATGGTTTCGTGTTTGGTCGTGAATGACGCGGTGAAGGTTATCTTGATCAGGCGGCTCGTTCCATGGGCGGTGGCCTAACATGCAGATCGGAGGTTCAAGGTGAAATATGCCAATCGCTTTCGCGTAGCACCCGGCGCCAAAGTCAAGCTCAAGGACATCGATCCGGGCTTCAAGGACAGCCACGAGAACCACAGGGATGCGGCGGACGAGATTGAACGTTACCAGACGCGGCTGCGCGAGTTGCAGGAACTGCTCTATGCTGACCGACGGCGTTCGGTGTTGCTCTGTCTGCAGGCTCTGGATACCGGCGGCAAGGACGGGACGATCAACCATATTCTGGGTTCGATGAATCCACAAGGCTGCAAAGTGGTGGGGTTCAAGCAGCCTTCCGCCGAGGAGAGTGCGCACGATTTCCTGTGGCGTATCCATCGTGCCGCGCCTGCCCGAGGCGAAGTGGCCATCTTCAACCGTTCGCACTACGAAGACGTCTTGATCGCTCGCGTGCATAACCTGGTTCCCAAAGAGATCTGGTCTTGCCGTTACGACCGCATCAACGCTTTCGAGAACGGGCTCGTCGAGGACGGCACGCAGATTCTCAAGTTCTACCTGCACATTTCCAAGGATGAACAACTCAAGCGCTTCAAGGACCGGCTCGACGACCCAGCCAAGCAATGGAAAATCAGCGAGGCCGACTACAAGGAACGCACCTACTGGGATGACTACATCGCCGCGTACGAGGATGCCCTCTCCCATTGCAGCACCGAGCATGCCCCTTGGTTTATCATTCCCGCCGACCACAAATGGTTCCGGAACCTGGCGGTGGCCCGCATCGTCGTGGAGCACTTGGAAGGGCTGAAGATGACCTTCCCGAAGCCCTCGGTCGATATCGAGCACATTCGCCAAGAGTATCATTCGGCGAAGAATCATAGTCACTGAGGCAGCCGAAGCTACGGTTTCCGCTGTGTTCGGTCGATGTCGAATCCGAGTTTTTTAGGGGCTCACTATTTGCACTTTCGGATCCTGGATCGCTCTCAACAAAATACCGGCTTCACTTCCAGAAAGGAGATCACCGTGACCGGCCCATCCAACGCAGACGAAACGACGGCATTGCCGGTGGCCAATCCCAGCGCCGAATTGCCCGACGCTGCCGACGCTCCGCGTCGGATTTCGCTGGGCGTGCGAGTGGCGGCCCTGATTGCCATCATCGTGCCTTTGCTGGGCGTGATTGCGGCTCCCTTCGTGGTTTGGGGATGGGGATTCCGCTGGACCGATTTGGGCCTCCTGCTGGGCCTGTACGTGCTTACCGCCTTCGGGATCACGGTCGGTTATCACCGGCTGTTCGTGCATCGGTCGTTCGAGACGAATGCGGTGGTGAAGTTTGTATTCGCCGTCCTTGGCTCGATGGCGGTGGAGGGGCCGCTCTTGAAATGGGTTGCCATGCACCGGGTACACCACCAGCACTCTGACAAGTTGGGCGATCCGCATTCGCCGCAGGGCCGGAGCGGAGGCGTGCTTGGCGTCTTGGGAGGCTTGTGGCACGCGCACATCGGCTGGCTGTTTGATCCCGATCCGCCCGAACTAGACCGCTACGTGGAAGATTTGCGTGGGAGTCAGGCGTTACGTGTTGCCAGCGCCTTGTTTCCCCTGTGGGCCGTGCTCGGCCTTTTGATCCCAGCGGTCCTCGGCGGGCTGATTACGAGGACGTGGGCCGGCGCCTGGAGCGGGCTGATCTGGGGAGGACTTGTTCGCGTCTTTCTCGTCCATCATGTGACGTGGAGCGTCAATTCGGCCTGCCATCTGTGGGGTTTGCGGCCCTTCCGCAGCAACGACGAGAGTCGGAATAACGCCGTGTTCGGAGTGTTGGCCATGGGTGAGGGGTGGCACAACACGCACCACGCCTTCCCGACTTCGGCCCGCCATGGACTGCGGTGGTGGCAAATCGACATGAGTTACTGGGTCATCTGGGCGCTCGCCCGCTTGGGACTCGCCTGGAACGTGAAACTCCCGAGCGCGCAGGCCCAACAACAGAGACGACGGGCCGTTGATTGATTCTCGGTTGGAAAGACCCCCAGTTCGGCGGCAGGGGCGTCTTTTGCCGTCAGATGCTACCCGCTCGCGGCGTCAACACTTTCCTCGGCGAGCGGCGCCGTGCCCTCGACTGCCATCGCCCGCGAGATGACGCGGCCCACCGTCAGCCCCTGAACCACGACCGAGAAAACCACCACGATATACGTCAAGGGCAGCACCACGTCGGGCAGGGAAGCCGCCCGGAAATGCCCATGCAGCGACAGTGCCAGCGCCAGCGAGATGCCACCGCGCAGGCCACTCCAGGTGAGCACGTAGATCGTCGCCCGACTGATGCGCTGCCAATAGCTCAGCAGCCCCAGCGGCAGGCCGATCGACACCAGCCGGGCGAGAAGCACCACCGGCACCATCGCCAGCCCGGCCAAGATCGGCGTGCCGGTAAATCTCAGGGTGACCAGCTCCAGGCCGACCAGCACGAACAAGACGGCGTTCAGAATCTCATCGATCAGCTCCCAAAAGACGTCGAGCCGATGGCGCGTCAACTCCGACATGGCCAGGGCGCGGCCGCGGTTGCCAATGAACAGCCCCGCGACAACCATTGCGATTGGTCCCGAAACGCCCAGGGCGCCCGCCAAGGCATAGCCCCCCGCCACCATGGCCAACGTAATCATGACCTCCACCTGGTTCGTGGCTTTGCGCACCAGCGTTTTTGGGCCCAAACTCAACCAGCGACCAATGCCGCTGCTTTCGTGGCAACTCTAAGCGAGGCCGCGGTCGTCTGGTTAACGCTGGCTTACCAGAAGAGGGTGTCCAACATGGCCGCCAACGAGAACGGCAGGAGAAAATCAAGGCGACTCAACGGATCTCGGCGAGCGGCTCGCCGATGAATTCTTGCGCCAAACCGATTGCCCTCGCGCCATCCGAAAGGCGGTGCGAGATGACGGTGACGCGAATGGGGCGGTCGGGCACATCTCTCTGGGCAATTTTTTGCGCGAGCTGCGCGGGACGACTGCCTCAGTCCGCTGCCCGATGCCGACATCGCGCAGACGCCGCAAGTGGTTCGAATGTCGCGGCCCGCGGCGCGAGTCCCTCGACGACGTGGCTCGTGACGTGGTATGCTGGCTGCGATCACGCTCCGTTTGAGAGCGCGTTATGGACGTAAGGATGCGGAAATGCGAAAAAAAAGGCAGCGGCAACAGCAGCACCGTCCGATGGCCTGGGCGGACGCCGCGACACGGGTCGTCGAGGAACTCGAAGACGAGAGCGCACTGGACCGGTTGCACTTCGACTGCACCCAGAATGCGATTCGGCTCGACGCCCAGTCCGACCGTCTGCTGGCGATCGTCTTTCTGGGGTTGATCGCAGGCGGCGTGTGGCTTTTGCTCGCGGCGAATCTCGACCTTTGGGTAGGAGCGCCGATCTTCCTGGCCTTGGCGTGCTTCGCGATGGGTCTCAGCCAAACGGTGCTACGCGCCCAGATCCTCCTCCGCCTCGCGGTTCAGGCCGACGCCATCGCCATCGATGATGAATCCTCCGCCGAGCAGTTCGAGCAATTGCAGCGTGAAGCCGAAAGCACCGGCAGTTTCCAGAGGTTTTTATTGATGCTGGGCGCTCTTTTGGCCACGGGAGGAATCGTCGCTCTTTTTTGGCCTTACGCGTGGCGCGCCGCGTTGATCGGGCTGGGCCTCAAGGCATTCATTTTCACGATCAACGTCTTTAAGCGTTTTATCAAGAAGCTCCGCGGGTGATGCGGCAGCCAGGTGGCAGCCCGACGCGTTTCTTTCCCCGTTGGCGGACTGACATCGCGTGAGGCGATCATGAATATCCTCTATTTCCGCTTCGCCAACACGTTTCTGGAACCGATCTGGAACCGTAATTACGTGGCCAGCGTCCAGGTGACCCTTTCCGAGAACTTCGGTGTGGAGGACCGCGGCGGGTTTTACGAAACGGCCGGCTGCCTGCGCGACGTGGTGCAGAACCACCTCTTCCAGGTCGTCGCGCTGCTTGCCATGGAGCCGCCGGCCGACAGGGACTATGGGGCCGTACACAGCGAGAAAGTCAAGGTCTTTCAAGCCATGCGCCCGCTGACGCCCGACGACCTGGTGCGCGGCCAGTACGCCGGCTATCGGAAGGAGCCCGACGTGGCGAAGAGCTCCGACGTCGAGACGTTCTGCGCTCTGCGGCTGTCCATCGACTCCTGGCGCTGGGAAGGGGTGCCGTGGTACCTGCGCTCCGGCAAATACCTGGCCGAAACCGCGACCGAGATCCTGGTGGAGCTGAAGCCGCCGCCGCAGCGGCTGTTCGCCGACTCAGCGCCGACGTGCGGCCGGGCCAACTACTTGCGCTTCCGGCTTTCGCCCAGCTCAGCCGTCGCCCTCGCCGCGCGCGTCAAACTCGCCGGCAAGGAGTTCGTCGGGGACCAGCGTGAGCTCTTCCTGCTTGAAGAACGCCCCGGGGAGGAATCGCCCTACGAGCGGCTGTTGGGCGACGCCATGACCGGCGATGGAGCGCTCTTCACCCGCGAAGACGCGGTCGAGGCCGCCTGGGCGGTGGTCGATCCCGTGCTGAAGACCCACCACCGGGCCCGCCCCTACAAACGCCGTAGTTGGGGACCGAAAGAGGCGGACGCGATCATCGCTTCAAGCGGCTGTTGGCACAATCCCAGCCCGAACGAGGCATCGGGATCATGATGCAATCCAGCCGGTTAGTACCTTGCATTACTCGCCGGTTCCCCTACAATGCACGCGTCAGCCGAGTGCCGTAGCTAACTGCTTGGTTCAAGGCTGATTCAAAGTTGGTCGGATGACTAGTTGAAGAGCAACCCGGCTTTTGCCGGAGGGCTCGTTTAAGAGTAAGCCGACGTGGTGGAGCACCTCCGGGTATTCCGCCACGTCGGCTTTTTTTGTTTCGCTATGAAACAACGAAAGGTAATGGGAGGAAACTCAAAATGTCTAACACGAACTCCGTCGTCGCGGTCTATGAATCGCACGAACAGGCCGAAAACGCCATCCGCGAGCTGCAGCGAGATGGTTTTGACATGCAGAAGCTGTCGATCGTCGGCAAGGACTATCACACGGAAGAGCACGTCGTCGGCTACTACACCGCCGGCGACCGCATGGCCTACTGGGGCAAGCTGGGGGCGTTCTGGGGCGGCTTCTGGGGGCTGTTGTTCGGTTCCGCCTTCTTCTGGGTGCCCGGCGTCGGTCAACTGCTCGTGGCCGGGCCACTTGTGGGGTGGATTGTCGGAGCGCTCGAGGGCGCCGTCGTGACGGGCGGGCTCTCCGCGCTCGGCGCCGGACTTTACAGCATCGGCATTCCAAAGAACAGCGTCGTGCAGTACGAGACCGAGGTGAAGAACGGCAAGCTTCTACTGGTTGCCCACGGAACGGCCGACGAGGTCGAACGGGCCAGGAACATCCTGGGGCAGACTCAAGCCAAGACAACCGCGGTTCATTGCGAACCGGCCGAAGTTGGAGTGTAAAGGAACCGGTCATGACTTCGATGTGGTTTGAACGTTTGATGTGCTTGCTCCGCGGCCACCACGATCTGTGCCTGGCCGCCGCTTATGGCGAAACGCTCCCTGGAGGAGCGAGCAAGGAGCTTCATTATTGTGCTCGTTGCGGTCGCGCCGTGTGGACATCGCCTCCGTCCGTATCGTCGCCGCCGCTGTGGGCCGACGCGGGTGAGACTTGAAAACTGCTCGGCTTGGCAGATTTCGATCGTCGAGCGGAGGACGACGCCCGATCTTCGCAGCCAAGGAGGTAGTGCGTGCGATTTTTCAATAAGACAACGTTGGCTGACGTGACGGATGCCAACATCGATGTCTTCTTGCTGAATGGAGACAACGAAGTGAGCTCGCTGCCGCTTTGCAGAACGTTCATGCTCAGCGGCCGGCTATGGATCGACTGTGCGCCTGAGCTGGACCGCAGGTATACGGCGCCCGTGCCCGACAACGTGCTCATTTCGCGCAACGAAAATTGCTTGGCGTTCGGTCGATTCGGGGTCTTTGTGCCCGTCGGCAGTGAGCTTGGCAATCTGGCGGCCGACCTGCTGGAGGTCGCCAAACGTATGCATCCCTATTGAAACCCAAAAAGAGCTTTTATGATTAACTACATTTCGAGTCTGGCGTTCGCGGTTCTGCTTCTCATCGGCGCGGCGTTCGCGTTGCTGATCGCGTTGGCCAATCCGATCGCGGGCATCGCGGTGGCTGTCGTCTGGTTCGTGGCCGCCGCCGCCGTCTCGTCGAGCATCAAATTGGCCGCCCAGTGGGAGCAAGGGCTGGTGTTTCGACTTGGCAAGTACCACAGCACGCGCGGCCCTGGGCTGTTCTTCGTGATCCCGTTGGTCGATCAGGTGCGAATGGTCGATATCCGCATTCGCGTGACGGATATTCCTGCACAACAAGTCATCACCAAAGACAACGTGCCGGTGACCATCAACGGCGTGTTCTTCTTCAAGGTCGATAACGTGGCCGATGCGGTCATCAAGGTGCAAGATTATCGTCATGCCATCGCGCAGTACGCGCAAACCTCGTTGCGCGACGTGATCGGCCAGATGACCCTCGATCAACTCCTGGTCGAACGCGAGGCGATCGGCAAAGAGATCGGAAAGAACGTCGAGAAAGACATCGTGGGCTGGGGCCTGGAGGTTACGGGCATCCGGATTCAGGACATCGACATGCCCGAGGAACTCAAAAAAATGATGTCGCGACAGGCATCGGCCGAGCGCGAGAAGCGGGCCACCATCACCAAAGCCGAGGGCGACCGCGAGGCTTCGACCAATCTGGCCGCGGCGGCCAAGACGATGGCGGCCAGCCCTGGCGCCATGCAGCTTAGGACATTACAGACCATCGACGGCTTGGGACCGACGGCTTCCAACACCGTGCTGCTTGCCATACCGATCGAGGTCATGGACGCGTTACGCACGGTCACCCGCGGGCGGCATCGTGGCAATGGTCGTCTGGCGCCCCAGCCCGTCGAAGCAGGCCATGCCCGTCTTCGCGATACCGTGGCACCCTAAACAATGACGTATGAACCGACAACCCCCAACCACCACTTCCTTCAAGGAGGAGTCCATGAGACTTCGCACTACCCTATTACTCGTAGCGGCACTTTCGCTCTTGACGCGACTGCCGCTGAAGGCGGATGAACGCAAAGGCGTCGCCGGGCAAGCAGATCAATTCCAGGCCGAAATCAAGAAGCTGGGCGGCTACGTCCACCGCGACAAACAGCGACCCGGCAGCCCGGTCGTGGCCGTCGATTTGCGTGGTCCCCAGGTCAGCGACGCCGCACTCGAGATGCTCGCCTCACAGAAGGAACTGAAAACGCTAGTGCTCGTCGGCGCGAAGGTCACCGACACCGGTTTGCAATGTCTGGCCAAGCTCGACAAGCTCAAATCGCTCGATCTCGTCGGCTATGAGATCGACGACGCCGGTTTGGCGTCGCTCAAAAACTTGAAACACCTCAAGGCACTGGTGCTCAACACTCCGCGGATAACCGACGCCGGCTTGAAGCACCTAGCCGGGTTGTCGAATCTGGAGTCGCTGCACCTGCACGGCACGCAGGTTACCGGCAGCGGACTGAAATGGCTCGCGGACCTTGCCCAACTCGAAGCCGTCGACCTGCGCGGCGCGCGGGTCGAGAACGCCGGGCTGGAGGCGCTCGCGGAATTGCCCGCGCTCAAGACGTTGGTGCTGGAAGGCGACCATCTCAGCGACGCCGGATTGGCACACCTCAAGCCCCTCACCCAACTGGAGCACTTGGTGCTGGCCGGCGGAAACATCACCGATCGAGGACTGGCTTCGCTGGCCGGCTTGACGAGCCTGCAAACCCTGTCGCTGCACGGCTATCAAATCAGCGACAAGGGGTTGGCCCATCTGAAAGGCTTGAGCGAGCTCGATACGCTGATCGTGGCCGGTCTGCAGATCACCGACGCGGGCATCAGGCAGCTCGGCGGGCTGACTAAACTAGAGACGCTGTCGCTGACGGGCACGCAAGTCACCGGTGCCGGCCTGGAGCAGGTGAAAGGCTTTCAGCACCTCGAGTCGCTGCGCCTCAGCGGCCCCTACGTGACCGACGAAGGGTTGGAGCACCTGGCGGCGTTTGGCGATCTCCGCGATCTGCACCTGGCCCAGGGCCACGTCACCGACCGCGGCCTCGAAAAGCTCAAAGGTCTGATCAACCTGCGGTCGTTGGCGCTGGGCGCTGAAGTGGCCGACGCCGGCCTCGAATATCTGGGCGGCCTGAAAAAGCTCGAATCCCTCGAGCTGAGCCATAGTCAAGTGAGCGACGCCGGTCTGGCGCGCCTGGGCAAGTTGACCGGCCTCAAGCACCTGGACCTGAGCCACACTCAAGTCACCGACGCGGGCCTTGAAGAATTGCGGCGAATGTCCGAATTGGAATCGCTCGATCTGGCCGGTGCGCCGGTCTCGGAAACCGGTGTCGACAAATTGCAAAAAGCCCTTCCCCAACTTCACATTTACTTCTGAAAGGAACCGATCATGTGTCATCGACTACGAACCTGTATTTTGATCTCGTTGGGCATCGCCGGCTGGCTGGCCCTCACTCCCTCCACGGCGGAAGCCCAGGGCGGCAGGATCATCGCCCGCGCGGCGGTGAATCAGTACCTCAACGGTGGCTACGGCTATGCCGGTGGCTACGGCTATCCGCGGTACTACGGCGGCTACGCCACGGCCTATGGCGGCCTCCCCTACGGTCTGGGCAGAAGCTTGAACTATTACGGCGGAGGCTACCCGCTCTACGGATACAACAACCTCGGCGGATACGGTTACAGCGGCGGCGGCTATCCGGCCTACGGCTACGGCGGCGCCTTCGGCAATTCGATGTTGTACGGCCGTGGCGGTGGTTTCTAACAAGGTGTCTACACCGACGGACTGAAATGGGCGCGGCGCACACGGACCAAACGATTCATGGTCCAGCCGTCACGCTGTGCGTTTCCGCGCGCGGCGCGCTCGCAAGCGCGCCGAGCGTGAAGGACGCCTCGGGGCGAAGGCGAGTGCAGGATGACTTCGCAGACCACGAAGCCGCCGGAACACCGCTGGTTTGTAGTCTAATTCGCAACCGTGCGTCGTCAAAGGCAACGTTGGGCACGTCGTTCGCAAAGTGAGCGACGATCAGCGTTGCGGGTACAGCGTCGTCGAGGCAGTCTGCAATTTACTATTGTCGCCGGTCTCTCACACGCTGATGGTTGTTAACGGGTGATATATGGCTGGCGAACAAAACGATTCCAAGCGGCGGCCGTCGGAACCCGGCGCCGGCGTCGTCGTCGAGCAACAGCGCGACAAACCGGCCGAAACGAACTCTGGGCAAGAGCGCGAAAACGAGACGCGGCGGGGCCAAGCTCACCAGGGCGAAAGGGACTGCAACAACGAAAACCATCACAAAAAGGGATCTGAAAACGATCAAAGTGGCCCAGGGAAGAAAAATATCAGCACCCCTAACTGGAAGACCCTTCTGATCACCGGCACCGTGGCTCTCGTTTGTGGCGCCGCCGGCGCCTGGGGATACTTGATCTTTTTCGATCCGGCGAAGTCCGCCGTGCAAGACCAGGGGGCGGGCAAAAAAGACGCGGGCGATGAGATAGATGGAAACGAAGGAGGTGGAACTAAGGGGGGCGGCAACATTTCAAGCGAGGGCAAATCGCGTTCCGAGGAAGGCTCGAGCGAAGGCGGCGTTTCAGCTTCCGATATTCCCGGCTTCAACTCGGCCGCCGACGCCCAGGCATTCGAGAAAGAACTCGAGCATCTCGCCCACCGCATCGATCTGCTCGGCAGTCGAATCGACAGGATCACGCAACCGCAGCAGGAGCCCCCGGCGCTGTTGCACACTTTACAGATGCAGATGACCGACCTCGAGCGTGCCATCGATCCGGTGGCGAACCTGCCCTCCAAGCTGCGGCAGCTTGAACAGCGATTTTCGAGCCTAAAAGAAGACTTTAAGACGCTCAAGGACCAGGTGTCGGGCGAAGACGTGCCCACCGTGACCAAGGTGGCGCCGGCGGAGGGCGGTTTTTCGGCGCCGGGCCGCTACGTGGACGCCGATCCGGCGAACGAGGCCACGCTGAAGCTGGCAATCGCGCGGTTCCGCGAGGGGCATTATGCGCAGGCCCGCGAGCTGCTCCATCGCTTGCAGTACGAGCGGCCAAACGACGCGCGTGTTTGGTACTATGCCGCCTTGGCCAACGGGCTGGCAAGCGGCAAGTGGGACGGCGAGACGAAGCGTCTCGTCGACCGAGGGATTGAGCGGGAGCGAGCCGGCACGCCTTTGCCAAGCGTGATCGATGGGTCCCTGGCAGGGCTGACTCGCGAGATGGGCCAGGACTGGCTCGCAACGCAACGTCGTCAAGCAAATTTACGAAAGTAGGGCCGGCCATGCGCGGATTGATCCTGGCGTCGATCAAGAACAAGCATGCAGTCACGGTCTTCGCCCTGACGATCGTCCTGTTGGGCGGCTTGAGCGTTCATCAGATTCCCATGGACATTTTGCCGGTCTTCAACAGCCCGGCGGTGATGGTGCTCACGTTCTACAGCGGCATGCCGCCCTCGGACGTGGAGATGGACATCACCAACCGCATCGAGCGCTGGACAAACATGGCCTCGGGACTGAAGCGACAAGAGTCCCGTTCCATTTTGGGGGCCAGCGTCGTTTACAACTACTTTTTTGGCAACACGGATCGGGGCGAGGCGATCACCACGGTGCAATCGCTGGCGCAATCGGTGGTGCCGATGATGCCGCCGGGCACGCTGCCGCCGGTGGTGCTCTCGTTCGATCCGACCAGCAGCACGCCGATTTGCATGGTGGCGCTCGATAGCCCGCAATATGGCGAAAAGACGCTGTACGACGTCGGCCGTTACGAAGTGCGCAATCAGATCATGGGGGTTCACGGGGCGGTGGCGCCCGTGGTGTTCGGCGGCAAAATCCGGGCAGTGCAGATCTATCTCGATCGGCAACAGATGCAGGCCCGCAAGCTGGCGCCGTTGGACGTGATGTCCGCCGTCGCTTCGTCGAACGTCTTTTTGCCGACCGGCGAATTGATCGTGGGCGACAAAGATTATTTCCTCGACAGCAATTCGCTGTTTCCGCAGCCGGAGGAAATGGCGGCCATCCCGTTGCGCACCGAGCACGGCAACCGCGGCTTTGTGGGCGACGTCGCCAAGCCGACCGATTCGTCGATGATCCAAACCACGATCGTCCGCGTGCAAGGCAAGAAACAGGTCTATATTCCAGTCATGCGTCAGAGCGGCGCCAGCACCGTGAGGGTGGTCGATGAGCTGCGTGCCAAACTGCCCGAGATGGCGGGCCGCCTGACGCGCCCCGGCATCAAGCTGGAAATGATCATGGACCAATCGGTCTATGTGCGGCAGTCGATCCACAGCCTGGCCGTGGAAGGCGCCTTGGGGGCGATTCTCTGCTCGTTGGTGATCCTGATGTTCCTCGGCCGGCCGCGGATGACAGCCATCGCGGTGATGACCATCCCCATCTCGGTGCTCTCCGCCCTGGCAATGTTGTTCGTTTGCCAGCAAACGATCAACGTGATGACGCTCTCCGGATTGGCTCTGGCCATCGGCCCGATGGTCGACAGCGCCATCATCTGCCTGGAAAACACCGATCGCTTTTTGGAGCAAGGCCAGCCGGTGCGCGAGGCCGCCATTGAGGGCGCGAGCCAGGTCGCGTTGCCCGAGTTGGTTTCCAGTCTGAGCACGCTGATGGTGCTCTCGCCCTTGGCCTTGATGCCGGGCGTCACTTCGTTTCTTTTTCGGCCGATGGCCATGGCCGTGGCCTTCGCCATGACCACGGCCTATATTCTCTCGCGCACCCTGATACCGGCCTGCGCGGTAGCCTGGCTCAAACCCGAGCAACAAGAAGAAAAGGGCGACGAGGAACGCGGCGGCCTCTTGCACCGCGGCTTCAAGAAGTGGCAGCAAGGCATCGAGGATTGGATCGAGAGTTACGGCCGGCTGCTCGACTGGGTGCTCGCCCATCGCTGGCTGACCGTGATCGTGAGCTACAGCTTACTGGTGGCCGTGATCGCCGTGCTGGCGCTGCCGTTGCGCCGCGAATTCTTTCCCGAAGTCGACTCTGGGGCCTTCGAGATTTACGTGCGCGGCCAGAGCGGCACGCGCTTGCGTACGATGAACGACCGAGTGGCCGAGGTCGAGGAGTACATCAAGCGAAGGATACCCCAGGCCGACCTGCGGTTGATTCTGTCGGAAATCGGCGTCACGCCCGACTGGTCGAGCGGCTACACGAAAAACGCCGCCAAGATGGACGCGATCGTGCGCGTGCAGCTCACCGACGAACGCGACAACACCGCGCAGCACTACGTGCGCATGCTGCGCCAGGGCTTCGCGCAAATGAAAAAGTTCGCCGATTTGGAGTTTTCGTTCAACGCGGGCGGGCTCATCCGCAGCGCGCTCAACGAAGGAAAGACGACGCCCATCAACGTGCGGGTGACCGGCAAGAAGAAAGAGCAGTCGCACAAAATCGCCGATCTCATTCGCCGCAAGGTGGCCGAGGTCGACGGCGTGGTCGACGCCCGCATTTTGCAACGCCTCGATTATCCGACCTACAAGATCGCGGTCGACCGCGCCAAGGCGGCCGATCTGGGCGTATCGCAAGAAGACGTCATGAAGTCGGTGATCGCGGCCTTGAACTCCAGCATCCAGTTCAACAAAAACATCTTCTGGATCGACTCCGTCAGCGGCAATCAATACTTCGTCGGCGTGCAATATCCGCAGGAAGACGTCGAATCGATAGAGACTTTGCTCGACATTCCGGTGACCGGCGTCAACCAATGGAAACTCGATCACCGGGCAGCGATGCACCGCGCGCCGGAACTGACCGCGCCGGTGATTCGCGATCGGGAAACCATCGCCGCGCCGGTGCCGCTGGCCAACCTGGTGAACATCACGCGCACCACCTCTCCGCCCGAAATCACGCATATCAATATCCGGCCGTCGATCGATCTGAACATCGGCGTCGAGGGGCGCGATCTGGGCCACGTGGCCGACGACGTGCATCGCATCATCGACGAATTCGGCGAGCACAAGGGAGACAAGGACAAGAGCAGCGAAGAGTTGGGCACGACTTGGCACGCCTACGATCCGGCGTCGAGCGAGAAGCAGGTTTTAGAGGGCACCGAGATTGTGCTCAGCGGCGAATACGCGCGCATGAAGCAGACCTTTCGCGATTTGGCCGTCGGACTTACGCTGGCTTCGATCTTGATCTACTTCATGATGGTGGCTTTGGATAAATCGTTCGTCGTGCCTTTGTGCGTACTGTTGGGCGTTCCGCTCATTCTGCTGGGCGTACTGCCGATGCTCTACATTACGGGCACTTCCCTCAACGTGCAGTCGCTGTTGGGCATCATTTTCAGCGTGGGCATCAAGGTGGCCAACACAGTGCTCATGACCGACGTGGCGCAAGAACTAAGACAGACCGAGAAGCTCTCGCCCTTTGAGGCGATTCGCAAGGCGGCGCGCCTGCGGGTGCGTCCGGTGACGATGACCGCCCTGGCCGCCTTTTTCGCCATGATTCCCACGGCCTTGGCCCTCGAGCAGGGCAGCGAGGCCAATGCGCCGCTTGGCCGCGCGGTGCTCGGCGGCTTGCTCGCCGGCGAGCCGGCCACACTGTTCGTTGTGCCTTGTCTCTACGCGATTATGGTCCACGAGGGGCGATCGGACAAAAAAGAAGAAAATAATGCGCGGGCTCAACGTAATCCTTCCGTGGAGGGCCGATGATATGGCCTCGGCAAGCACCCTCGTACCGTCCGTAGCAGCTCGCCCCCAGAGGAGCACCGACGCCGATCGGTCCTCGCCGGCTACCCGCCGCCGCAGCTGGTCGATGTGGGTACTGTCGGTCGTATTGGCCACAGCCGTCTGTGCGGCCATCGCTTACTTGGCAACGGCCCGCGACGACCATTCCACTTCGGTATCGCGAGCGAGCGGTTCGGCCACCCGGTCTCAAACCGGTGCCAACTCAAGTGATTCCACTTCGGTTGATCCCGCCAGGTTGAAGGTGAAGGTGGTGCATCCTCAGAAAGGCGGCCTGGCGCGTACCACCACTCAGCCGGGCGTCTTGCACGCCTTTGAACATGCTGATCTGTACGCCAAAGCCTCCGGATATTTGACGGGTCAGGCGGTCGATATTGGCGACCGGGTTGAGCGTGGGCAAGTTCTGGCCGAGATCTTCGATCCTGAGCGGCAGCAAGAAGTGGAACAAGCGGCCGCGGCGGTCGAAGAGGCCAAGGCCGATGTACAGCTCGCCGCCGCCCGAATCACCGCCGCCGAGGCCGATGTCACTGCCGCCGAGGCCGTCGTGAACCAGCGGAAAGCGCATGTGGGCAAGTATACCGCCGCGCGTAAGTTCCGCGAAAAGGAGTACGTGCGTTTCATAGAACTGGTCCGAAAACGGGCCATCGATTATCGACTCTCCGACGAAAAAGAGCAGGAATACGAATCGGCCATCTCGGCCGAAAAAGAGGCCGAGGCCGCCGTCAAAACGGCCGAAGCCGACTTGGCGCGAGCGATCGCCGAAGTCGTGCGGGCAAAAGCCGGCCTGGCCTCGGCGCGGGCCAATCAGCGCGTCAAAGAAGCTGCCGAAACTTTCGCCCAGATCAAGGCTGATTATCTCCAGGTCACGTCGCCGTACAACGGCGTGATCACAAATCGCAACTACCACCGCGGCGCCTTCATTCGTTCGGCCGACCAAGGAGACACGACTCCCCTGCTGTCTGTCGCACGCACCGACGTGATGCGCGTGGTCGTCTACGTGCGCGACATGGATGTACCGTATCTCGACCGCGGCGACGAGGCGGTAGTGCGGGTCGATGCGCTCGGCGGCGAGGAGTTTCGCGGCAACATCGCCCGGTTTTCAGAGTATGAAGATCCGGCGAACCGTACCATGCGAGCGGAAATCGACTTGCCGAATCCCAGCGGCAGGTTGCGCGAAGGGATGTATGGCGCGGCGACGATTCTGCTGGAGCCGCCGACCGAGCATCTCACGATACCCTCCGCGGCCCTGCACGAGCGCACCGAACAGGACGACGGCACGATCTACGTCGTGCATGGCCACGTGGCCCACAAACAGCACGTGCGCATCGGCCGCGACGACGGCATTCGCGCCGAGGTGACGGGCGGTCTGAGCGAAGATGCCGCTGTGGTGCTTTCTTACAGCGGTTCGCTGGAAGAGGGCGAACCAGTCGAAGCAGAGCAGTAATCTTCGCCGGCGGTGCGCATAGCCACCCCAGTTTTCGACTGTTCAACCTGACACAACGACTCAACGGCATTCCGAAGATCGCACGGCTACTGCATGACCAACCTCTTCAGGCCGCCGGAGATCAGCGTGACGACGTTGGCCATCACAACGGGCAAAGCGAGCCCGCCACGCGTCGCCAGATACTTCGGCCGCCATACGGGATGAAATTTCTCCTTGTATTCGCGGAGGCCCTGAAAATGATAAAAGTGCTCACCGTGATGATAGAGGGCCGCGGCAAAGCGGTTCCAGAGCGGCGCGAGCGGCTGGGCTTCGATGCCGGAAAGCGGAGCCATGCCCAGGTTGAACCACTCGAACCCTTGCTGCCGGCCCCACAACATCAGTTGGATAAAGAGGAACGACATCACGTCCGACGGTGCGTCGGGCAGATAGCGCATCAGCTCGCCGGAAAGCTCCTTCCGGTTGAAGCCGCGTGTGACATTGGCGAATGCGATTATGCGACCCCGATGGCGGACCAGCGCGATCGCAAAGCGGCGCACATAGTCGGGCTCGAATGAACCGAGCGAGAAGCCCTTTTCGGCGGTATTTCGTTCGGCCAACCAGGCATCCGAAATCGCCTTTAACTCAGTCAACAAGGCATTGCCGATCTCCGGTTCGACGATCTCAAACGTACAACCATCCTGCAAGAGATGGTTATTGATCTCGCGGAAGTGCCGGCGTGCTCTCCCCTCCAGGTTGAAATCGGCCAGCGGCAGCCGGGCTTCTTCGCCAAGCTTGACGACGGTCAGTCCCATTTCAACGTACGTCGAGAGCCGTTCCTCGTCGACTTTGTAGAACACCGGCCAGCGGCCCCCCGCGTCGCAAAGCTCGACGAAGTCCCAAGCCAGTTGTTTGGCAGCCAGGGGATCGCCCAGGGGCTCGCCCAACGACACCCAACTGCGCCCTTCGACGCCGAACATGACGAGTGCCGTCCGTTCCTTGTTGAACAGAAAGTGCTTGTCGCCCAACAAGGCCAGGTTGGCCGACGCGTCGGGCGATGCGGCGACAATCGTTTGGGCCGTCCGCAAGTCTTCGGGCGTCGGCTTGCCCGGCAGACGCGGCTTGGCTCGCAGCAAGCCCGTCGCTGTGAGGACAAATACGAGCAGTACGACGCCCGCGACGGCACGCAGCGAGCGCGAAGCGTCTTGATCGAGCGCGAAACGCCACCACAGTTCGTCGCTGTACTCGACTTGCCCGTAGGCGAACAGCACCAGCCAAACGGCACAGGCCACAACCAACGCAATGGCGACGTACCAGCGAAAAGTAAATCGTTCGGTGAGCAAGACGCCTTGGCGGTAGAAGTGACGGCGACAAGGCAGCAGCACGACCAGCATGACAGCCAAAATGAGCGCTTCTGCGACGTCCATGCCCTTGAGCAGCGACAGGACGACGCCCGAAACCAGCACCAGTGCCGTCAGGTAATAGGCCGAGTCGATCCGCCGTTGCAAGCCACGAGCCAGAACCATCAACAGCAGACCTTCGATGCTGGCCAGGAAATGAGACAACTCGATCACCGATAGCGGCAGCACTCGACGGAGAAGTTGCAGCCGTGCGTGCGAGGCCGGCATGGCGCCAGACAGGAGAAGCATGGCGCCAGCGAGAAAGACGCTCGCGGCCAGCGCGCGCGGTGCGACGACGGGCACCCACTGGTTAAGGGCGTCCCGGAAATGCAAGCCCCGCCGACGATCGCCAACGGCGGTGGAAGAACGGAGCACCACCCGACGCCTCACTTTAACTCCCGACGACTATGACTCAACCGGATTGTCGCAGCGGACCCAAGGTTTTATGGGCAATCCGCCGCGTGCGATCATCGTATCGGTCGGCGGCGCGGTCTGCCACCGGCGCAACGCCGTGCCCTGAGAGATGGTGGCCTTGCTTTGACCGGCGGCCATCGTACAATGGATGGGTCGGTCCAAGCCCGTAGCGAGTGCGCTTGGCTGAAGGCCGATATAAGATTGGTCGGATGACTAATTGAAGAGCAAGCCGGCGTTTGCCGGAGGGCTCGTTTAAGAGTAAGCCGACGTGGTCGAACACCTCCGGGTGTTCGGCCACGTCGGCTTTTTTTGTTTCGCAAACACACGAGAATCGTCAATGAGAGGCACACGCCGTGGTCAAACAGGCTAACCCAGGCATGGCGGAACAAATCGCTCGCGCCGCCAGCGACTATGAATACGAGAGAACCGGGCGCACGCACAAGTCGGTAACCGTGGTGCTCGCACAGGACACTGTGGTGGTCACGCTCCACGAGGCCTTATCGCCTGCCGAACGAGCGCTAGCCAAGAGCCCGACAGGTGCAGCCCAGGTGCAGGAGCTCCACCGGCGACTATTCGAAGACTCGTGCGACTCACTGCGAAAGGAGATCAAGCGCATTACCGGCGTCGACGTCGCCGAGGCCAGCATCGATGTCGAGCCGACGACCGGCATCGTGGTCAAGACATTCGCGTCGGGGACCGTCGTTCAGGTGTTTCTGCTTGCCCATGGCATGCCGGCGGAAAGCTGGAGCGGCGGCGGTTCTGACGGTCAACAATAGCCAACTTAACATGGAGGATCCAGCAATGCTGGTCTTATCGCGAAAATCTCAGGAATCCGTGGTCGTGGCAAGCTCCGATGGCCATTCATGCCTGGTCAAAGTCACCATTATCGCGGTTCGAGGCGACCGCGTGCGAATTGGCTTTGAGGCGCCGCTTGATGTCCCCGTGCATCGTTGGGAGGTGTGGCAGCGGATGGTCGAACAACAAGATCTCGCCAGCGATGGGGAATCGGACGGCAACAAAACTTCTGGACGTCACGGCGGCAAAGCGGACGAATCAGCATCGGCAGTATCGGGGTGACCTGGTTCGAGTTAAGAAGCACTGATTCGCCACCGCACGGAGGACGAATTCAAAGTCGTCTTTGGCGACCACGAGCAGATCAGCTACGACGCTGCGACTGAGCGACATTACCAATCCGAACCGCTCCCACTTGTCAGTTATGTCCTATCCAGCTCAACACCCGATTGAGGTCGATCCGCCGCAAGGCCACGTCGAGCACCAACAAGCTGGCCGCCGCCATCAAAAGATAGGGCCAAAGCGGCGTGGTGCGCTGGGCAGTGCGCTCGGTTTCGGCAAACACGTCGCCGGGCACCGGGTTAAAGGCGCCGCCGGACACGTCGGCCAATGACTTGAGCAACGCCTCATTTGTCGGCCGCAGCCGCAGTTCGTCGGGATAACCGACCATCAAGCCGCGCGACTGCCGATATGTCACTGTCCCTTGCTGTTTTTGGGCCAGTTCCAGGTGATACGCCCCGGACTGCGGCGCGTCGAACGCGGCGGTGTAGCGGCCGGGCGCGGTTTGCGTCATCGGCAACTTGCGGTTGCCAAGCTGAGGGTCGATGACCGTCAGGTCCGTGTCGGCCTGGTTCAGGTAGCGGCCGGCCGGGTCGATGGCGTCGACGGTGACCGTCGCCCGGCGTCCTTGCTGCTTGACCTCGACCAGCACTCCCTTGGTTTCGCTTTTTCGCATGGCGTGCCGCACGAGCTGCGCCCAGAACTTCCCGTAGCCCGGCCAGCTCAGCCACTCGGCGGCCCAGCGGCTCTTGGCGTCGGACGTGAAGGCCACCGTCATGCCCAGCCCATAGCGCCACCAGGCCAAGAGCGGGTCGCCCTTTTCCGAGGCCAGCACCAGCTCGCTCGTCGGTTTGACGCGGGTCATCACATAGCCCAGCAGGAACGGCGCCGCCTCGAAGTCGATCTCGGTCAGGGCCTGAGTCGGCCGCACCACCTGCGGCAGAAACGGCTGCTCGTCGATGGCCGACTTGCTGGCCGTGACCGTCTCTTTGGCGAAAATCTGCGGGATGCTCGTGGGGTCGTCGGTAAAGTAATACCGCCCCTGGCCGATGCGGGCGATGTCTTCCAGCAACTGCTCGTCGGCCCCGTCGCCCACGCCCACGGTCGAGATCGTGATTCGCGAGCTGGCCATGTCGTTGGCGATGCCTTCGAAATCGCCGGGAGCCGAGATGCCGTCGGTCAGGATAATGACGTGCTTCAGCTTGGCCACCGTGTTTTGCAGGGCGGCGAAGGCTTCTTCCATGGCCGGGTACATATTCGTGCCGCCGCCCGCCTCCAGGCGGCTGATGTCGTCGATGATCCGCCCCTTGTTCGAGGCCGGCTGCATCTCGCTGATCCAGAAGGTGTCGCCCTCGAAGGCGATCACGCCCAGCTTGTCGCCGCCGCCCAGCAGCTCGGCCGCGCTCTTGGCCGCCTCTTTGGCCAGCTCGATCTTTTCGCCGCCCATCGAGCCCGACTTGTCGATCACCAGCACCATCGCCAGGCTCGGCTTCTCCTTCTCTTTCTCGAAGTCGCTGCGGACCGGCAGAATCTCTTCGAGCACGGTTTTGTAATAGCCGCCCAGCCCGAACGACTGTTCGCCGCCCAGCATCATCAATCCGCCGCCGAGGTCTTGCACGTACGTCCGGGCAATCTCCATCTGACGCTGCGAAAGGGCCGTGGCCGGCACGTTCGAGAGGATCACCAGCTCGTAGTTCTGCAAGTCGGCCAGGCCATCGGGCATGCCCTCCGGCGGCCGCACGTCGACCTGAATCTCCTCTTGTTCCATCGCCCAGGCGAAATGCTGCGCCAGCTTGGGGTCGCTCTCGACGAGCAGCACGCGGGGCTTGCCGGCCGTACACACCAGGCCCGATTCGGTGTTGTTGTCGAGCAGCGTGTCTTGCTTTAATCCGCTCACGCGCACGGTGTACTCAGCCAAGCGTTCGTCCGTAATCGATTGCTGAAACCGCAGCCGGTTCTCGCCCTTCGCGAGCTTGCGGCGCTCGCCGACCACTTTGTGCGCGCCGCGATAGACCTCGATCAGCCCTTCGTCGTCATGATTGCCGTCGATCACCACCTCGACGTAAAACGGCTCGCCCTCGCGGACCTGCGCCGGCACGCTGACGTGCGAGACCTGCACTTCGGGATCGGTGCGCGTCTTCAGGGCCACGGTCGAAATGGGCACTTCCGCCCGAAGTGCGGCCCGTAGGGCGTCGCCCTCGGTCTGGTTTCCGTCGCTCAGAAGCACGATCCGCGGCACGTAGGACGGGGGCGACGACCCGGCGGCCGCTTCGATGGCCGCCGCCAAATTCGTGCCCTGCCGGTCGAGCGTCCCTTCGCCTTCGGGTGCTTGGTCGCTCGGCAGGCCGGGCGCGGCGGCAAACGGCATGAAGGCCACGCGGTTGGCGCCTTGGTGCGGCAGCGACTTTTCGAGGAAGGCGTCGATCTCCTTTTTCGACTCATCTCCCACGCTCAGGCTTTGGTCGATGGCAAACACGACGTATTGTTCGTGCGTTGGCCGCACGAGTGTCAGACCGGCCAGCGAGAGCACCAGAAGCAGCAGAATGACCAGGCGTGTCACGAGCGACGTGACTCGCTGCCAGCGGGCAAAATCGACCAGGCTGCGGACGAAATAATACGCCACGGGCAGCAACGCGATGAGTGCGGCCAGCCAGGCGGGATCGGTCAGCTCGAGTTGCCACCAAGGGTTCAACTGATCCACCTCCGCTGATACAGATACCACTCCACCGCCGCCAACAACCAGGCGAACACAATCAGATAAAACCAAATTGGCCGCAGGAAGAATCCGGCGGCGACCGTCACCGGCGTCTGCTTCTCTAACAGTGCTTCCGGCGTTCGCACGTCGCTCTCCTGACGGTTCGCCAGGTTGCACGCCAACTCCAGGGCCGGCTTTTCGGGCGGCGGCGGCGCGTCGTCGTTTGCCCGAACAATCTGCCACAGGCCGCACTCATCGAGCGGTCCGATGGTCGTTTTTGTCAGACCCGCCGGCAACGGGCGGCGTTTTCCGCTGGGAGCGAGGAGCAACGAATTTTTCGCGGCCGGCGTCGTTACGCTCGAAGCGCCGCCGGCCGGCAGCTCGACCTCGGCGATCGCGCCGCTGGCCAACGATTCGCGCAGCTCGCCGCGATGGCCGGCGAACCAGGCCAGGGCGTTGGTGGCCATGATCGGAAAGGCGGTCCGCAAGGGCAGGTCGCCTTGATCGAGATTGACCGACAGCACCAGCACATTGCCCGCGGCGCGTTCCAGGTACGCATAGAGCGGCTCGCCCGTGACCGCCCCCACAAGCACCTTGGGCGGCCCGCTGAAGGTGAGCTTGCGTGCTTCGGGCATGAGCACGTTGTCGAGCCGCACGTGGGCCATCAGCGGCGAGTCTTTGTCTTGCGTCGTCACGATCGGGTTCTCCAGCTTTTCACCCACCTGCCAGCGGTCGCACGTGCCGGCCGGATCGATCGCCCACACCGGGCCGTTCGGCAGCCGTTCGGGAACCTGCCGATGAAGCACCGTAATGGTGCCCGGCGTGATCTGGGCCGGCGGCTTTTTCACGACCGTCAGCTTAACCAGCGGGTTGGCCTCGAACACCTTTTCGAGAAACAGATTGCCATCGGTCACCAGCGTGACCGGCAGCAGCTCGCGGCGCGGCAGCAAGGCCCAAGCGAGGTTATCGCAGGCCAAGGCGTCGTCGTGTTCGATGCGGGCTTTCAGCACGCCTCCTTCGGCCGATGTCTTCTCGAAGACGTGCGTCCAGACTTCGCCCGGCTTGAGCGCCAGCGGCACGACGTCGACCACGTTCTCGTCCAGATCGAGCTCCATGCGGCACTCGGCCGGCTCGGCGGAGGCGTTCTGCACTTCGGCCAGGATTTCGTAGCCGATCGGGTCGAGCAAGCTGCGGCGGACCTGAAACCGCGTGATGCCCACGTTGGCCGCGGGGCTGCCTACGGCGGCCAGCTCCACGTCTTTCGCTTCCGACAACGCGGCCGCACCGTCGAAACAGCCGTCGGTGAGCACGACCACGCGGCCGTTTTCGCCGCCGGACACCAGTCGCCGGGCAAGCTCCACGGCCTCGGCCACGCGGGTTGGACCGTCGCTCAGCTCAATGGCATCGAGCGCTTGCCGCAAGGTGCGCTTGTGTGCGGCCAGGCCGCAGACGACGCGCGGCTGCGTGCCCGCTGCGACGAGGGCCATTTCGTCGTGCGGCCGCAGGCGGTCGATGTATCGCCGGGCAAGGTCGCGTGCCTGCTCGAACCGGCTGGGCGCCACGTCGGTGGCCCGCATGCTGGCCGAGTTGTCGACCACCAGCACCAGCCGCCGTGCGTCGACGGCTTCCCAAGGGAAGAACGGTTCGGCCAGCGCGAACACCAGCAGTGCCAAGAGCGCCAACTGCACCAACAGCGACAGCAGGTGCCGCAGGTGCTGCCAGAGGGACCGCGGCTGCTTCTCCTCGAATATCTGTTGCCAGAACAGAATGGTCGACACCGGCACGCGTCGCAGACGGATCTTCAAGATGTAGAAGATCACGATGGGGACGGCGAGCGCGAGCCAGGCGAGAGCGGCGGGATGAGTGAGCGACACGGGACCGGCCGGAGGATCGGATACGAAATAACGATTGGAGAGCGGCTGTCAGGGTAGCACGCGACGGATGCGTTTCGCAACCTGCCGACAGCAAGAGTGCTGGCGGCTGGCGGCGCTGGCGGCAAACGTTCTTTGTGGTAGCGAGCCGATATGGTAAAATACCGGAATACGATCGCAAAGAAGGATTTGAGCTTCGATGAGGCCTATGGAGTTTCCACCTGAACACTACTTCCAGACGGCAACGCAGCGAATGCGACAAGCACAGCAGCTCTATCGGGAGGGCACCAGCTTTGCTTTGGCCATCTATGTCGGCGGCGTAGCGGTTGAATGTCTTCTGAGGGCCTTCAAAGGCCGACGCGATCCGGTGTTTGATGAGAAGCACAACTTGCTGCGCCTGTTCGCGGCCAGCGGAATGCTGCGAGTCGATCGTGATAAGCTGCTGGCCGCGCAATGGACCGACGCCCAAATTGACGCGCACCTGCGAACGCTGCGAATAGCCGTGAATGAAGTCTTCAAGCTTTGGGCCAACAATTACCGCTTCGCGTCTGAGGAGCGGCTGCGGTCGCACTTGAAGGAGATTACGGGCCACCAGAAAATCAAGGGAGATTATTTGAAAGAGCAGACTCGGCGGTTCTTGAGCTCCGCTCAGACATTCATCGACAAAGGCGTGGTGCAATGGCAACTGTGAAATCACCGCTCGTGCGGAAACTGGAAAAAATGCTGGTCAAACGCTTCCCTGCGCCGGCTACGGTCAAGCTCGACGACCATGACGGCATCATCGGGGTCATCACGTCCGACCGTTTCTCCGGCATGGAGACCATCGATCGTCAGAACCTGATCGGCCAAATCATCGATGACCACCTGACAAAGGAGGAACGGCGGCAAGTGCAAGTCATCGTCGGAGTTACACCCGACGAAGGGACGGGCTACTTGGCCGGCGTGGATTGATGCGGTGAAGCGGTTATTCTTGCAACAGCTCGCGGAGTTTCTTCAGTGCCCGCAGCGCCCGCATCTTGACCGCGCTTTCCTTGATTCCCAGGGCGCCGGCGGTTTCGGCCACCGAAAGGTCTTCCAGGTGCCGCAGCACGAGCACTTCGCGGTCGTCGGGCGAAAGCCGTTCCAGCGAGTTTCGCACGCGTGTACGCACCTCGTCGCGCACCAGGCCCGCCCGCGGGTCGGCGGCCACGTCGACCAGCCGGCTGGCCAGCTCGGCCACCGATTCGTCGGGCAAGCTCAGTACGCTGCGTTCTTCGCGCGACACGCTACGTCGTTTGGCATACAGGTGTGCCCGTTGCATGTCGATCAGCCGCTCGAACGTAAGCGACCTTAGCCAGACGTAGAACGACACGTTCTCTTGCCGGAAGAACTCAGCCAAGCGTTGTGAAGCTACGATCATCGATTCCTGAATGACGTCCGACGGATCGAGCCTTGCCTTCAGCCGCCGGTCCATGCGCATCGCCAGCATCGTCTTCAGCCGTTCTCGCTGCCTGGCGATGGCCTCGATGCCCGCGCGCTCGTCGCCCGTCTTGGCCCGCGCCAGCAACTCTTCGGTGTCGGGGTCTTTGGCTTTCGGCATCGTCTCTTTGGAGTGCGGCGATTGATCGCCGCTTCGGCTTGTCGCGCAGCGACCTTCTTTTTGTTCAGAGAGGAAGACGGCCGCGCAAGGGTTGAGGGTTCGCAAGGAGGATGGCCTTCCCAGGCCGTTCAGACATGCAAGGATCCAGGGTCAGAAAAGGGTTCAGGGTTCAGAAAATGGGGTCAATCAGCCCAGTTTTCTACGGTCAAGCCGTCGATTTGGCGAAAGTGCTTGAGGTTCCGCGTGATCAGTTTCGCGCGATGTGCGAGGGCGATGCTGGCGATCAGCAGGTCGCGTCTCCCGATCTTCTTCAATTTCCGTTGCCGCCGCAGCCGCAGCCGCTCAAACTCATCCGCGGCGTCGCTCGTCGCGGGCACAATGTGCAGATCAGCCAGGAGCGCTTCGCTGGCCTCTAACCCGGCATGCAGCAGCGACAGCATGTCGGTGTCGAGCAGAATCATTCACCGTCCTCGATCATTGATCGACCGCGAGCTTGATAGATGTTCTCGAGCATGGCCTTCATGTATGGGTCCTCTTTCGCAATTCCCGCATGACGCAAGAGCCGCTCCTTGGAAGACGGCCGGCGAAGCCAATCGCCGAGTGCTTCCCTCAGGAATCGCCATTCGTGGCCAATCTTTCGGCCAGGCAACTCAGAGCGCTTGGCGAGCTCCAACACTTCGTCTTCCGAGACCCGCAAATACGCGGCCGCCTCGGGCAGTGTTAAGATTTCACTGTCGATATTGGTTGATGCCATGTTGTGAAGTTTCCGAAGTGCCGCAAAGCCTGACTGCCGCTATGCCATTTGGCCCGTATGCATGGTAACACCCTTTTGGCGTCGTTCGCGAGGGGTCACGATCATCGGCTCCTGAACGACGTCCGACGGATCGAGCCTGGCCTTCAGCCGCCGGTCCATGCGCAGCGTCAGCATGCTCTTCAAGCGGTCTCTTTGCCTGGCGATCGCCTCGACGCCCGCGCGCTCGTCGCCCTTCTTGGCCCGCGCCAGCAACTCTTCGGTATCGGGTTCTTTGGATCGAGGCATGCGGGAGGGTTCAGGGTTCAGGGTTCAGGGTTCAGGA
>Ga0307372_10000702_pt1 | contig 58784 bp, 45 predicted proteins | sample OX1MG_FD_202533 | JGI IMG/M metagenome (GOLD analysis project Ga0307372, IMG submission 202533) | Soil microbial communities from Risofladan, Vaasa, Finland - OX-1 | ecosystem: Environmental > Terrestrial > Soil > Coastal area > Acid sulfate soil | place: Finland: Risofladan, Vaasa | collected...
CCTCGCGCATTTGGCGCGCACGGCCCGCGACTGGCAGCGTCTGACGGCGGAAGGTTCGGCCGATCACACCTTCTTTCAGGATGTCAAACAGTGGGTCAAGCGGGGTTGCGAGTTTCACCGCCGGCGCTCGACATGTGCCGGCGGGCGGGCTAATCTGCTAGCCTGGATTATTCATGGTCCGGGGAGGAAGTCGCGCACTGTGCTGTAGCAGAATTCGCAAGAATTCTGGCGTAACTCGCGTCCACGGCCTGACTTCTTGCGAAGCCAGCTACGGGACCATGACTAATCTGGGCTAGCCGTCCCCGCAGTGCAATCTGACCAACGCCCCCGATAGGACCACAAACCATGCTTCGATTACCGCTGATCGTGTTGACGACAACCATTCTCTGTGCGACCGCTTTCTGCGCCGCCGCGACCCTCTCGCGCGCCGCCGAGGAGCATCTGACGCTCGACGTCTGGCCGGGCGTCGCGCCCGGCGAAACGACGCCTTCCGGGGCGGAAAAGCTCCTCGAACCCGAACCGGCGGGCCAGAGGGAGGTCAAGCGTCTGACGAATGTCAGCAAGCCGACGCTCACGTTTTATCGCCCGCCGCGCGAGCGCGACACCGGCACGGCCGTCGTGATCTGCCCTGGCGGTGGCTACCATATTCTGGCGATGGACCTCGAGGGAGAGGAGGTCGCCACCTGGCTGAACTCGATCGGCGTGACCGGCATCGTGCTCAAGTACCGCGTGCCGCAGCAAGGACCGCGACCGTTCGCGGCGCCGACCAACGACGTCCAGCGCGCGATGAGCCTGGTCCGCTCGCGAGCTTCGGAGTGGGACATCGCCCCCGATCGGATCGGCATGCTCGGTTTTTCAGCCGGGGGGCACCTGGCGGCCATGACCTCGACCCACTTCGACCAGCGGAATTACGAGGCCCTCGACGCGGTCGACCACGTCTCCTGCCGGCCCGACTTCAGCGTGCTGGTCTACCCCGCCTACTTGCTGACGGAAGGCAAGCTTTCGCCCGAGATTCGCGTGAGCAAGGAAAGCCCGCCCACGTTCTTCGTCCACGCCTACAACGACGGAATCGGGCCCGAAAACAGCATCGCGATGTTCACCGCCTTGAAGCAGGCCGGCGTTCCGGCCGAACTGCACATCTACGCCTCCGGTGGTCACGGCTTCGGCTTGCGGCCCAGCGAGCACCCCGCCTCGACCTGGCCGCGACGCTGCGAAGATTGGATGCGAAGCCGCGGGTTGCTGTCGCTCAAGTCACGCGGCGAATGAAATCCGCCGCGTGTATCGCCCCGCCGAGGCGGTCCTCGGCGGGGCGATGGGATTGACGTACCAGATTCCGCGGGCGTCTTAGCGCTTTTCCAAGACCACAAAGCGGTTTCCGTGCTCGGTGCGCACCAAGAGCAGCACGCCGCGCTCCAGCGACTCTTTCTCCATGGCGGCCTTGAAATCGGCGACGCTTACCACTCGGCTCTTGCCGACCTTCATGATCAGCATCCCTTCGCGCAAACCGGTGTCGGCGGCCAGACCGTCGTCGTCGACGCCGGTGATCACGACCCCCTTGAAATCCTTGAAGCCAAGTTGCTCGGCGTTGTTGGCCGTCAACTCGCCGACTTCCATGCCCAGGTCGTCGCTCTTGTAGCCGTGATCATCGCGCGCGCCTCGGCCATGGTCGTCGTGCGACGTCGCCTTCGCGATTTCCTTGCCGGGCAGCGGCTTGACCACCACTTGCAATCGGATCGGCTTGCCGTCGCGCAACACCTTGACCTCTTGGCGGCTGTCGATGGGGGTGCGTTCCACCGTCTCCTGCAAGTCGCCCGGCGTGTGAACCGCCTTGCCGGCGTATTCGGTAATCACGTCGCCCTCTTGGAAGCCGGCCTCGGCGGCGGGCGTGTTGGGGTGGACCTCGGCCACGAGCACGCCGTCGTGCCGCCCAACGCCGACCTGACCAGCCAACTGGCCGCTGACCTCTTCGATGCCGACGCCGAGATACGCCCTTTGCACGACGCCGGTTTCAATGAGTTGCGACATCACCCACTGGGTCAGGTTGCTGGGAATGGCGAAACCGATTCCCTGGTATCCGCCGCTGTTGCTGGCGATGGCCGTGTTGATGCCGATGACCTCGCCGTCCAGATTCACCAGCGGGCCGCCGGAGTTGCCGGGATTGATCGCCGCGTCGGTTTGCACGAAACGTGTCCGCTTGCCGAACTTCAGGTCGCGGCTCGTGCCGCTGATGATCCCCGCGCTGACGGTCGATTCAAAAGTGAACGGATTGCCGACGGCGATCACCCAATCGCCAAGCCGCAGGTCGTCGGAGTTACCGAGCCGCGCGGCGGGCAACGTGCCGGCGCCGGTAATCCGCAGCACGGCGAGGTCGGTTTCGGGATCGGTCTTGATATCACTGGCCTTGAACTCGCGCCCGTCCGACAGCCGGACGAGCACTTCATCGGCGCCATCGACCACATGATTGTTGGTGAGCACGATGCCGCTCTTGTCGACGATCACGCCGGAACCCATCCCTTGCCGCTGGGGTGTGCGATGCGAAGGCGAATGGCCGTCGCCAAACCCGTGGCCAAACGGCGCGTCATCCTTGAAGAAGTCTTCAAACGGGGTGCCCTTGAAGGGGTTCTCGCGTAGAGTTCCCGGTGCCATGCCGGAAACCTGGCGAGGTTTCGAGCGGGTTTCGATGGTCACGACCGTGGGAACGGCCTCCTCGGCCGCGGCGCGGAAGGCCTCCGAGAGGTGGTTGGCGTTTTGCCGCGCGGCGCCGTGAGCGCCGCCAGGCTCCTTGGCGGTGCCACGCACCTGCCAGAGAGGCACGCCGGCCGCGGCCAGCGCGAACAGCCCCACCACGATGAGAAGTTTGCGTCGGTGATTCATGGCCACATGTCGCATGTTGTCGGTCCTCCATTTTCGAGTTTTTTGACCGCCCGTTGGCAAGCACTTGCAAGGCGGCTTCGCGGCCGGGCGGGGAAATCTGGTTCACGCATCTATTCTATTCGTTACCACCGAAGCGATTTTCTTTCTTGGCTATTTTATTGAACAACCTGCTTCAAGGCTAGGATGGGAAGACGGGACCGGATTCTGTAGGGAACGCCCTCCGTGGCGTTCCGTGTCCCGCCACTGGACGTCGCACCAGCTTCACGGAACGCCACGGAGGGCGTTACCTACAGATATCGATGGGGAACGGCTCCGCGTCCCCATGCCTGGCGCCGCAGGGTCGTCACGGGGCCGCGGAGCGGCCGAAGATGTGTTCGGGGCACCCGCGCAGCGGGTCGGCGGAGCGTGGGAACAAGGAACAAGCAATCGGTGGCGTCGCGCCGGCGCGACAGCGGGCGGTGCGTTGACAAAACTGCAAATGCCGGTTAGACTTAGGTCATGGAATGCGGCCCGGTTCAACAGCGCACGATACCCTAGCGGCCCAGGAATGAGACCAGCGATCGAAACAGATCTCCCCATCGAGGGAGAATCGATTTTCCAGCGGTGCGAACGCCGCATCGGCTATACGTTTCGAGACAAGGAGCTCCTGCGCGCGGGGCTGACCCACGCCTCGGGCGCCGCGCACCGGCTTGGCTCGAATGAGCGATTGGAATTCCTGGGCGACGCCATCCTGGGGGCCGTCGTCTGCGAATTGCTCTATCAACGATTTCCAGGTTTCCTGGAAGGCGACTTGACCAAGATCAAGTCGGTGGTCGTCAGCCGGCAAACCTGCGCCAAGATCAGCGAGGGGTTGGGTCTGGAGAAGTTCCTGATTCTCGGCAAGGGAATGACCACCAGTCCGCACGTTCCACCGTCGCTCTTGGCCGACGTCTTCGAGTCGTTGGTGGCGGCCATCTATCTCGACGGCGGCGACGCGGCCTCGCGGGCCTTCATCGAGACCTACATGGGTCCCGAGATCGAACTCGCGGCCGGCGGCGACCACTCGGGCAACTACAAGTCGCTGTTGCAACAACTTTCCCAGCGCGAACATGGTGCCACGCCGACCTATCAGTTGCTCGACGAGAAGGGACCCGACCACAGCAAGTGCTTCAAGATCGCGGCCCAGATCGCGCGCAGCCGGTTTCAGCCCGCCTGGGGACGCAACAAGAAGGAAGCCGAGCAGCGCGCGGCGCAGAACGCGCTGGCCGAGTTGAACGGCGAGCCGGTGCCCTTTCCTTCCGATTGAAATAGAAACGCCCGGTTTGAAATAGAAACGCCCGGTTTGAAATAGAAACGCCCGGTCGAGTTCGACCGGGCGTTTCTTTCTCGTCGTTGCAGGTGGCTGCCTACTTCTTCTTCTTCTTGGCTGCCTTCTTCTTGGGTGCTGCCTTCTTCTTGGCTTTCTTCTTGGCCACCGTACGTCCTCCTAACAGAAAGTGACGGCGACTTCCTTGCCGCTTGCCGGGCTGGGGCGGAAGCTCGACAGGTGGGTCGCCACGGAAATGAGCCATCCGACATGGCCACGACTTGCCAGATTCGCATCGCAGCGGTACGACAAGCGGTGGTTCATCGGTTGCACTCTCGCAGGCCGAGCGGAGTTGAACCACCCGCGACGTTCGCCTTCATGCTGGTCGCGGTGTGTCCGACGCCGGACTCGGTCTGGTTAACTACGTATCGTAAGCAATTCTGAAAAATGTGCAAGCACAATTCCTGGTCCGACCAGTATCAACGTCGCCGCGACGCCGCTCGAAGCTTCGGCCGCATCTTCTCATTGCCCTTGGTGAAGCGCGTGCGCGACGTGCTGCTCGACTGCGTGCGCGATCACGCGCGCGTGCTCGAAGTCGGCGCCGGCGATCACCGCATGGGCGAGTTGCTTCGCCGGCGGCGCGCCGGCATCGAGTATCGCTCGCTCGACATCGATCCCAACGGCGAACACGATTATCACGACTTCGCGGACCTCGCGCATCGCTTCGATTGCGTGTTTGCTTTTGAAGTCGTCGAGCACGTCGCGTTCGACGAGTTGCCCGCTTGGCTGCGGAACTTGAGCGACGCGCTCGAACCCGGCGGACGGCTGTTGTTGAGCACGCCCAACACGTATTATCCGCCGGCCTACCTGCGCGACGCGTCGCACCGCACGCCGCTCTGCTACGACGAGTTGGCGGGGTTGGTCGCCGGGGCCGGGCTCGACGTATCGCGGATCGTCCGCGTCTATCACGATCCCATTCACCGCGCCTTCTTGCGGCGATACCTGTTCGGCTGGCTGTTCCGCCTGATCGGCATCGATTTCGCCCGGCAGATCGTGTTGGTGGCGGTCAAGCCGGGCTCGCTTCAGTTGCCGCGGGAACGGCCTCTGTAGGGAACGCCCTCCGTGGCGTTCCGTGACGCGGAACGCCACGGAGGGCGTTCCCTACAGAATCAGGGCGTTCCCGACAGAATTGGGCTTGCAAAGCCGAACTAGCGGAGTTTCCCCGTTTTAGCTATATATACTTAGCGGGGCCGACAATGAGACATTTTGCCATGAGAAAGCGGTGGCCGGTGGCAGAGCCTGGGCGATGCCCCGGCTAGAAGGCGACCGGGGCATCGCTTAGGCTCTGCCCCAGCCACCGTGAATGTGTCATTCTCGACCGCGTGAAGTATCGCTTCGCTACTTCGCTCGACTGCGCGGTCGGAATTTGTCCACCCGGGGAGGCACAAGGAGGCGCCCATGACCCAGCCGCCGTTTCGTTTCATTCACGCCAGCGACTTGCACTTGGAACGCCCGTTGTCCGGCGTGACCGAAGTGCCCGACGCGCTGCGTGAGGCGTTTCTTGAAGCGCCTTACTTGGCCGCCGAACGGGTTTTCGAGAACGCCCTGGCGGAGCAGGTCGATTTCGTCGTGCTGGCGGGCGATGTGCTGCACGCTGAAACGACCGGCCCGCGCGGGCCGCTGTTCCTGGTTTCGCAGTTCGAGCGGCTGCGTCAACGCGGCATTCGCGTCTACTGGGCCGGCGGCCAGGTCGATCCGCCCGAAGCCTGGCCGGCGGTGATCCGCTTGCCCGACAACGTGCATCGCTTCCCGCATGGGCGCTGCGAGGAACTGCTTCACCGCCGCGACGGCGAGCCGCTGGCGCGATTGCTCGGCACGAGCACGCCGCGAGCGCTCAGCATCCGCGCGGATGACTTCAATCCGGACCCCAGCGATCTGTTCACGGTCGCAGTCGCCCACGTCCACCCCGGCCGCGAGACGCCGGAGCACGGGGTTTCGATACATCCGCCGGTTTCGACACATACCGCGGTGCGGTACTGGGCCCTGGGAGGCCGACACGACCGCCATTCGCCGTCGGAGGCCACGCCGCGGGCGCATTATCCCGGCACCCCGCAGGGGCGCGAACCGGGCGAGACCGGCGCCCACGGCTGCACGCTGGTTGAAGTCGATGAGGACGGCGCGGCCCACCTCCGCGCCTTGGCGGCCGACGTGCTCCGCTGGCGGCACGAGCGCGTCGCCGTCGACGCCGGCACGAGCCAGGACGAGCTCCAGCGAGCGCTGGCCGAATGTCTGCGCGCACTGGTCGCCGCGGCGCCGGGGTTGGACCTGCTCGTATCGTGGGAAGTGCATGGCGCGGGGCCGTTGTTGCCTCTCTTGCGGCGCGGGACGCTGGCCGGCGAGCTACTGGCGTCGTTGCGCGGCGAGTTCGGCCGAAGTCCGACCGCCGCTTGGAGCGTTTCGCTTGCAGTGGCGGACGACGCGATGTTGCCGGCCGATTGGTTTCGGCGGGAGAACTTGTTGGGCGATTTTCTGCGGGCAGTGACGGACGTCGAGGACTCCGGCGCGACGAGCCCAAGGGGCCGGCTCGATCTGACCGCGTTCTTGAAGTCGCGACGGGCGGACGAAGTGTGGAGCGAGGCCTTGGCTCTCGACGACGAAGCGACCCGCCGGCGCGCGCTGGCTCGGGCCGCCGCGCTGGGCGCCGATCTATTAAGCGGTGAGGAGTCACTGTCGTGAAGATTCTCGAATTGGAAGTGGACGGTTTCGGAGTCTGGACCGGACTTCGGCTGGGCGACTTGGGCGGCCAGTTCAGTGTCTTTCTGGGACCGAACGAGGCCGGCAAGACGACGCTGATGCAATTCGTGCGGGCCATCCTGTACGGTTTTTCCGATGATCGCCGACGCCGATACCTGCCGCCGCTCGGCGGCGGGCTGCCGGGTGGAACATTGTCCGTCAGCGGGCCGAGCGGGCGATTCCGTGTTTCGCGGCACTTGGACGCGGCTGCCCGGCATGTCACACTCGGCGACAGCATCTCGGGCGACAGCATCTCGGGCGAAGGCATCTCAGGCGACGGCATCTCAGGCGATGGCGGAATGGGCGAAGCGCGGATCACCGCCGCCGACGGCACGCTCGAAAGCGGCCGGATCCTTCCCGGCCTGTTAGGCAACGTCAGCGAGGCGACGTTCAACAACGTCTTCGCCGTGGGGCTGCGCGAAATTCAGGAACTGGGTTCGCTCAGCGACACCGCCGCGGCCGATTTGTTGTACCACGTTTCGACCGGACTGGGACGTGTTTCACTGGGAGTCGTGTTGCGGGAACTGGCGACGTCGCGAGAACGATTGCTCTCGACGGATGATCGGCCCTGCCAGCTCGAAACATTGTTGGCCCAGCGCGACAAGTTCCAGCGGGAGATCGAGGAACTGCGTGGCGTATCGCAGCGTTACAGCTTGCTGGCCCACGAATGCGAGCGGCTTGCCGCCGACGTCGCCGTGGGCGAAGCGGAAGCCGTCGAGATGGCCCATTCGCTGCGGGCGCTGGAAGCGGCCGTCGCCGCCCGCGAGCCGTGGCAAGCGCGCGCGGCGATCGACGCGGAATTGGCGGCGCTGGCCGAACTGCCGCCGGACGCCAAGGGCGCGCTTGCGCAACTCGAAGCCGCGGTGGTCCGAGTGGAACAACGGCGGCGCAAACTGACGGAGCTCAAGCAACAGCGCACGGCGCTGCGCGACGAGATCGCCGGGCTGGGGCTCAACCACGGGCTTGTCCGCCACGCGCCCAAGATCGAGGCGCTGGCGGAGCAGGAGTCATGGCTGGGCACGCTCGAGAACCAGGTCCACGAGTTGGAGGCCGGCGTCCATGCTCTTTCGACCGAGTTGACTTCCGAGCGTGAGCGCTTCGGCTGGACATCGAACCGCTCGCCCGCGACGTTACCCAAGCTCGATGAACGCACGTTGGCCGCCCTGCGACCCGCCGCGCGCGCCCTGCGCGAACCACGGCTACGGCGGCACGAGGCCCAGCGGCAGTTGGACAAGGCCCGGCGGCAGGTCGATCGCCTGGCGGGCGAAATCCGCTCCCGCCTGACGGGTCGAGAACACGAAGCCTTGGCCCCGGCGCTGGAAGAGACCGGCAACCTCGTAGCGCAACTTCGCCGCCGAGTGCAACTCGACGAACGCATTTCGCAGCTCGGACGCAACGAGGCCGAACTGAACGAGCAGAGCCGGGATCTGCTCGACGATCAACTCCTGCCCGGCTGGGTTCTCAGCGGACTGGGGAGCGCGTTCGTGGTTGGCGTGGTCCTCTTGATGACGCGGATTTACCTGCCCGCCTTCCTGGGAACGGCCGGTTGGTGGCTGAGCGCCTTGGGCCTCTTGGGTATGGTCGCCGCCGGCGGCGTCAAGTACCTGCTCGAACACGCCGCAACCACCCAACTGGAAGCCTGCCAAAAGCGTTCGGCGACGTTGGCCAAACAATGGGAGCAAGCCAAACAGGAACGCGAGGCGCTCGACGCGCAGTTGCCGCGCGGCGGAGGCCCGCTCTTGACGCGCTTGCAGACCGCCGAGAAGGATCTCACCTCGTTGGAAGAGTTGCTGGCCGTGGATGCCAGGCGGCAGGCCGCGCAGCAAGAAGCCGATGCGGCGCAGGCCCGCGCCACGCAAGCACGCGACGACGGCCGCGGCGCGCGCCGCCGATGGCAGCAAGCGCTCGCTTCGGCCGGTTTGCCCAACACGCTCTCGCCACGCCAGGTGCGGCAATACGCCGACGGTTCCCAGCAGGTCGACGAACTCGAACGCCGGCTGAAAGGCCGGCGGCAGGAGTTCGAGGCGCGCCGCCACGAATTGGACTCTCTCGTCGGGCGTATCCAGCAGGTGATCGGCGACGCCGATCTGAAGCCGAGCAGCCCCCTCGCGATCGACCGCCTTCGCATGTTGCGGCACGCGCTGGCTGAACACCAGGCGTTGTCGGCGCGGCGGCAGTCGCTCGAGGCGCGATTGGCGAGGATTCGCCGTCAGCAGACGCGGTTGATTCACGGCATCCGCCGCTGGCGGCAACGCCGCGAGCAATGGTTGCGGCTGGCCGGTGTGGCCGACGAATCCGAGCTGCGGCGCCGCGCCGCGGAGCACGGTCGTCGAGAAACGCTGCGCCAAAGGCGCGCGTCGCTGACCCGCGAGATCGCCGCGGCGCTCGGGCGGCGTTGCGACGAGGACCAAGTCCGCTGCTGGCTCGACGGTCGGCACGTTTGCGATTTGGATGCGCGTTGGGAAGAACTGGCCGGCCGCTCGCAAGCCGCCCAGCGCGAGCTGCAAGCCCTGTTTGAACAACGGGGCCGCGCCCAGCAGGAACTGACCACGCTGGCGGACGATCGCCGGCTGGCCGAGCGGATGCTCGATCTGGGCGTGGTCGAAACGCGGCTGCGCGAGGCGGCCGAGCGCTGGCGGACGCTGGCCGTCACGTCATGCCTGATCGACGGCGTTCGCAAGAAATACGAGACCGACCGCCAGCCGGAAACGCTTCAAGAGGCCTCGAAGTACCTGAGCCGGCTTACCGGAGGGCACTATCAGCGCATCTGGACTCCGCTGGGCGAGCAGGCGTTGCGCGTCGACGACTGCGACGGCCATTCACTCCCAGTCGAGGTGCTCAGCCGCGGTACTCGGGAGCAGTTGTTCCTGAGTTTGCGTCTGGCGCTGGTGGCGTTGTACGCGCGGCGAGGGGTCGAGTTGCCGTTGATTCTCGACGACGTGCTGGTGAACTTCGACGCGCGGCGGGCCAAGGCCGCCGCCGCCGTCTTGCGCGATTTCGCCGCGGCCGGCCATCAAACCTTGGTCTTCACCTGCCACGAGCACGTCGGGCGGCTGTTCAAACAACTCAAGGTTCCCACGCGGCAATTGCCCGCCAATGCCGAGCACGAAATGGTCAGCGTCGCCTACCAGGCGCCGGCCGCCTTGCCCCCAATCGCCTTGCCCCCGATCGCTCTGCCCCCAATCGTCTTGCCGCCCGTTGCCGCGCCGGTGCCTCTGGCAACACAGCCTGTCGAACCGCCCGGACCCGCGGCCCAACGGCGAGCCCACGAGGCGAGTGACGACCTGATTTGGGTCGACCACGACGACGCCGAGGAGCAGGCCGACCGAGACCCGGGGGACCGGACATCCCATGGCGCCGACCGTGACGACGACGCGCAAGACAGGGCCGGGCGGCGCTCGCCCCAGCGCGCGCCCGGCGAGCCGGTGCATCGCGTGACGGTCGTCCGCGCTCGGCGGACGTCGGGGCCATTCGACGATACGTTTTGGCACGAGCCGGTCGAAGACGACCTCGACGACGAGTTGGCCGGCGAACGCGACGATGACGGCCAAGATTTCGACGACGAGGACGCCGACATCGACACGGAGGGCGAAGAACACATCTTCGCGGAACGCGACGACCGCTGGCACGACACGCCGTTCGACTCCGACGACGTCGAAGAGGACGAGGCGGCGTGAGGCGGCGTCGCCGCCGGCGCGCCGCGACACCGCGGCTTCGGCGCAGCCGAAACTGCCCGACGAAAAACTGGCAAAACCGTACCTGTACCGACCAGGAAATCCGTCTCGGCGGATTGCCCGGCTTTAGACGGTCAAGACTTCCTCCCACGCATCGCGCCGTCGTGCCGCTCTCCGCGAAGCTTTCGTCGGGTATAAAGGTACGGTTTTGCCAGTTTTTCCGGAACCTGGGGGCGCCCCTGACGGTTTCATCGCTGGCGCGCGCCCTCGAACGGGAGCGCGCGGCAAAGGACCGAGGGACGTACGAAGACTAAGGCTGGATTTGAACCGAACTTCGGGATCGGCACCAAAGCGAGAAATCCGCGCCATCTTAACGGCGGCCGGAGCCGGTCGAAACAAATTATTGGTCAGTTGTGTTCGAGGTCGTGACACCCGCGGCGTGGTAGCGCCTCGTCGAGTCCGCCACCGCGCAGGCGCGCGCCGGAGAGCCGCGCGCGCGAATGGATTGCGAGCGTTCTCGGCGCGGATAGCGCGATCGACGAACTCGGGCGCGCCGACGCGGTCGCCGGATACGTCGACGTCTCAGCGCTCGGGCGCGCGCTCGAATGGGAGCGATCGGCGAAGGCGCGTCCCTCATTTGAAGATTAGCCGCGCGGGCCCGTTCCCGCCTCGGCGCTGCGCGAAAAAAAACGACTCCGAAACCCCTCCCAAAGAGATCCAAAAGAGCGTGGGGTAAGGCGAAGGGCGGCGCGGCAATTGGATGCCGCTTACGCGGCTCGCTCAGACGTCATGGGGTATTCGGAGATCGTTTTTTTCGCTTCGCCGCGTTTTCTTTCGCACGCCCGTTGCTGCGCAACGTGCGTGCTTTTTTCGTAAAAATGATCCTTCCTCATTCGTGGGCCGCTCGGCGGACCCGGCGAGCTTGCGTTGCGGGTTAGTCGCTTTACAGCGGATACGTCGTCTCGCTCGACAAGAGTTGCGACATCAATTCGCCCAGGAACGTGCCGATCACGCCGACGTACAAGATGCCCGTGGCGCTTTGGGTGTTGGGAATCTTGAGCGTCTGCCAGGTCGCCACCGCGACACCACCCGCGCCAAACAGGCCGGCGAGCCATCGCAGGGCGACGAAGAGCCAACGTCCCCGATCGAAACCGACGTCGGTCAGCTCCAGGCCCAGCCCCAAGGCGGCCAGCGCCGACCTGACGACCACCGCCGCGAACATCGCTAGCACGAGCCGCTTCAAGGGTGCCAGCGCCATCCCCGGCGCGTTGAGATACCAGTGCCCCAAAAGCATCGCGGCGAACGTCAGGCCCAGCACGAGCCCGCCGACGAGCGGATCGAGAACGGCGAGCGCGCGAAGCATGAGCGGCGCCGACGCACCCGGCGCGCCGGACAGCCATGCCCCGGCCAGCGTGGTCGCCGCGATCAGCACCAGCGCGGCGGTGCCCGGCCAAGGCTTCTCGTAAAGCCAGCAGATGGCCCCCACGTAGGAGGCCACCGCCGCCACGAGCGGCGGCCAAAGCGGCGGCCCCTCGCCCGGTACGGCCCAGGCGACCAGGACGGCCAGCGAGTTCAACCCCAGTAAGATGTAGAGGTTGTTGCGGTAGTAGCCGCCGGCGACAAGCTTCGACGGCGTGCAGGCCATTGCCAGCGACGTCCCGAACACCAGCCGCAAGACGAACTGCGAGAGAATGGTCATGGGTTCTCGGTGGGATCTATTTTTCTCGCCGGCCGGTGAATCGGCCCCGGCGGACGTGCCCGAATCCTCGGCCGCAACAGGGCGAACAGGAGCAGGAAACCCAGCAGAATGGGCACGATCTTCGGCCGCGTGGCGAGCACGACCGCGATGACCACGATCGCAACCAGGAGCAGCTTGTTCGGCAACCGCCGCGTCTGCGGAAGCGCCAACCAAAGTGTGGCAAGAACGAAGCCCACTCGCCAGAATGCGATGAGAACCTGCTGCACACCGGCATCGGAAGATGCCCAGATCTGCCCGGCCCCCCCGGCGATGAGCAACACCAGAGCGATCACTCCGAGGGTGGGACGGTGCATGGATCCCATTATGAATGACGACCGCCTGAAACGCCAGGGTTCTCCTGAGCAGGCTTCCTGCCGATCATGATAGGGTTCGTCCTTCATAGGGGCGATGGGAAAACGGGACGCGGAGCTTGGGGACGAGAATCCAACGATGCCATTTCTGTCCGTAACTCCGCGGCGATGAAGAACGAACCGGTGATGCAAATCAGGTCGTCGTCGCCGGCCACCGCGCGAACCGCGTCCCACGCCGACGCCGGATCGGGTCCGGTCGGGTACTCGCGCCCGAAGAGATCGAGGGCGATCTCGGCCAACTCCTCGGTTGGCACGCCGCGGGGGTTGTTTTGATAGCGAGTGAAGATCACGCGGTCGAAACGGGGCAGCAGCAGTTGGAGCATGCCGCGCAGCTCCTTGTCGCGCGTGGTGGCGAAGACCAGAAGCCGCTCGCGGGGCGCGCCGAAACTCTCGTCGAGCGTCGCCAGCAGCGCCTCGATCGAGGCCACGTTGTGCGCCGTGTCGAGCACGACGGTTGGCCGCCGGCCGACCACTTCGATCCGCGCCGGCCAGCGGACCTCGGCAAGACCGCGGCGAACCGCGTCGTCGGGCAAAACCCAACCTTGCCGCGCCAACTCATCCAACGTCGCCAACGCGACCGCCGCGTTGGCCGCCTGGTGCCGACCCAGCAGCCCGATGCTCAGCCCCATGCGGGCTTGCTCCCGACCATCGAGGCGTGAAAGGAAGTCGATCCGCCCGTTTGCCGGGGCGGCTTCCAACGCGCGGGGTGGCGTGTAGCTGAAATCGAAGTCGCGCCCCAGTTGCAGCAAACGGCTGTCGGCGTGGTGGCAGGCGCGCTCGATTTCCACGCGAGGCTCCTCCTCGACGACGCCGCTGACGACCGGCACGCCGGGCTTGACGATGCCGGCCTTTTCGCGCGCAATCGCGGCCAGGGTGTTACCCAATTGCCGGGTGTGGTCGAAGCTGATGCTCGTGATCACCGAGACGTCGGGCTTGCAGACGTTCGTCGAATCGAGCCGGCCTCCCATGCCGACCTCCAGCACGGCGAACCGCACGCCGCGGCGGTCGAAATGGACCAGCGCCATCGCCGTGATCAAATCGAAATAGGTCAGGCGGCTCTCGTGGGAGCGACTGCGCTCAGCCCGCTGGTCCATCTCGGCCACGATCGGTTGCAACGTCTCGACCAGCGACGTCCACTCGGTGGCAGTGCAGATTTCGCCGTCGATCGCCAGACGTTCCTCGATCCGCTGAAGGTGGGGCGAACTGTAGAGTCCGGTGCGATAGCCCGCCGCGGAAAGCGCCGCGGCGGTCATCGCGGCCGTCGAACCCTTGCCTTTCGTGCCCGCCACATGGACGATCGCAAAACGGTGCTGCGGATCGCCCAGCCGCGCGAGCAACTCCCGCATCCCCTCGAGCCGGAACTCCTGTTCACCGTAGGGGACGAAAAGCGCGCGTTCGTAATCGATGCGCGCGAAAAGAAACGCCAACGCGGCCTGCCGGCGATCATGCTCCGACGTGCTGTCCATAAAGTCGCGCGACATTGACGCTTGTCTTCCTCCAGTTTGCGCCGCGTCATTTACATTTTACTTGGTCGTGTCGAACCGCAGGATCCGCTGCCAGGCGGGCGTAAGACCCGCGGCGACGATCACAACATCTCCTCCAGCAACTTCGTCAACTCCTCATCCGACACGTCGCGCGGGTTGCCGCTCATGCTGTTGCCGCGCGAGGCGGCGACGATCGCGGGGATTTGCCGGCCTGCGACTCCCAGTTCCCCCAGCCGCCGCGGCACGCCCACGGCGTCGCCCAGTTCGTCGATTTTGTCGATGAAGGCGCCGGCCGCCAGCGCGTCGCTGGCCCAAGCGCCGCCCCATACGGCGCGAGCCAACTCGGCAAGCTCGCGCTCGCGAACCCGGCGATTGACGCGCAGCGCGACGGGTAGCATCACGGCGCAGGCCAAGCCGTGCGCGACGCGCGCGTGGACGCCCAGTGCGGCGGCCACACCGTGTGCCAGCCCCAGGCCGGAGTTGGCCAGGGCCATGCCCGACAGCAGTGCCGCGTGGGACATGCTCTCTCGCGCCGGCCTCGACGCGCCGTCGCGCACCGCCTCGACGATCGCCGGCACCGCGCGGCGCAGACCGTCAACTGCCAGGGCTTGCGGGATGGGCTGAGCGTGACGACAGATAAAACTCTCGATGAGTTGCGTGATCGCATCCATTCCGGTCCAAGCCGTCGTCGCGGGCGGGACGCTGACGCTCAATTCAGGATCCACCAGCACGACCCGCGGCACCATCCGTTCGGAGCGCAGGCTCTTCTTGTAGGGCGGATCGAACGACGAGATGACGGCGTTCTTGGTGGCTTCGGTGCCCGTCCCGCCGGTCGTCGGCAGGGCCACCATCGGCAGCGGCGGCGCGACGATCTTCAATCCACGTCCGACGCCCTCCAGGTAATCTTTGACCGAATCGCCTTCGAGGTTGGTCGCCAGCGCCGCGGCGGCTTTCGCCAGATCGATCGCCGACCCGCCGCCGACGGCGATGATGACGTCGCCGGGCCCGGCGCGCTCATGACGCAGCCAGGCCACTGCGGCATCGACATCGGCCACTTCAGGCTCGCGTGTGATCGACGCGAGCCCTCGGACGGCTTGCACACCCGCCTGTTCGAGGAAATCAACGATCTCCGCCAGAGTCCCCTTGGCGGCCAGCGTCCGCGAGCCTTCCACCAGAAACGCCCGGTGGCCCAATGCCGCGGCCAACGCACCCACCTCGCGCCGCCTGCCCCAACCGAAGACGATCTTCCGGGGGGCGATGAAATCGTAAGCGAGGTGGTTCATAGCGGCCATTGTCCGGCTCATCCGGCGGAAGCGTGCATTCCGCGTTAGAGCTTTTCCCAGAACCGCCCGGCAGGCGGGACGCCTACACCACAATGGCGGTCTGGGATCGGCTCTTAATCGCCGATCACGTCGTCCAACCGCGAGACGCCGACGATCTCGCGCAGGCTGACCCAAGCCCAGCGCCGGTTCGGGTTGATGCCGTGGCCGCGGCTCGCCAGAACGTATTTCTCGCGGGTTGTTTGCGTATCGCGCAGGTCGTGGGCGTCGGCATCGGCCAGAAGCAGGAACTCGCCCTGCCGCTCCACCAGCCGCCCCAGGAATACATAGGGGCTGGCGAGGTCGAGCACGACCAACTGGCCGAACAACTCTTGCCACGATGGGACGACGGAAGGCTCCATGTCGTATGAGGATAGCACGTTGCGACACGGCGGGCAATCAAGTTGTTGTGGAGTTCGCCGCCGGCGCGTAGAATGGCGCTGGTGACGCACCACCTCCCGCGTTGTCGGCCGAACCTCTTTTTACCGCGTGGCCCCACGATGAGCGAACTCGACCACGAATGCGGCGTGGCCGCGATCTATCACCTGCCGGGCAGGGGCACCAGCCCGCTTTGCCCGGAACAGGGCCCCGACGAAGTTTCGCGGCTGATGCCGCGGATGCTGTTGGACATCCAAAACCGCGGCCAGCTTTCGGCCGGCATGACCACCTTCAATCCCAATCGGCCCAAGCGAATCGACACCTACAAGGATTTGGGCGGCGTGAGCGAGGTCTTCCGGCTCAGTCACCGCGGCAAGTACGAGAACTTGATGAGGGACTTCAGCGGCCGGGCGGCGATCGGCCATGTGCGCTACGCGACCTGCGGCGCCGAGGACCGCAGCTACGCGCAGCCCTTCGAGCGCAAGCACCTGAAAAAGCAGAAGTGGTTCAGCTTCGCATTCAACGGACAGCTCGCCAACTACCCCGAGTTGCGCCGCGACCTGCTGGCCGACGGCGACAACCACCTGGCCCGCGACACCGACACCGAGATCATCATGCACGAGATCAGCCGCGAGTTGTCGGGCGACCGCCGGCCGCGGCTGGTGGACCTTTGGCGCGGCGTTTCGCGCAACTTCGACGGCGCCTACAGCCTGGTGTTTCTCAACGCCCTGGGCGACATGCTGGTGGCGCGCGACCCGCTGGGCAACAAGCCGCTCTGCTATGCGTATCACGAGCAGGAGCCGCTGTTCGCGGCGGCCAGCGAAAGCGTGGCCCTTTTGAACCTGGGCTTCGCGCCGGAGAACATCAAATCGCTCTTGCCCGGCCAGGCGATCACGATCGTCGACGGCGAATTCGCCGTCGAGCGATTTGCCAACAGCCCGCGGCAGGCGCATTGCTTCTTCGAATGGATTTATTTCGCCAACGTGGCCAGCACGATGGACGGCCGCAGCGTCTATCTCTCGCGCAAGGCCCTGGGCGAGGAGTTGGCGCGGCTCGAAGACGCGCCGATCGACGAAGACACGATCGTCGTGCCTGTGCCCGACACGAGCAAGGCCGCGGCCGACGCGATGGCCTACGCCCTGGGCATTCCGTCGCTCGAAGGGCTGATCCGCAACCGCTACACGGGCCGCACGTTCATCGAAGGGGCGACCAGCCGCAAGCGGAAGGCCGAGTCCAAGTACACGCCCTTGCGCGAAGTGCTCGAAGACAAGCGCGTGATCCTGGTCGAGGATTCGATCGTCCGCTCGACGACCATGAAGGTGCTCTTGAACCGCATCCGCGACCTGGGGCGTGCCAGGGAAATTCATGTGCGCGTCGCCTGCCCGCCGATCATCGCTCCCTGTTTCTACGGCATCGACATGTCGACGATCAACGAGTTGTTCGCCCCCAAATTCCTCGAGGGCGGCAAGCTGACCGAGGCTGGAATGGCGCGGATGGCCGAACAGCTCGGAGCCGATTCGCTCCGCTATCTGCCGGTCGAGTCGATCGCGCGCGCCATTGGATTCGACTCCGACCAGCTCTGCCAGGCCTGCATCACCGGCGAGTACCCCACCCCTTGCGGCCAGGCGCTGTATCAGGTGGCGCTGCGCAACGCGCGCGCCAACATCATCGAGCGGACCTACGAGACGCAGGCCGCGGGAAGGTAGGAATACGTTTCGGCTGGGCCGGATTCACCACCACAGGCCATCAAGTCGATCTTGAATCCAGTCCAGGATGGCGCCTCCCGCGACGGCCCCGATCACAAACCCGGCGCCTGCCAGCACGGCCACGACGGTCCAATTCATTGGCAGGTTGCGAGGGATCGCGGCGTCGGCGCCCAGCAGGGCGCCCACGGCGCCGCAGAGTGCCATTTCAATGAGATCAACGTCACGTCGCATGGAACGGCGAATCCTGGGTTTAGAGGGTCAATGAGAATCCGACAGTCTAACTCGCCGCGCCCCATTTCGCAAAGGCCGCGCGGCGTGGTGTCGGCAACTAGTAGAAATGACCCATAATTGACGTTGCCCTAATTCGCACCACGGCTTAAGTTGACGGTCGTTCGTAGTCCCGCCTTGAGGCGGAATTCCTGACAGGAAGTTAGGACCGAAGATTCATGGACCGAATGTCACCCGATTACGAGCGGCTTTACCGCTCGCTCTACCGCATCCGCCGCGTCGAGGAAGAGATCGCCAAGGTCTATTCCTCCGACAAGATCAAAAGCCCGATCCATCTCTCGATCGGCCAAGAAGCCGTATCGGTGGCGGTCTGCGAGGCGCTGCAGCCGCGCGACGTGGCCTTTGGCAGCTATCGCGGCCACGCCCTTTATTTGGCCAAGGGGGGCGATTTGAACCGCATGATCGCCGAACTGTACGGCAAGGCCACGGGTTGCGCCAAGGGGAAGGGCGGTTCGATGCACCTGATCGACCCCGGCGCCGGGTTAATGGGTACGTCGGCTGTCGTGGGGACGACGATCGCCAACGCGGTCGGTTACGCCTACGCGTTGGCCTGCCGCCGCGAAGACCGCGTGGTGGCCAGTTTCTTCGGCGATGGGGCGACCGAAGAAGGCGTCTTTCACGAGAGCCTGAACTTCGCCGCGCTCAAACGCCTGCCGATCGTATTCATCTGTGAGAACAACGGTTACGCGATCCACACCCACCAGTCGCGGCGGCAAGCAGGCGCGAACATCGCCGAGCGGGCCGCGGCCTACGGCATGCGGGCGGAAACGATCGCCGGCAACGACCTGCTGGCCATTCACCAACGCGCCGCGGCGGCCGTCCGCGCCCTGCGCTCGGGCCGAACCGGCCCGTACTTTTTCGAGTGCCAAACCTACCGCTGGAAAGAGCACGTCGGGCCGGACGACGATTACGGGCTGGGCTATCGCACGGCCGACGAATTGCGCCCTTGGGTCGAAAACGACCAGGTGCCTCGGCTGGCCGCATTCCTCGACGACGCGCGCCGCGGCCAGATCGAGCTGGAAGTCGAGGCGGAGATCATCGATGCCTTCGCCTTTGCCGAAGGCAGCCCTTGGCCGGCCGAGGAAGAACTACATACCGACGTGTTCCAGGGAGTTTGACATGGCCGTGATGCTCCGTCCCCGCCCCGCGCCAAGCGAAAGCCCGAACGCGTCGGCGCGGCGCCTGAGTTACGTGGATGCCGTCCGTGAGGCGACCGATCAGGAGATGCAGCGCGATCCGGCGGTCATGCTGTTCGGACTTGACGTCGACGACCCCAAGGCGATCCAAGGCACGACCCGCGGCCTGGCGGCGAAGTACGGCGCCGAGCGGGTCTTCGGCACGCCGCTGTCGGAAGACGGAATGACCGGCGTGGCCATTGGCGCGGCGCTGGCCGGCATGCGGCCGGTTCACGTCCACATCCGCATGGACTTCCTGATGCCGGCCATGAACCAGTTGATCAACGTGGCCGCCAAGTGCCGCTACATGTACGGCGGACGAGTGTCCGTGCCGCTGGTGGTCCGCGCCATGATCGGCAAGAGTTGGGGCCAGGGCGCGCAGCACTCGCAAGGATTGCACTCGTTCTTCATGCATGTGCCGGGCCTCAAGGTCGTCGCCCCCGCAACCCCCTACGACGCCAAGGGATGCCTGATCGCGGCCATCCGGGCCGACGATCCGGTGATCTACGTCGAGCACCGAGCGCTGCACGCCCAGCAGGGGCTTGTGCCGCGGCGGCCGTACACGGTGGCGCCCGGCAAAGCCCGCGTCACACGGGCCGGCGACGACGTGACGCTGGTCGGCATTTCGGCGATGCAGATCGAGTGCCTCCGCGCCGCGCGCTACCTGGCCGAGGTGGGCATCCGGGCCGAGGTGATCGACCCCATTTGGTTGTGCCCGCTCGATCTCGACACCATCGCCGCCTCGGCGCGAAAGACGGGCCGGCTCTGCGTGGTCGATAGCGGCTGGACCACCTGCGGCGCCGGCGCCGAAATCGTCGCCCGCGTCGTCGAGCAATGGCGGGGCCCGCGGCCGTTGGCGGCGCGGCGGCTCGGTTTCGCGCCCGTGACGTGCCCCACCACGCCGGCGCTCGAAGCGGCCTTCTACCCCGATCCGCGCTCGATCGCGTCGGCCGCTTACGACCTGGTGAAGGGGGGGCGCCGCGACTGGTTTCCCGAGCCGCGCGACGACTTGCAAGACTGCGAATTCAAAGGGCCCTTCTGATGCCTCCCGCTCTCGGCTCGCCCTCGCGCTGGTCGCTCGATTGGCCCCTGATGCGCAACAACCTGGCCCGCGCCGACCTCGACGCGGTGATCGAACTGTTGCGGCAGGACGACCCGGTGCTGACGCAATCGACGCAGGTGCGGGCGTTCGAGCGCGAGTGGTCGGACTGGCTGGGGGTGCGGCACAGCGTGCTGGTCAATTCCGGCTCGTCGGCCAATCTGCTCACGCTGACCGCGCTGCGCGAGTGCCACGGCACGGGCGAGGTCATCCTGCCGGCCCTGACCTGGGTTTCCGACGTGGCGTCGGTGATTCAGAACGGCTTCACGCCCGTCTTCGTCGATATCGACCCGCGCACGCTGGGCATGGACGACGACCAAGTGCTCGGCAAGCTCACGCCGCGCACGCGGGCCGTGTTCATCACCCATGTGCTCGGCTTCAATGCCCTGACCCAGCGCTTGCTCGACGAACTGGCCGAGCGGAACATCCCGCTGATCGAGGACGTGTGTGAATCGCACGGGGCCACGTTCGCCGGCCGCAAGCTCGGCACGTTCGGGCTGATGTCGAACTTTTCGTTCTACTACGCGCACCATCTGACGACGGTCGAGGGGGGCATGGTCTCGACCAACGACGACGGTTTCCACGAGACGGTGCGGATGCTCCGCTCGCACGGCATGGTCCGCGAATCGACGAGCGACGCCGTGAAGCAGTTCTTCGCCGCCGAGTACCCGGACCTGAACCCGGAGTTCATCTTCGCCTTTCCGGCCTACAACGTGCGCAGCACCGAAATCAACGCGGTGCTGGGCCGCAGCCAACTGGGCCGGCTCGACCAGAACAACGCGGTGCGCGCCGAGAACCTGGCGGCGTTTCTCAGCCACCTCGACGCGGACAAGTACCAAACCGATTTCGCCGTCGAAGGGAGTTGCAATTACGCCCTCACCTTGGTGCTCCGCCGCGCCGACCCGGTGCTTTGCGGCGCGGTGATGACGGCGTTGTCGCAGTCGGGGGTCGAGTTCCGCCGCGGCACGGCCGGCGGCGGCAACCAATTGCGCCAGCCCTACCTGCGCAAGTACCTGGGCCGTGATCTGTGGCACGAATTCCCGCGCGTCGACCACCTCCATTTTTACGGATTCTACCTTGGGAACTACCCCGAGTTGCCTCGCTGGAAGATCGAGCGGCTGTGCGAGATGTTGAACGAGTTGCCCGGAGGTGCGTAACGCGGCACTCCGCAGCGGCGGTGGACGGCAAAGTAGTAGGCACACTCCGTGTGCCGCAACCTTCGGCCAGTCGACGTTGACGGGCGGAAAGCGACGGCACACGGAGCGTGCCTGTAAACCAGGCAGAACCATTGGACACGCCATGAAAAAACCTTCTCTCGACGTGGTGCTCGTCAACCCCGCCAGCCGTGCCCAGGTGTACCAGTCGTTGGCCGGCACGTTGGCGGCCGTCGAAACTCCGGTTTGGGCGTGCTTGATGGCCGCGTTCGCGCGCCGGCAAGGTCTGTCGGTGGAATTGGTCGATGCCGAAGCGATGCAGTTCTCGGCGGCGGAGGCGGCCGACGTCGTGGGCCGGCTGAATCCACGTTTGGCGGTGATCGTGGTTTATGGCCACCAACCTTCGGCTTCGACCCAGATCATGCCCGCCGCCGGCGAGCTTTGCCGGGTGCTCAAGGCGGCTTATCCCGAAATCAAGCTGCTCCTGGTCGGCGGTCATGTGGCGGCCTTGCCCGAACGCACGCTACGCGAAGAACACGCCGATTTCGTCGCCGCCGGCGAGGGGCTGCGCACGATCGTCGATCTGGTCGCCGCTTTGAAATCGAGCTGCGCCGATCTGAGCAAAGTCCGCGGACTTTGCTATCGCGACGCGGGAGCCGTCCGATCGAACGCCGCCGCGCCGCTGGTCGCCGAGTTGGACCGCGAACTGCCCGGCGGCGCCTGGGACTTGTTACCGATGGACCGCTACCGTGCCCACAATTGGCACTGCTTCGGCGGCGTCGAGCGGCAGCCCTACGCCGCGCTCTACACGACGCTTGGCTGCCCTTATCATTGCAGTTTTTGCTGCATCCAAGCCCCGTTCAAGGCGGGCGAGCGCGAAAGCGGCCACAAACCCGGCGCCAATAGCTACCGTTTCTGGAGCGCCGGCCATGTGCTCGCCGAAATCGAGACGCTGGTCGAGCGCCACGGGGTGCGGAACATCAAGATCGCCGACGAAATGTTCGTCCTCAACAACAAGCATGTGCTGGCCATCTGCGACGGCTTGATCGAACGCGGCTACGACCTGAACCTGTGGGCCTATGCGCGGGTCGACACGGTGAGGAGCGACGTGCTCGACAAGCTCCGCCGAGCCGGCTTCCGCTGGCTGGCATTCGGCATCGAGGCCGCCAGCGACCGTGTGCGCGACGACGTCGACAAGCGTTTCGACCAAAGGGCGATCTACGCGTCGATGGCCCAGGTCCGCGCGGCCGATATCCATGTGATCGGCAATTACATCTTCGGGCTGCCGGAGGACGACCACGAAAGCATGCGAGCCACGCTCGATTTGGCGTTGGAACTCAACTGCGAGTTTGCCAACTTCTATTCGACGATGGCCTATCCCGGCTCGGCGCTGTACGCGCAAGCGATCGAGGCGGGCTGGCCGCTTCCCGATACATGGTCGGGTTACTCGCAGCACTCGATCGACACTCGCCCGCTCCCCACTCGTCATCTATCGTCCGACGAAGTGCTCGAGTTTCGCGACGTGGCGTTTCAGCGCTACTTCGGCGGCCGGCGTTATCTCGACATGGTTCGCGTCACGTTCGGCGATGCGACGACGCGAGAAATCGCCGAGATGGCGTCGCACAAGCTCATCCGGAGGAATTCTGAGTTGGGAAGGGACGTCGTTTGCCACGCCTGAAAACCGACAACCACTCGCTTCAAGGATCGTCGCGGCCTTGATCGGATCGTTGTAAATTCTGCTAGCATTCATTGCCCGATCGAGGCGGACCAAGGCAACCATGTGTGACGCTGTGACGCTTGTGACGATGAATTCGCACCTTGCGAGTGAGTTTTGAGGCATTTTGAGAGTTTCGGGTAATATGGGTCGGGCTCGCCAGAATGCGCAACGATCCAATCAAGGCCGATCGTCGCATTGAGTTCTGTTGGGAACGCCCTCCGTGGCGTTCCGAGACGCCAGCGCCACGGAGGGCGTTACGCATGCGTTGGAAGTCCAATCGGACGCATACTGTCATCGGTTTGACGACAAAGCGCGGCGGCTGCCGTCTGATCTGAATTACCTCTCCAGCCACAAAGTAAAGGCCCATAGCACTTTGCGACAATGCGCCGCGACTTGGCATGGCCCTTGCTCTTTCTCGGAAGCGAATGAGACCTGTTCGGAAACGAATGAAACCCATTCAGCAAGCAACGAAACACATTCCAAGATTCGGGGCAACACGAAAGGGACACAGTCATGCGACGCACATTATTGGCATTGGCGGTGATCGCCACTTTGGCCTTCACTACCACTTCGGCCCAGGCCCATGGCCATTTCGGCGGCCATGGTGGTTACGGTCATCACGGCTACGGAGGGGGTTTCGGCGGCTACGGCGGTGGCTATCGCGGTTTCGGCGGCTATCGCGGTTTCGGCGGCTATCGCGGTTTCGGCGGCTACGGCGGTGGCTATCGCGGTTTCGGCGGCTTCGGCGGCGGTTACGGTGGTTACGGCGGCGGTTACGGCGGCGGTTACGGCGGCTATGGAGGTTACGGCGGCTATGGAGGTTACGCGCCTGCGTTCTATGGTTACAACCCCGGTTACGGCTATAACTCCGGCTTCGGCATCAGCATTGGCGGCTTCGGCGCCGCGATCGGCAGCTATCCGGCGTACGGTTACGGCTACGGCTATAATCCAGGCTTCGGCGGATTCGGCTGGTAGAGTTTTCTTCAACGGGCCGCTTCAAGGCCAGGAATGGCAGCCGAGCCCGATTCTGCACGGAACGCCCTCCGTGTCGTTCCGTGGGCTGCGACCAACTCCGGAACCCCTCCCAAGCGATCCAAAAGCGCGTGGGGCAGGGCGAAGTGTGCGGAGGCAATTGGATGCCGCTTTCGCGGCTCGCTCAGACGTCATGGGGTTATCGGAGATCGTTTTTTTTCGCTTCGCTCCCGTTTTCTTTTGCACGCCGTTGCTGCGCAACGTGCGTGCTTTTTTTCGTAAAAATGACCCTGCATGTTTCGTGGGCCGCCACGGACCCCTGGCCTCTTTACACCTAACGGCGGTGTTGATTCTAGGGCCTTGATCGTAAGCTTGCCGAATGCTGTGCCGACGAAGCCAGCGAACCGATCTCCGTGGCCATCGTCGATTCGGCCGACTCGACCACCGCGACCGCCACGAGCACCGCGACGGTGGCCGACGCTGACGTGTTGGCGCCCGGATTCGTGACCGCAGGCGACGTCCCGGAGGGAACCTTTGTCGGAGGTTCGGCGGCGGTTTTCTCGGACACTGGTTTTAAGACGAATAGCACTGCGGATTTCACGGGCAGCTTCGCTTGGGGTGACGGCACGACGTTTACCACCGGCAATGGCAACGCCACGATCACCAGCAACGGCGCGGGCAACTTCACCCTCTCTGTCTCCGCTCATAGCTATGCCGACGAAGGCACTTACACCGTCAAGGCCACACTGACCGACGGCTCACCGGGCACGGCCTCATTGACGCAGACGGGCACGCTGACGGCCACCGAAGCCGATGCGTTCACCCCCGCGACTTCGCCGCTCACACTCACCGCGACGGAGGGGACGAGCGTCAGCGGCAACGTGGCCGTCTTCGCCGATACGGGCTACCCGAACAGCATTCCGGCCGACCTCAGCGCCACGATCCATTGGGGCGACGGCACCACCACCGCCGGCACGGTTACGACCACGGGCAACGGGTCGTTCACGGTGAGCGGCAATCACACCTATGCCGAGGACGGCTCATACACCGTCAGCGCATCCATCGCCGACAACGCGGCGGGTACGGCGACGGCCACCACGACCGCCACGGCCCATATCGCCGAAGCCGACCTGACGCTCACGCCTTCGTTCGCCACCCTGAACGCCACGGAGGGAACATTGGTGACGGGCGTCGTTGCCCATATCTCCGATGTGGGAAGCGCCGACCCGGCAACCGACTATTCGGCCACGATCGACTGGGGCGACGGCACGATCACCGCCGGCACCGTCACGGGAGCAAGTGGTTCCTATACGGTTTCCACCGTTTCAGGCCATACTTATGGCCAGGAAGGCTCGTACACGGTGACCGTAACCGCGACGGAAACCTCAGCGGTGCCGACGGCCACCGCGAAGGCCACGTTGGTGGCCGACGTGGCCGACGCCGACGTGTTGGCGCTCTCTTCATTCGCGAACTTCTCGGCCACCGAGGGACAAACGGCCACGGCCACGGCCATCTTCAGCCACACCGGTTACGCGGCCAACCCGGCCGGCGACTTCACAGCCACGGTCGCCTGGGGCGATGGAACATCCAGCGTCGGTACTGTGACGGGCTCGGCCGGTTCGTTCACCGTATCGGGAAGCCATCGTTACGCCGAAGAAGGCCCGGTGACCGCCACCATCGTGCTCAGTGACAAAGCTCCCGGCACGGCCACGGGCACCGCTGTCGCCGCCCTCAACGTCGCCGACGCGGCGCTCTCGGTCGTTGGCACGACGATCGCGCCGATGGAAGGGTCGTCGTTCACGGGAGTGGTCGCCAATTTCACCGACGCCGACCCCGCCGGCACGGCGGCCGATTACACCGCCGCCATTTTCTGGGGCGACGGCGCCACCACCACGGGTACGGTGTCGGCCAACGGCGCTGGTTTCCAAGTGACCGGCACGCACACCTATCTCGAAGAGGGCGCCAATCCGGTTCGCGTCGTGGTGAGCGACGCGGGCGGGAGCGCGGCCACCGCCAACAGCACCGCCGACGTGGCCGATGCGCCGCTGAGCGCGACCGCGGCGGCCATCACGTCGCCCCAATTCACGAACTTCTCCGGCGTCGTGGCGACGTTCACCGATGCCAACCCCAAGGCGGCGAGCGACTTTACGGCCACCGTCGATTGGGGCGACGGCAGCAGCAGCGCGGGCACCATTGCCGCCTCGGGTGGCGGATTCAAGGTCAGCGGCTCACATGCCTACGCCGAGGACGGCACGTTTGCGGTCAAAACGACCATCGCCGATGCCGGCGGCGGCACCGCCACCGCCGGCGGCACGGCCAACATCACCGAGCAGGCCATTTCCGGCACGGCGCTGGCGGTCAACGGCTTCGAGCGGTCGCCCCTCGCCCAGGTCGCCCTTGCCACCTTTTCACACGGCAATGGCAATGAACCCGCCGGCGACTTCAACGCGACCATCCATTGGGGCGACGGCACAAGTTCAACGGGCTCGGTGAGCGAATCGGGCGCGACGTACACGGTCAGCGGGTCGCACACCTATCTCGACGAGGGCCCATTCGCCATCGCCGTCCAAGTGGTTGACGGTGGCGCTTCGGCGACGGTAACCACCTCGGCGAAGCTCACGGAAGAGCTCTTGCCCAACGGAACCGTGGGAACGGTGAATGAGCGCTTCGTCCAGGAAGTCTACCGCGATCTGCTGCACCGGCCGGCGGACGCCGCGGGATTGTCTTTTTGGACAGGCTTGCGCGATCAGGGCGAATCGCGTCTGAAAGTCGTCACTTCCTTCATCGCCGCCTCGATGCGGGGAGAGCTGTCCAGCGACCTGGTGACGGGTATCTACGAGAAGTACCTCGGCCGCGAGCCCGATGCCGGCGGCCTGGCGGTATGGACCGCGGTCCTTAGCAGCGGGAATGAAACGATCGAGCAAGTCGAGGCCAACATCGCCGGCAGTGCGGAGTTCTACGCTCAATCGGGCGGTACGAACGACGGGTTCGTCACCCGGCTATTCAATCTGGCCTTGGGAAGGAACCCCGATCCGGCCTCCCTGGCCGGTTTCAACGCGGCATTGGCAGCGGGAACGACGCGCGAACGGCTGGCCGAGCTCGTATTTGGCAGCCATGAGTTCCACCACGATCAAATCGCGGGGTACTACCAGTCGCCCAGCGATACCAACGGCCACCCCTCGGTCGCGGCGCCGTTCAGCGACGATCTCGACTTCCTCGACCGGCCGGCCGATTCACTCGGCCTGTCCGGATTCACCGCGGTGTTGGACCTGGGTGTACGCGATCAGGTCATTTGGGCCAGCATGATGGCGTCGGACGAGTTCTTCGCCAAGATCGCCTAGGCCCGGATTATTCATGATACCACACGAACCCGCGCCACCCTTCGCCCCACCCCACCTCGGGCGCGCGGACGCCGTCGCCGGATACGTGACGATTTCGTCGTTGAATCGCGCGCTGGAGCGCGAACGGGCCGCGGCGGGCGACCGTCCGGGGTACGAAGACTAATCGCACTCCGAGCATCGGCGCTGCGCGAAAAAAAACGATTCCGAAACCCCTCCCAAAGAGATCCAAAAAAGCGTGGGGTAAGGCGAAGGGTGGCGCGGCAATGGGATGCCGCTTTCGCGGCTCGCTCAGACGTCATGGGGTATTCGGAAGTCGTTTTTTTTCGCTTCACCGCCGTTTTGTTTTTTGCACGTTCGTTGCTGCGCAACGAGCGTGCTTTTTTCGGGAAAATGATCCCTTCCGATTCGTGGGCCGCCCCGCGGACCCGGTGAGCTTGCGCCGCGGGTTGGTGGGCCCCCCTACGAGCGCGCCTGCAGCCGGTTTCCCGCGGCGCGGGCCGCGAGGATTTGCCAAGCTCGCTCGGCGATCACGCTGCCGGCCTCCACGGGCGGCAGACCGGCGGCGTAGATGTTCGAGATCACGCTGTACTCGAAACGGATCAGCGGGTTGCCGCTCGATTGCGCCGCCTCGGCCCGCGCGGCGGGATCGAGCAGTTGAAACACCAGGTAAGCCGAAAGACTCGTCGCGCTGGCGGCGTCGCCGCCGGGCCGCTCGCCCAGCAACACGATCGTCAAGGCCGATCGCAATCGCTCGGCCAGCGCTTCGGCCAGCTTGACCCGGCCGTACCGGGCGATGATCGGCCGGCCCAGCTTCAAATCGCGGCCGGCCAGGCCGTCGAGCAGCACCGGCAGGAGCCGCCCCAGGTTGGCGTGGACCGCTTCGGCGCTAAGGCCGTCGGTCACGACCAGTTGCACGTCGCTGTCCTCGGCCGCCATCCCAGACGCACTGGCGGCTGACAACGTCGCGCCCAGCCTCGGATCGCACAGGTGCTCGTCCTTATCGCGGGCGGCCGTCTCGACGACGCGAAAATCGGCCATACGCCGCAGGGCCTCGAAATCGAGCTCGCGGTGAACGGCCTCGCGCGCGGCGGCCTGGTTGGCCCTCACGCGCCGCGTGACGGCGTTGGCCGGCCGCGGGCCAGCCGTGTCGAAGCCGTAGAGCGCCGGCGTGGCGCGGCACAGTTCGTCGAATTCGGCCTGCGACGCGCAGAACATCCGCGGGTCGCCCCAGTTCGCTCCCCGCGCGACGTCGCCGTGCTCGTCGCGGACGAAGATGCCGCGGCTCACGGCCCAGTCGAGGAAATCGGGCGCGGGCCGGCGGCCGAACAGCTCGCGCAGCGTCTGGTTGTCGTGGGCGCTGGTGTCGAAATAGGCCAGCATCCGGTCGGTGTTGAGGCAGACGTCCATGTAGTAATGGGCCCCGGCCGCGGCCAGCGATTGCGTGGCCATTTGTTGCCCTTCGAGCGTGATCCGCGCGTGCAGCGTGTAGCAGGGGGCCATCCCCATGGGCAGCCCCAGGAGCTTGCCCATGAAATGGTCTTGCAAGTTGGCGGCGATCATCTCGAAGTTGTCGAGGTGCGTTTCGGGACCGATGAAGCCGGTGACGTTGTTGACCATGAACGGGTCGTACCGCCGCGCGAGGCCGTAGGTCAGGGCCTCGGCCGTGGTCATGTCGGTCCCCTGGTGCTTGCCGTAGGAATACTCGCTCCCCTGTCCGGTCTCGAAGTACATCCATTGCCGCGCCTCGCCGGCCAGCGCCCCGCGCCGGCCCATCGTATCGTAAGCGCGGTCCAGCAGATCCACGCTGACGTCGAACTCGGTCAGGTTCGTGGCCTCGGTTCCGGCCAGGCTCTGGAACATGATTTCCAGCGGGGCGCCGCGTTCGAGGCACGCGAGCTGCGTCTTGACGTGGGCCAGCACGCAGGTCTGCGTCGGCGCTCCGGTTTGCCGGCGGAGCTTGTCGAGCAGCGACAGCAAGGCGGAAACGTTGTCCACGGTGTCGATGGCCGGGTTGATACCGATCAAGGCGTCGCCCGAGCCCATGGCGAGACCGGCATAGACCAGCAGCGCGACGCCCCGCGGGTCATCGCTGGGATGGTTGGGCTGCAACCGCGAGGAGAGCGTGCCCGGCAGCCCCAAGATGGTGCGGGCTTTCGTCGCGCGGCTGAGCTTGCGGGCCGAGTAGACGAGCTCGTGAGTGTCCATCAACTTGGCCGCGGCGGCGGCCATCGGCCCGGTCAGCGCCTTGCCGGTTGCCGCGGCCTCGTCGCCCGTCGCGGCCAGCAGGCGGTCTTTGAGCTCGCCGACGGTCCAGGCGGCGATGGCGTCGAATCGTTCGCGGTCGATGTCGTAATTGACCCGCATCACCGAGTCGACACGGCCCTGCTCGTCGGCGAGCGGCCGGTCGTAGAGGTGTCGCAGGGTCAGTGACGACAAGATCTCGCGAGCGGCCTCGCGGGCAATCTCGCTTTCCGCCGCCAAGCCCGCGCCACGGTCGCCCGCCTTGCTGAAATCGGCCGCCGCCAAGAGCCGCCTCAGCCCGGCGAACTGGTATTCACGGCCAAAGAGGCACGTCCGATACGTCTCATCCGCCTTCGGCCCGGGGACGGCGATGACGTCGAGGGGAGTCAAATGTTTCATGGCGGATACCGATGGGACTTCTTGACCTGGGGCTATTATACCGCACGCGGCCCACTCTGAGACATTTTGCCACGAGAAAGCGATGGCTGGTGGCAGAGCCTAAGCGATGCCCCGGTCGCTATCTAGCCGGGGCATCGCTTAGGCTCTGCCCCAGCCACCGTGAGTTGCGCAGCCTGGCTGGAAAGCCTAACCCATCGATCCCCTGACGCTGCCCGCCGCTGCGGTCATCCGCGCTCCCCATTGGGGCGTGACTCATGGAGTCCCTGTATGCTTGCGCATCCAAAATGACGAACTGTCGCCGCCGTAGTCAACCATCCGGAGCAAGGGAAGACCAACCAGACCTGCGAAGTCGGAACTGTCCGACTGAACCACTTGCAAAACATGGTCACTCCCGAAGCCAAGTATTTGGTTCCTCAAGCCCAGTTCCGGTAAGGCAAGCTCAAGCCAGCACCCCGTCAAATGACCGAAGTTGCTGTTGATTCCCGCGGCCGCGGCGCGCGACAACAATGCCAAGTCGGCTTGGCCCAAAATCACAGAGCAGGGGCTGCCGGTATCCGCGATGAACTCCCGTTCGTGCAATGAACCATCGGCGGCAGCAAAGCGGAGACGAACCCAGCAACGGGGGGCGGTCCCCTTGTAAGGGTTGCACTGGACGAACGGCGTAAATGGCATAGCCGGAAATCGTCAAACGAAGATGGTGACGTATTCCGGATAGTCAACACCGGCCTCGACGACCAGAATGCTACGGGGATCTTTGCCTTGTGCTCTCAACACGCCCTCCAACTCGTGAAAGTCAGCAGCCGCGGCAACGATCTGATCGTCAGCAATGGCCACAAACCACCCGCGAGGATGGATCTCGTCGATCGTTTTCTTCATTTGGCGCAAGGCCGTATTATCCCGCTCGTTTTCTTGGCGCATGTTCATGCAACCCCTCTCTGCCGGAGTTCGCAAGCCCTCTCCTGGAATTCTATCCGAAGAATTCCCTTAGTTCCATACGAAGCGTAGCGGTATGTGGTCCCCATTGGAGCCTCAAGTTGTCCGGCACCCCGTAAGCGCGGCGGAACATGGGCATCTGGCCGGCGTATCATGCCGATCCATTGCCGCGACTCGGAATCAGCTCGTCCAACTCGTGCCCCGCGCCCATCTGCTGGCGTACCATCTGCCGGTATCGGCCGCTGGCGGCGACCAATTCCTGGTGCGCGCCCGTCTCGACGATCCGGCCCCCCTCGATAACCACGATCCGATCGGCGTCGACGATCGTGCTGAGCCGATGGGCGATGACGAAACTGGTGCGGCCTTCGACGAGCGTCTTCAGGCTCAGTTGAATCAGCCGCTCGCTCTCGGTGTCGAGGTTGCTGGTGGCCTCGTCGAGGATCAGAATCCGCGGATCGGCCAGCACAGCGCGCGCAATCGCCAGCCGCTGGCGCTGGCCGCCACTCAAACGCACGCCGCGTTCGCCGATCAGCGTTTCGTAGCCCTGGGGCAAGGCGGCGATGAACTCGTGGGCGTGCGCCACGCGGGCGGCCCGCTCGATGTGCCCAGGCGCAGCGTGCCGCGCGGCGTAGCCGATGTTCTCGGCCACCGTGCCGTCGAACAGAAAGATGTCCTGCTCGACGATCCCCAACAAGCGGCGAAAGCTTTCGACCTCGATCTCGCGCAGGTCGACGCCGTCGAGCAGAACGGCGCCGGCGGTCGGGTCGTAGAAGCGGGCAACCAGGTTCGTCAGCGTCGTCTTGCCGGCCCCGCTGGGGCCGACCAGGGCAACCTTCCGCCCCGCTTCGACGTCGAGCGTGATGTCCTTGAGAACCAATTCCGTCGAACCTGGATAGCGGAAGCTGACTCGTTCGAGTGTGACGCGGCCGGCCGAGGACGCCCTCTGAACCCTGACGGCCGCGGGGGACGAAGGCATCTCCCGCGGCTCGTCGAACAAGTCGAGCACGCGGTCGAGACCGGCCAGACCGCTTTGTAGCGACGTGGCGCTTTCGGCCAGTACGGCCAGCGGTTCCAGGAGCATCGTCAGGTAGACCAGAAACATCATCAGGTCGCCCAACGAGATCTCACCGGCCAGCACCTGCGCCCCACCGTAGAGGAGCAGCACGGCCGACGCCAAGGGAATCAGCACCGCCCACACGATTTCGACTCCACGGGACCACCACCAGGCGTGCAGTTCTTGGCGGACCATCAGATGGTTGCCCCGCGTGAAGCGTCCCGTTTCGCTGCGCTGCCGGCCGAAGGCGCGGACCACCCGCATTCCGCCGAAGGCTTCCGTCGCGTGGCTATCGACATCCTGCCGCTGCTTGCGGATGTCGCGGTGCAAGGGGCGGATGCGGTTGATCCAGGTGCGATGGCTGAAAAAGACGGCGGGCAGTAGCAGCAGCGAGCCGGCCAAGAGCCGCCCATCGACCCAGGCCAGCACGGCCATGCTCCCGAGCAACTGGATGATCGCGCGCCAGGGGTTGTAGAGCATGCTGAACACCAGTTCGCCGATGCCACCGGCGTCTTCGCGCAGGATGCTCGTCACGCCGCCCGACTTGAGCTGGTAGACGCGAAACAGCGGCAGTCGCGCCGCCTGCTCGAAGGCCCGTTGCCGAACCGCCGCTTGCAGACGCTTCGTGGCGCGGGTGGCGTGCCAACGGCCCCACAGGTGAACGAGCGATTGCACGAGCGAGATTCCCAGCACCGCGCCGGCCAGCAGCCAGAGCAGCCGCCCGCGATCGCCCGTCGGGTTCAGCCGCTCGGCCCATTCGCCGCCCAGCGGCTTGCCGCCCAACACGTTGTCGATCGTGATTTTGGTGGCCGCGGGGGGAACCAGCTTCAACAGCGTCGCGACGGTCAACGTGGCCAGCGCAAAACCGATTTGCAGCCGCATGCCGCGCAGCAACCCCAGGAACCGCCACAGTAGCGTGGGAAACGAGCGGTGTTTCGGTCCCGCCATCCGTCCGTTGCCGTGTGGCGAGCCGCCCGTGGGCGATTCGCCCGCCTTGCGGCGCCGCGCCAGTTCGCGCAGGTACTCCCGGAAGCGGAGCCGGCTGGGATGAGGCTGGGCGGGCATGTCTACGTCACGCGGTCGAGAATGAGACATTCACGGCGGCTGGGGCGGAGCCTTCGACGGGCAGCGGCACCGGGCGCCATATGACCGCAACCTCGTGCCCCTCCGGCAACCCAGGCTCCACTTCCAGTTCGATCGTCTTCCCGTGAATCACCCCTTTCAGGGCCGTCCGCGTCGCCGACATTCTTCTGTTCCTTAAAATGCTTGGGCGAACCACCTACGATTAAGGATGGCCGATGAGCCATGAAAGATCAAGGGCGACTGAAGCCGTTTAGCAGGGTTCAAGCCCAGCGGGTCTGGGGGACTGGTCCCTCAGGGAACCGCCAAACGACGCCGCCATGAATATTGGCGGAAGCAAAGACAGGATGACAGGATGAACAGGATGAAATGCGGCGTTGACGATCGTTCCGAACCTCATCCTGTCAATCCTGCGATGCAACCGGGGCATCGCTAACGCTCTGCCACCAGCCACCACCTTCTGGTGGCAAAATGTCCCATTGTCGGCCGAGTGAAGTATAACTCGGAACGCCTAGGGCCTAACGCCTGATGCGTTCAATTCCACCACCATCGGTCGGCGCGGCCATCATCGGCCTTCGAACGCACGACCGATAAGTCGGCACTTTGTTCCTTTTTGTCGGCGGCGCCCCACGAATTGACCGCCACGCCGCCCGAAGCGCTGAACACGAACTGGCGCCGCGATTCGATGTAGTTGGCCAAGGTCGGAAGCTGGCGGGGAGTTTGCAACTGGAGCCGCAACGGCACTCGCGCCGGGTCCAACTGCAGCGACGAATCGCAGCCGGCCTTGGCGGCCAGGTTTTCCTTGACGATCAAGGCGCCGATCACCGCCAGATCCATGCAGTTGCGTAGTTCGCCGAAAATCGGCTTCCTTGGCCGACAACGCGTCGTACTTCTCCGTCATCGTCTTGGCCCACTGCTGGGCCTTCGGGTTCGCCTTGCCGGTCGCCGCCCGTTGGCCACCGGCGGCCACGAACTCGTCCTCGGTCATCGCTTTGACACCCTGCCCGCGCAGTTCCCAGGCCAGCCCCTCCTCGTCGGTCAACAGGGGCTCATAGTCGGTGGCCAGCCACCAACGCGGAAACACGTTTTGGGGCCCGTCCCCACCCTGCTTGAGCATCTGCAAGAAGCTGGTCAGCCCTCGAACGGGCGAACGCTCGAAGGCCATCGCAATCCGCTTCATGCGGTAATCGGCGGCCAGCAGCACCGCCGCGAAGTGGCTGTTCGTCGGCACGCCGCGAATCGTCACCTTCTGCGGCCCCAATTCTTTTTCCATGCCGCGAGCGAAGGATTCCGGATCGGCTTTGGTTGGCGAGGGGGTTGTCATGTAAGCCCGCACGCGCTGGAGACCCTCTTGCGTCGGATCGATCGAGCAGGCGATGCCCCCCTGGGCCGCCGATTCGGCCGTCCGCAGGGCGACCAGCAGATCGTCGAACTCGATGACGGGACGGCCCGTCGTCTTGCCCACCATGTTGCCGCGCTCGTCCACCTGCCAGCCTTCGCCGGAGCCGGCCAACACGATGTCGTTCTTGTCGGGATAAACGAAGACGTATTGAATTCGCTGGATGCCGGCCAGGTAGCGTACCTCGTCGGGAATGTCCTTGCCGGCGGCGTTCGCCTCGGCGATCGCGGCCTGCATCTGGCGGAGCGAAACCTTGCGCAACTCGGCCGACTCAGCCAGTTCGCCATCGACCTTTTGCATCTGCCGCAGCTTCGTTTCTCGCAGCTTGTTGAACTGGTCGCGCGCGACGTTGTTCACCACCCCGCGGCCGTCGACGTAAACACCGCCGACGGCCTGCTGAAAGCCAAGACCGATTTGGGCTTGAACCGGCGAACGCCATACGGCCGGCGAGCAGAACGCCGCACATACCGCCAACGGCCACCACCAACTGCGAAGCACACCAGCGCGATCGTTCGGCATGATACCATCTCCCTTATCCATAGGTTTCCTCTAGATTACCCCAAACCAGGCCCGCAATGCAAGGAAAACTTCCCGAATCCGGCGCTTTTTCGAGATCTTGCCGCCGGGAGCGATGGCGACAACGGCATCTGTAGGGAACGCCCTCCGTGGCGTTCCGTGAAGCGGGCGCGACGTCTTCTGGCAGGTCACGGAACGCCACGGAGGGCGTTCCCTACAGATGCGGCCCCGTTTTTCGCAATCCACGGCCGGTACTCTTGCAGGCGCGGCCCCATCAGAGCTAAGGTAGTAACTATGTCCGAATCGTCCCCCGCGATGTTAGCCTATCTCGTCATTCGCGAAGGTTCCAAATGGACCGACGTGTTCCGGCTGATTCCTGGGCAATCGGTCACGATCGGCCGCGCGCCGACGAATCAGATTGTCATCAAGGACGAACGGTGCAGCCGCTGTCATGCGGAAATCTTCATTACCGAGGGCCGCTGGACGGTGCGCGATCTCGACAGCCGCAACGGTACAACGGTCGGGAGCGCCCTCATCCAGGGGGATTTCCTGCTTTCGGCCGGGGACGTCATCCGTATTGGCGGCTCGCAGTTGGCATTCGTCCACGATTTGTCGAAGGCCTTTCCCGATTCGAGCGGTGTCGGGCCGTTGGGCGAGTTGCCGACCGTCGAGGCGATACCGGGATTGCGCGGCGGCGAGACGTCGGTGTTGGACCTTCCCGAACCGGCCACGATCACGCACCGGCGCGGCCAAAGCCGGTTTCTTGAACCTGACGACGATGAAGCGGGGACTTCGAAGGAGGGGCGTGCCGCCGGCAAGCTTTATCGTCTGGCCTGCGAATTGGCCAAAGCGCCTGACGCGGTGGCGATGGCCAAACTGGCGCTGGCGGCCATGTTCGAGGGAACTCGCATGGACGCGGGCGGGCTGCACCTCCTGCGCCGCGGCGTGGTCGGCGATCCGACCTCGACCGACCTGGAACTGGTCGCCTCGCGAACCGATACGCAAGTGCCTTATCACCGCATTTCGCCGTTTCTGGCCGCCACCGTGCTGCGCGAGGGGGAGGCCGTGCTGGCTCGCAACGTGATGGGCGACAGTACGCTCGGCAGCCGCGACAGCAAGGGAGACATGCATGCCACGAGCGTGATCTGCGCCCCGATCCGCCGCGGAAAGAAAGCGTTCGGACTGGTCCACTTGTACTCGACCGCCTCGGATCGCGTGCCCGACCCCGACGACTTGGAATTCACGCTGGCGGCGGCCGACGCCGTGGCCTTGGCGCTGCAGAACCTGAACCGACGCCAGGAGCTCGCCGAAAACCTGAATCAGATCCGCGACGAAAACGTTCAACTCCGAGAACGGCTGGGCGTGCAGAGCGAGATCGTGGGCCGCGGCAAGATGATGGAGCGCGTCACCGAGGAGATCGCACGCGCCGCGCCGACCAGCGCCACCGTGCTGATCCGCGGCGAGAGCGGCGTGGGCAAGGAACTGGTGGCGCGGGCGGTGCATTTTTCCAGCCCGCGCCGCAAGGGCGCTTTCGTTTGCCTGAACTGCGCCGCGCTCTCCGAGAGCCTGCTCGAAAGCGAACTGTTCGGACACGAGCGAGGCGCCTTCACGGGCGCGGTGGGCCGCAAGATCGGCAAGTTCGAGGCCTCGCACCAGGGAACGCTGATGCTCGACGAGATCGGCGAGATGAGCCCCACGATCCAGGCCAAGTTCCTACGCGTGCTGGAAGGGCACCCTTTCGAGCGCGTCGGCGGCAGCGAGCCGGTGAAGGTCGACGTTCGCGTGATCGCGGCCACCAACCGCGACCTGGAAAAGGACGTCGCCGAGGGGCGCTTCCGCCGCGACCTCTATTTCCGCCTGCATGTGCTTGAAATCGTCGTCCCCGCGTTGCGCAAGCGGCCGGAGGACATCCCCGAATTGGCCAACTATTTCTTCCACAAGTACAACCTCGAAACCGGCCGCCGCCTGCGCGGCTTCACGCAGCGGGCGATGGAGCAGATGCTCCGCTATCGCTGGCCCGGCAACGTCCGCGAGTTGAAAAACGTGGTCGAGCGGGCGATTGTGCTGGCCGAGGACGAGAACATCGACGTGCAGGATCTGATGCTCTCGAAGCTGCCCACGACGGGCGACACCGGCGAATCGCCGCCGGCGAACGTCGAGTTCAAGCCCGCCTCGTTGGCCGAAATGGAGCGGCGGCACATCCTCGCCACGCTGCGAGCCACCGGCTGGAACAAGAGCCAGGCGGCGCATTTGTTGGGGATCGAGCGCTCGACCCTCGACCGCAAGATCCGCCGCTACGAACTGGCCGAGTTCCTGCCGGGAAAAGTGCCGTAGGGTGGGCACCGCCCACAAGCACCACTGGACCCGCGTAAGATTGATGTAGGAGGCTTTGGCGATGCTGAAAGAACTACAAACCAGGATGGATGGGCCGTTACGAAGCGGCCACGCCGGGCGTTGAAGGCTTCGGCAACGTATCCACGATCTTGTCGTCCGACAGCGAGCCGCAACCTGACGAGACGCTGGTCATTGCCCCCGATTGCGACGGACAGACGCGGCCGGGCCATGACGATGAACCCTTGCAAGGCGCTCCGGAATTGATCGTCGAGGTGGCCTCCAGCAGCGTGGCCTACGACCTGCACAACAAATACCGCATGTACGAACGCGCCGGCGTGCGCGAGTACGTCGTCGTCGTCTTGCGCGAGAAGCGCGTTCGCTGGTTCGTATCGGACGGAAAGCAGTTCAACGAAATCGCCGCGGGGCAGGACGGCATTTTTCGATCCGCTCTGTTTGCCGGACTGTGGCTTGACGCGGAGGCACTGTTTCGCAAAGACCTCGCTCGGTTGCTCGAAACACTCGACCGTGGTTTAGCGTCGCCCGAGCACGCGGCGTTCGTCGAGCAATTGAAGTCGCGGCGAAAGGCGTAGGCGGGGGCGGCGGACCATGCGACGTTTTGCCACGAGAAAGCGGTGGCTGGTGGCAGAGCCTAAGCGATGCCCCGGCTAGATCGCGACCGGGGCATCGCATTGCGTGCAGCGGTAGAAACCTCGCCCAAAGAAACAAGGCATACGCGGGTGGACGAATTTCAATTTCGTTTCTGCTGCCTGGCGGCGACCAGCGCCGCGTTGTTTGGCCTGCTGGCGGTCTGGGCGGCGCTCGGTCGCGCGCATTGGTTCGTTCGAGTCGTGTCGGTCCTAGCGGCCCTGGCATTGCTGCTGCCCGTACCTGCGTTCGATGTGTTGCTGGTCTTCTTCTTCCAGTCGCCGATCGTCATCGGTCCGCTGCTGGTGGTCCGTGTGTTTCGATCACGCGCAGCGACGATTGGCGAATCCGCGCCGCCGATCCGTCCAAGATTCTCGCTGGCTGATCTGTTTCTGGCAACGCTCGTGATCGCGGCGATGTGCGGCGTCGGCATCAACTTGCCACAAGAAATACGGCAAGCTTCGGGTGATTATATCGTCATTGGCAGCGGTCTCGGTGTGGCCACGTTGGCAGCCGTCTGGGTGGCGATCGCTCAAAGGCCGTGGTGGTTGCGGCTCGCAGTGTTGGGCATCGCGGCCCCGGCGGCCGGAGTTCCAGCAGCGATTGGGACAGATTTCTTTCGGATGGGATTTGACCTGATTGGTTGGGCCTGGTGCGGCGCGACGGCGGGCCTGGGAATGCTTGTCGCAGTGTTTCTATGGCTGGGTTGGAAAGCGGGATGCGTGAGCGTCCAGTCCGGCACGGCTGAACCGTCCCAAGGATCCAGCACGGCGCAACGGCGACACTTGCGGCGCGGACTCGCGCGCATCGACCTCGCCGCGCTCTCGCTGGTCATGTTGCTGTTGCCCGGTGTGGCATATTACCAGATGCTCACGCCCGCTCCGATTCCATATGTGACGCTTCCCAGTCCCAATGGCTACGACGAACTAATTCGGGTTGGCCGACTGCTCCAGGACCAGATCGTGCCTGACGCAAACGCGGCCAACCAGGCCCAACTCGAAGCGTTCGTCACGCAGCACGCAGCGCTGCTCGGCGCGGTACGCGCGGCATTGGATCATCCGAGTCAAGCGCGGGTTGATTATGGCCCATTCACTCCTGTTTTCGACGACCTTGGCACCATCAGGCAACTTGGGAAAGCCATGTACGCCGAGGCAAAACTGGCTGAATTAGCAGGTGGGACCGACAGCGCGGTTGTCGCCTATTCAAACAACATTCGGCTTGGACAGGCCGTCAGCCACGGCGGTCTACTCCTTCATTGGCTGGTGGGCCTGGCAATCCATGGCGCCGGCCTGCAAGAGCTCTGCCGTATCCGCAATTCGCTCTCACCCGAGCAGTGTCGCGAACTCATTGCGACCTTGCAGTACCTTGAAGCGGCCGCGGAACCCATCGGCGACGTCGTCGCTCGTGATGCCGTTTCCGAAGGCTGGCTCCCACGCGTCTTGTTTTTGGACGCGTTGGGGTCAGCCACGATGTACGACCAGTTAAGTGACCGCACCATCGCCGCATCTCGGCTGTTGGTCTGCGATTTGGCGTTGCGGATATACAAAGCCGACCACGGTAGAGTGCCGCAACGATTGGCAGAATTGGTGCCGAGATACCTATCGGTAGTGCCGTGCGATCCATTCAGCGGCGAATTGCCCGTCTACCGTCGCGCGGACGAGAGCTATATCCTTTACAGCGTGGGAGCGGACGGCGTGGATAACGGCGGGATTGCAGGATCCTCCAACAGTCCGCCGGGCATGGAGGCCGGAAGCGATCTCGTCTTGCCTGCCGCGCGGCAAAACCCTCCGGACGGCGCGCCCTGACGTCTTGGCTCATGGTTCATCCGGCGACAACGTACCCTCCCGTTGCGCAACGTATCTGCCATTGTCCGCATTGCCGTGCGACGGATAATACCGCGCCAGCCGGTTCGGATGAACGCCCAGCCTCGCCGCCGACAACAGCAACCAGTTGCAGGCCGTCTGCCGCACAATCCCATAGCGTTGCCAGCGCCGGGCGCTGACATGGAGCGGCCCAGGCAACAACACGGGCCGGCCCCGTCGCCGCAAACGCTTCATCAACATCAGATCCTCCAACAACCGCAACTCCGAAAACCCGCCTAGCTCTTCGAATACGCCACGGCGGACGAAGATCCCTTGGTCGCCATAGGGCAGGCCGCGGCGCGCGGCGCGCCAGGCGTTGCCGCGCTCCAACAGCCGGTAGAGCAGGCCCTCGGCCTCGATCCGCTGGTGAAACGCGCCGCACTCGACGTTCGGATCCGCAAGCGCTCGCTCGATCTGCCTCAGACCGTTGGGTGCGAGCCAGGTGTCGGCATGCAGAAAAAGCAGCACATCGCCCGTGGCCCACCGCGCCGCGGCGTTTTGCTGCGATGCGCGGCCGCGTGGAGCGAAAACGACCACCGCCCCCGCGGCGCGAGCGGCGTCGGCCGTGCCATCGTCGCTGCCGCCGTCGGCGACCAACACCTCGCGCGGGCCGGTCTCCCAGGCCCGCGCCACCGACGGGCCGATCAGAGCGATTTCGTTCAGCGCGGGAATGATGATCGAGATGGTCATGGCGTGGGGCAGACTTCCATGGGGCCATCCTCTTATATGGCATGCCTGTTACAAGCGACAATAGAAGCAATAGGAAACAAAAGGGGTAGGCCCGAATTCCACGGCGAGGTACAATCCATGGGACGTTGATAGCGCGAGGGAAGAAACTATGGTATCCGCCTCAGTCGAACATATCTGTCTGGACGAAAAGGGTGTCGCGCGGATCGTAGGCTCACGGTCCAAGGTCATGCAGATCGTGATGGATAAGCTGGCGCATGGTTGGGGACCGGAAGAAATCCGCGCGCAGTACCCACACTTGACACTTGCGCAAATTCATGCCGCCTTCGCCTATTACTATGACCACCAGGCCGAAATCGACTCTCAAATCGAGGACTACAACCGGTACTCGACAGCCATGCGGGCGGCAGCGGGCGAGTCGCCCATCGCCGGCAAGTTGCGCGCCCAGGGTAAGCTTCCGTGAGCGTGCCGTTTTACATGGACGAACACGTCCAATCTGCCATTACCGAAGGGCTTCGGGACCGGGATGTGGACGTACTGACGGTCCAAGAAGATGGTCGAGATGGTAAAGCGTTCCTTCGGACGACATGAACTCAGGCCAATACTTCCTTGACCACCCGCGCCTCGAAAACGCTCGTCAACTTCTCCTTCAGCCCGTGCTGGTCGAAGTACAGTGCGTCGTGCTTCAATCCGAGCAGGTGCAGGATCGTGGCGTGCCAGTCGGGCACGCTGACGCGGTTTTCGACCGCGGCCATCCCCAATTCGTCGGTGGCGCCATGCGCGACGCCACCCTTCACGCCCGCTCCGGCGAACCAGGTGCAAAAGGCATTCTTGTTGTGGTCGCGGCCGGCCTGGCTCTCGTTCTTGTCGCCGGGCAACTGCGCGATCGGCAGCCGGCCGAACTCGCCTCCCCAAACGACCAGGGTGCTGTCGAACAGCCCTCGCTGCTTGAGATCCGCCAGCAAGCCCGCCACCGGCAGGTCCGTGCGATCGCATGCGCTCTTGAGTCCCGTGGCGATGGCCGTGTGGTTGTCCCAAATCTGGCCGTTGATGTACAGTTGCACGAAGCGCACCCCGCGTTCCACCAGCCGCCGCGCGAAGAGACACCGCTTCCCGTACGAATCGGTCGGTTCGCTCCCGATGCCGTACATGGCCAACGTCGCGGCGCTCTCTTGCGAGAGGTCCAAGGCGTCGGTGGCCGACATCTGCATCCGCGCGGCCAGTTCATAACTGGCGATCCGGGCGGCGAGCCGTGGCTGACCGGCGCGGTTTTGTTGGTGCCGGCGGTCAAGCTCCGCCCGCAACGAGCGTTCGACATCGACGACGCCCTCCGGCTCGGCCACCGCGGGCGAAAGGTTCAAGACGGGCGAACCGGTCGACCGGAACCGCGTGCCCTGGAACGTGGGGGGCAGGAAACCGGCCTGCCAATTCTCAACGCCGTTGATCGGCAGTCCCAGCGGGTCGTCGAGCACCACGTAGGCGGGCAGGTTCTGGTTCTCGCTTCCCAGGCCATACACCATCCACGAGCCGAGCGACGGGTGCCCTGGTCCCATGCGTCCGGTTTGGATCAGGTACAAGGCCGGCTCGTGGGTCAGGTTGGTGGTATGCATCGAGCGAATCAGGGCGAGGTTATCGACCTGGCCGGCCATGTGCGGTAGCGCGTCGGAAACCCACAGGCCCGACTGGCCGTGCTGGGCGAATTTGAAGGGGCTGCGCAAGAGCGCGCCGGCGTTTTGGATATTCTCGACGTCTCCGGCGATTTTATCGAAATACGGCTCGCCGTGGTGCTGGTCGAGCGCCGGCTTGGGATCGAACAGGTCCATCTGGCTTGGACCGCCGTTCATGAACAGGTGGATCACGGCCTTGGCCCGCGGCTCGAAGTGTGGGACGCGAGGCTTGGTGTCGTCGATCAGCGGCGCGCCGCGCGCGGTTGCGTCGTCCGCCCACAGCCGCGTGCGGCCATCCGATTCGCCGGCCAAGAGCCAAGCCAGCGCGGCCCCTTGGATGCCGCCGGCCACGCGGTCGAAAAAGCCGCGTCGATCGAGGAAGGGATCGTTAGCCACCGAATCGTGTACGGTCATAGTCATACCTTGTTTCGCCGGTCCTTGACCGGCACGCCATCAGGTTCAAAAGTCGCCATCAATTGCATAAGGTCTGCAATCGCCTCAAAGGAACGCCTCGGCGGCGGCAAAGAGATGACCGACGAGATTGAGAAACGTCCCACCCGCCGGTTTTTGCAGTTCTCTCCAAACGTCGAACGCATGCTCGACAGGCGCGAATTGTGGTGTCGCACGAGGCCAAGGGTATTCCGAGTTGGGACCATCGGGATTGAGCGCAGGCGCGAGGGTCTCTACTCTCTCAGCAAGTGGGACGCTCTTGCGAATCATGCTCCCCCAATGCTCGTTCCTGCCTTCAAAGCCAAGTTTCACTTGGGCCTGGCGGTTCGACGTCAGACTGCGAAGGAACCCGACAAAGGCGCGGTGCGTACGTGTGCGGGGCCCCTGTCGCCAGGCGTGTGCCTTTCCAAGCAACTCGGTGGCCATTTGCAGGTAATGCAGCGCATGACACGGCGGCAATTCCTGGTCCTTTCGTAACAGCTTGAACACCGCAAAGTCGCTGCGCGATTGGACAAGGAACAAACGCTGGAACTCGGTCATGCCCCACGTCTCCTCCAATTCTTGCCCCCATCGAGAAACCAACCCGGGGGCAGGCGGCCCGGATCGCACTTGATTTGTTCAAATTGATCGCTAGAAACGTCAGCCACCAACAGCCGGTACGGCGCTCCTTCGAGATCGAGACCGAAGTCCATCGGCTCGACGGTCGTTTCGTTGCCGACGACGCGGTCGTTCAACTCGAGCAGGCGGATTTCGTCAGGGGGCGCCCCTTGCGGAAGATACCAAACTTCGCGAATGCTGGTATCGACGACGAAGTGTGACTTGGCAACCCAGGCCGCCACGTCGTCGCGATCTCCGCTCTTGGGCATGCTGGCCTCGACGGGGCGTCTCCCGTAGAGTCGAGCGACTTCATCGACTTTGTCGAGGTAGTTGTACCAATCTTCCTCGTCAACTTTATTCGGATGGGGCGGACTAAGGTGCAACCGCATGTAATCGGACCACGGGCCGAACACGAACGGCGTTCCCGGAACCGGCTCGTACCCTACCGCCAAGCAGTCGCTGGTGTACCGGAACACTTTGTAATGTTTGCGGTCGTCGGGCGATCTGCCGGCACACACGTCAGGAGCAGGTTCGCCGTCAGGCCAAGCGTGAACGGCCGCCATGTCGTAATCGAGGCTGACACCTTCGATGACGTCACCGACGTACTCTTCCTTGCGAGGGTCGCTCCATGTAAATACGAGATCGATGCCTCCAAAACGCGGATATTCGACGAGAAACACGGCACACCTCGAAACTCAAAACGGGTGATTCATTCCAACCGGGAGTGGGTGGTAAGCCTCAATCAATATACACGAATTCCGCGGAATTCACGATCGCGTGGCAATAATTCGCCAACGCCCGCTTTTCAGCCTCGCTTTCCGTTTCCTGCTTGCGCCACTGCGCCGCGAGGCGCTGCAAGGTTTCCACACCAAGCCGCAATTCGTCTTCGTTCGGCCGCCGGCCGAGCGCGATGAGGTAAACCCGCTCGACCTGCCGCCCGCGGTCGTTGCCCGCCTCGGCGCGGACCCGCGCGGCGAACAAGCCCGCGAGTTCGCTAACCGTGCCGTCGTTCAGCAGGTGCAGCGCCTGCGGCGCCACGATCGACGCGGGTCGCTCGATGCAGTTGGGGTTCATCAGAGGAAGGTCGAACGCTTCGAGCAGGGTCGGAATCTGTTTGCGGTATTGCGCCACGTACGTGCTCCGCCGCCAACCACCTGTAGCTTGCTTTCCGACCGTCACCAGGCCGTCGGGATGCGCTTGCACCGGGTCGGGCGGCCCGAAAGGACGATCGACCAGCGCGCCCGACACCAACAGCAAGGCGTCGCGCAGCGGCTCGGCCTCCAGCCGCGCGAGCGGCATCCGCGACCAGAGGCGGTTGTCGGGGTCGAGCCGCTCGTGGACTTCCGTGACCGCCGACGACTGACGGTACGTGTTCGAGGTCGTCATCAGGCGGTGCATCGCCTTCAGGCTCCATCCCTGGCGGGCAAATTCGATCGCCAGCCAATCGAGCAGTTCGGGATGGCTCGGCCCCGTGCCGGTCTTGCCAAAATTCCCCAGGCTGCGGACGATACCGGCGCCGAAGTGGTGTTTCCAAACGCGGTTCACCATCACCCTGGCCGTGAGCGGATGTTCGGGCCGCGTGAGCCAGCGGGCGAAGGCCAGCCGCCGACCGGTCTGCTTCGCGCCCGGCCAGGGAGGCTCGATCGCCAGCGCCGTGCCGGCGTTGGCCAAGACGGCGGGCACGCCCGGCTCGACACGCGCCCCAGGGTCCAGGTAGTTGCCCCGTCGATAGACATAGCTGGGCGATGGCTCGCCGCGGTCCCAGAGCGCTCGGATGGTCGGCTCCGGCTGCCGGCGGCCTTCGAGCGCCGCGATTTGCCTCTCGGTCTCGTCGGCCGCCTGCTTGAATGCGACGTCGGCTTGCTTCAGCGCCGCCAAGTCGACTTGCAAATGGGCCTCGAACTTCCCGGCCAGGTAGCACTGGACTTCGTTTCGCTCGCCGGGCGGCGTCGCGAGCATTTTTCGCAGATCGTCGCGCAGCACTTCAGGCAACCGGGCCAGCCGCTCGTCGAGCAGTCGCCGCCGCACGGGCGCCGCCTTGGCATCGAGCGCGGCGCGCAGCGCGTCGATCGCCTGCCGAATGGCCGCGTCGTCTTGTTCCCACGCGCGGCGTTCGGCGGTCGTTACATGCGGCAACTGCCGCTTGCCCTGGTCGCCATAGCTGAGAAAGTCGATTTCGGGTTTGAGCCAGTCGTGCTCATCGAAGGCGCCTTTGAAGATCGCGGCCAGGCGATAGTAGTCGCGCTGCGGGATGGGGTCGAACTTGTGGCTGTGGCACCGGGCGCACTTGAGCGTGAGCCCCATCACCGACGAGGCCAGCACATCGAGCTCGTCGCCGATCACCTCCAGCCGGTCGGGCACGAAGCCCGTGATGTTGGCCCAGGTCGCGTCGGGCGCCATCCGCAGGAAACCCGTCGCCACCAGGTTGTCGTAAATCTCCGCCGTGATCTCGAGCGCATGTTCGTAATCGGCCAACTCGTCGCCCGCCAGTTGCTCCAACAGGAACCGATCGTAGGGCTTGTCGGCGTTCAAGGCCCGGATCACGTAGTCGCGATAGCGATAGGCCGCCTTGCGCACCAGATCCTGCTCGCGTTTTCCCTCCGAATCGGCATAGCCCGCCAGGTCGAGCCAGTGCCGGCCCCACCGCTCGCCATAGCGCGGCGAGGCCAGCAGACGGTCGATCAGCGTTTCATAAGCACGCGGATCGGAGTCGGACAGAAAGGCTTCGACTTCTTCAGGCGTCGGGGGCATGCCGGTCAAGTCGAACGACGCTCGCCGCAGCAAAACCTCACGCGGCGCCTCCGGCGCCGGCGCAAGACCCCGCGATTCGAGACGCTGGAGTATGAAGGCGTCGATCGGGTTGTACACTCGCGCGGAGTCTCGCACGCTGGGAACCGCGACGGGTCGCGGCGGCCGGAACGACCAGAATTGCCGGTCTTCGTCGCTCACCGCCTTGTCCGCCTCGGCCAACGATTCGGGCGAGTCGGCCTTCGCCTCCGGCGCGCCGGCGGCGATCCAGCGCGCGAGCTTTTCGACCTCGCCCGGCTCCATCGGCTTGACGCTGACTTCGACCAGTCGCGTGCGCGGCGGCATTTCGCCCGCATGGATTCGCCGCAAGAGCAAGCTCTCGTCGGCGTTTCCGGGCACGATCGCCGCTCCCGACTCGCCCCCTTTCAGCATCGCCGACTTGGAACGCAGGTCGAGCCCCGCCTCTTGCTTCCGCGCGCCGTGACAGGCGGCGCAGCGCAAGAGCATGAGCGGCACGATCTCGGCTTCGGTCACCTCGCCGGCGCCGGCCTCGCCCGCGTCGGTCACATCAAGCGGCAGCCCCTCGGCGATCCAGCGGCGGACGATTTCGATTTCGGCCGGGGAAAGCGGGTTCTGCTTGTCGGAGGGCATGGCGCCTTCGAGCACCAATTCAAGAAGCGGGCTTTCGTCCGGCTTTCCCGCGACGACCACCGTTCCCGATTCGCCCCCTTGGAGCACGAGGGGCAGGCGGCTGAGATCGAGTTCTCCCTTCTTCACATCGGCGCCGTGGCAACGGAAGCATTTGGCCTGGAGGATCGGCCGCACGTCGGTCGCGTAGCGCGGCGCGGCAGGCGGCGAATCCGCCGCGGCCGAACGCGCAAGGCTCGCCGCCAGCAACAACGCCGCCAGCGCCCCGGTAAAACCCGCTTGGCGGAAAACGTCGGAGGATGCGCAGGTCGATCTCACGGGCGGGCATTGCGTCGGCGGGAACATGAGGGGGAAACGCGGGCTGGAGCTTGTAGCATATCAGTCGCCCCAACATCGTGTCAGTGCAGTCATTCGTATTCCAGTTCCTTCATGGTTTCCTCGCCTCCGCGGCTTTGACTTCGATCTCCAGTTCCACGCCGGGCGTGTCTTCCTGAAACGGTTCGACGCGGGCCGAGGCCGGCAGCCGCACGCGGAACGTCCGCGGCTTGAACTCGGCGGAGATTTTCAACTCGACCTCGGCCGCCTCCTGACCCTCGGCAATCACGATCTCGTCGGGCAGCGAAAGTCCGGCGACGAGCGCCGGCTTGACCGTCACCGATCCGCGAAACGTCGGCACGCGGTCGACCAACAGCTTCACGCGGGCCGTGCCGCCCGGCGACAACGTCAGCTTGAGCGGCTCGACCGAAAGGCGGTGCGCCGTCCGCACGTCGAGTTCGAAGGAGCGCGTGAGCGTGATCTTGCGCCCCTCGTACACGACCGTCGCGTCGAGAAAGCCCCGCTGCTTGATCGTTTGAACCAGGTTGCGCGAGTACAGCACACCTGTCACAACGGCGGCTTCGGGCGTGGCGTCGGCAATCCGGCCGAAGACTCGCGAGCGGAACTCACTCTCGTTTCCCAGTTGTCCGCCACGAACGGTCAACTGGATCGGGGCGGTGAAGCCGGTGGCGCGGGTCGTTTGGATTGGCAGCTCGGCCGTCTGGTAGCGGGCCAGCGTGATCAGCGGCTTCGGCAATTCGACGTCGAAGGGCGCGTGCGGCGTGACCTGCACGGCGAAGCAGTCCGTCAGCGACGGCGGCGGACGCCGCTGATCGTCGCGCAAGGCGATCGGAATCAAATCGACGTTGACCAACTGCCGATCAATGACGGGCCGCGTCCGTACCACGGTCTCAGGAGCCACTACAGTTGTCTGGGACGATACTGGGCCCGCCGTGCCGCGGGCCGCGATCCGCACGGTCGATGTTCCCAATGTCGCCGAGCCGTCGGCCGCCAACGTCGTGACGAAATCCGTCGCCTCCGCCGGCACCGTCGTGGCCAAGAGTTTCAAGCCAGGCGGACTACCGACCAGCGCCAGTTCGATGGGGCCCGTATACTCGGTGCGAGTGATCGTGAGCGGCAGGGCCTGGTAGGTGCCTTGCGGCACGGTGACGCCGGCCACGTCGGTTGTCAGGTCGATCTTCCGCCCGGCCGGACGGACCTCGATGCGATAGGCGAAATCAGGCCCGCCGTCACGGGCCATGTCGCGGACCAGCAGCTTGTGCGGCCCGGCCGTGCCGGCGGTCATTCGGAACGACGCTTCGTCGAGCTGCACGTCGTCGATCCGCTGCACCTCGCGGCCGGTCGGATCGACGATCGCCAGCTCCAGATCGGCCGCCGAGCCGAGCGACCCGCTTTCGCCCCGAAATTCCAGCTTCTGACCTTGCGCCAGTTCGAACGCGAACCAGTCGTGGTCGCCAGGCATCGCCAGGCAACCGTGCAGGTTCGCTGGTATCGCGACGAGGGTCGCCGTCTCGGGGGTATCGTTCGGCTCCGTTTCGACGTGGTTGTCGCAGTCGGCGGCCACCAATGGTAGCCAGGTCGAGATGTCGTTTCCCGCAAGCCGAAGGTCGTGGAAAAACGCGATACGCGGAAAATCGGCGGCCAGTGCCAACGGCTCCGTTTGACCTGGCGCTTGCGGGAACGTCAACGTCGCTCGCAGGCCCGGCCGCACCGACGAGGGCACCGCCACGCGGCAGGCGGGAAAGTTGCCGATCCGCAGCACGTAGCTCCAGCGGTCGTCGCCGTGGAAGCGAGCGTCGCGGAGTTCGACCGTGTGCCGGCCCGCGGCGGCAAACGTGTGCTCGAAGCGGCAGTCGAAGAAAAGGCCGCCGTCGTTGTCGTGCTGGGCGACCACCTGCCCGCGGGCATCGTAGATCGTCACCAGCGGATCGAACTCCTTGCCCAGCCGGCTGCCGACCACCTCGAAAGCCAGCCGTTGGCCGGCCGACACATCGATCGCAAACCTCTCGGTCTGCGCCGGCCGACAGACGCCCCAAACGGCTTTGGGCAATGCCAAGGGCGCGTCGTTGGCCGAGCGAAGCTCGTCGGCCGCCACGGTCGGCAACTCATCGACCAGAAACAAATGGACATTGCTCAGGCCGGAAGTCGTCGCCAGCCGCAGCCCGTACAGACCCAAGGGGGCCGTCGGCGCTACTTCCACGTCAAACGTCGCCTGGCGGTCGTCGCTTACCCCGACCGGCGCCACCTTGAACACGCCGGCGGGCAACGACGTCCAAAGATCGAGCGCACCTCGCGTTTCGGTTCCCCGCAGGGTGAGCCGCGTCGTCTTGCCGCGTTCGACCAAGGGGGGCGTGATTTGCTCGATGAACGCCTGGCCCCATGCGATTTGGACTTGGGAAACCGCCGGCCAAAGAATCACGCCCAGCCAAACGGCTGCCCACCACGGCCAGTTCGATTTGCCAAATCGCGTGAAATCGAAGATCCTGAGTCGCATCAACGGATTGTAATAGGTCGCAACGAGGATTGCACTACCGAGGGCGGCGTGTTTTTGAATGCCCGTAGGTTAGGCTTTCCGGCCGTAGACCATATGGCCTTCAACCCGGCCGGCGACTTATTGGTGCTGTGCTTCTGGGGGCCGTTGGAACTGCGCGATACGGAGACGGGCGCCGTTCGCGGCCCGAGCGTCCCGGTCAAGCACGACTTGCCCGTGCTGCCCATCGGGCTCTACCTGCGCGTCGGCCTCGATGGCGTGGGAATCGACGTGTACGAGGAGCATTTCTGGGATCTGCGGCCGGTGCGTTTCGAGTACCTCTATGCTGGCTTGCCGGCCTTGGATGGGGTAGAATACGTGGAGGGTGACAACTGGTTGGGGGTGGCGCTGTCGGCGTTGATGCGCGTGCCCGAAGAGCGCCAGGTGTGGCTGGGCGCCGAAGCGTTGCGGCGGATCAGCGCGGCGCCGTTGACTGAACAGCATCGCTACTTGCTGGGGGAGTGCGTGCAGAACTACTTGCCGTTGGACTTCGCGAACTGGGACTGAACGACTAAGGATTTGGTCCGAATTAACTTCTCGGATGGTTGAAATGGGACATTTTGCCACGAGAAAGCGGTGGTTGGTGGCAGAGCCTGAGCGATGCCCCGGGTTGATTGCGACCGCCGCTGGAGGGCCTTTCATGCCGCAATTCCGCTCTCTTACTCGTCGCAGTTGGCTTTGTTCCGGAATGGCCGCCGGACTGGCCGGCATCGGCTGGCGCGCCGCCGCCAAGGTGACGCGCGGCGACCGTATGGACCGGCCACGCGCCTACAGCGTGATCCCCGTCGTCGGCGACGGACGCTGGATCTGGCGCGAGCCACCCCAGGATGAAAGGGGCTATCTCGAACCGCGTTCGTACAAGCTCTCGATCGGAATCCAACTCGAAGGCTCGGGCTCCGCGTCGGACCTGACGAGTACCACGACCGTGCCGGTGGAATTCCCCGAGCAGAAGATCGACGATGTTCAGTTGAAGACCAGCGGCTGCGAGGCCAGGCTCCGCAAGCTCTCCGAAGGGTCTGGACAACTGCTGCTTTCGGCGGCGGCGATTGAGATCGGCCAGGTCGTGTCGGCCGTGGCCGAATACCGCCTGACGCTGTTCAAGCAGTACCAGGCTTACGATCGCGAGCGGTTTCCGGTCAAGCAGCAGGTGCCCATCGAGATACGCAGGAGTTACCTGCAAGACAGTCCCGGCATCCAGACGCGCTCGAAGCCGGTTCGCGAGCTTGCCGCCGAGTTGACCGCGAAGCTGCCGACGCTCAAGCATCCCTGGGATCTTGCGAAGGCATTTGCCGACTGGGTTCCGGCGAACATCCGGCCGCAGATTGGGGATTACACCAGCGTCACGGCGGCACTCGACGACCGGCGCGGCGATTGCGAGGAAATGGCGGGCATTTTCGTCGCGCTTTGCCGGGCATCGGGTATCCCGGCGCGGCTGGTCTGGGTGCCGAACCATACCTGGACCGAATTCTACCTGGTCGATCACGACGGCGCGGCGCATTGGGTTCCGGCTCACACCGCCTGTTATCCGTGGTTCGGCTTCAACGGCGCGCACGAGTTGGTGCTGCAGAAAGGCGACCGCATTCTGCTGCCCGAGCGCCGCAAACTGCTGCGGCTGTTGCCCGATTGGACGCAGTTCTCCGGCGCCAGGCCGCGGGTGAGCTATACGGCCGAGCTCGTTCCGCTGCCGCCGGAGTCGGGGGGCGACCCTGGTCCCGGCGCCCGACGCAAGGACGAAAAGGGGGAATGGGGCGTGTTTGGCGACCATCCGCTCGATCGCTACCTGCGGCGGTAAGTTTGACTTCCCCACCGGCTGGCCGGTATCCTGTCTTGCGAGTACCGCCGCCTTCCGGAACACCGCCTTGACTCCGCCCTGCGACGATCCCGTGCTGCGCAGCGCCCGCCGCGAGGCGTTGGTCGTACTGGCGGTTTGGCTGGCGGCGCTGGTTTATACCGTCGGCTATTGCTACGCCTTCGGCTACGGCCGTGATCCCGAAACGCTGGCCTTCGTGTTCGGTGTTCCCGACTGGGTGTTCTGGGGCATCATTGCCCCCTGGGCCGCGTGCGTGGTTTTTTCCTGCTGGTTCGCGTTCGTCTTCATGACCGACGCCGACCTTGGCGAGGAATTGGCCGACGATCAGGAAGGTATGACCGGCGACGAGGTGGCGCATGGATGAACCGTCGGTGGGCGGCGGCACGTTCGTCGCCCTGTTGGCGTTCGTCGCCGCCTCGGTTTGGCTCGGCACGGTGGCTCAACGAGTGGTGAGACAAGGATCGTTCGTCACGGGATACTTCCTTGGCAACCGCGGCCTGGGGGCCTGGACCTTGGCCCTGACGGCGACCGTCCAAAGCGGCGGCACGTTCATGGGCTTCCCCTCGCTGGTCTATTCGCATGGCTGGGCGGTGGCGTTGTTCATCGCCGGCTATATGGTCGTTCCCATCACCGGCTTTGGCGTATTGGGCAAGCGTTTCGCTCAGCTCTCGCGGCGCACGGGGGCCATCACCGTGCCCGACTTGTTCCGCGAGCGTTTCGCCAGCCCGCTCCTGGGACTGGTGGCCCTGGGGCTGGTGCTGTTCTTCATGTGCTTCATGATGGTGGCCCAATTCAAGGCGGGGGCGATCGTCATGAAGGTCGCGTTGCCAGGTTCCGGCGCGCTGGCCCTCGATGAGAACGCCGCGGCGCCGCCCGACCGCTACTACTACATCGGCCTGGCGATCTTCGCCCTGACCGTTGTCGGTTACACGTTGATCGGCGGTTTTCTGGCCGCCGTTTGGACCGACTTGTTCCAGAGCGTGATGATGTTCATCGGGGTGCTCTTGTTGTTACCGCTGACGCTGGCCATGTCGGGAGGGTTGGAACATGCCTCGCTCGTCGCCGCCAAGCACACCGGCGACTCCTTCCTGTTGCCGCCAGGCTACGCGACCGATGATCGCCAATTCATGCCGATCGGCCTGGCGGTTTCGTTTTTCTTCATCTGGGTCTTCGCGGGGCTCGGTTCGCCCGCCGGCATGGTTCGGATCATGGCGAGCAAGAACACCGAGACGATCCGCAAGTCGGTGTTCCTGCTGGCCGCGTACAATTCGTTCATTTACATCCCGCTCATCATGATCTGCATCTGCGGGCGGGCCATCGTGCCGGGGCTGCCGCCGGGACGAACCGACGAGATCATCCCGCGTTTGGCGTTGTTGACGACGAGCGAAATTCCGGGAGGCTCGCTGCTGGCCGGGTTGATTCTGGCGGCGCCGTTCGGGGCCGTCATGGCGACGGTCAGTTCGTACCTGGTGGTCATCGCCTCGGGCCTGGTGCGCGACGTCTACCAGCGGTTACTCCGCCCACACGCCACGACCGCTCAAATCCGCCGGTTGACCTACATCGTCATGGTCGCCGTGGGCCTGATTGCCTTCATCGCGAACATTCGGCCGGTGGCCTATTTGCAGGCACTGGTCGTATTCAGCGGCGCGGGCGGCGCGTCGGCCTTCGTCACGCCGGCCTTGATGGTCGCCTTCTGGCGTCGCGGCACGGCGGCCGGCGCGATCTCCGCGATGCTTTGCGGCGCGGGCACCGTCGTCGGCCTTTATCTCATTGGCTTCTGCCAGCCCGACCCGATGATTGGCCAGATCACCCAGTTTCGTCCCTATTTCCCGCTCGGTCTTGACCCGGCCATCTGGGGCCTGGCGATTTCCGCAATCGCGGGCGTGGGGGTGAGCCTGGTCACAGCCCCCCCGCCGGCGCAGTTGGTGTCGAAGCTGTTCGACGCTCCCACGGAGAATCTTTCTCGCAAATAATAGGCGGCTGCGAGCTAGGCCAACCGGCGAACTCACGGTGGGAATACACCTTCCCCAATGAGCGCCCGTCGCAACCTCACACGCTGCGATGCATTCATGCCGAGCACGGCGATTGTGGCTCGGCCCGTCGGCGTGAGGCCGACCAAGACCGGCCCGTTCCATTCAAAATGGTTGCCCCATAGGTCGAGGCGCGGATGAAATAGAGTTGCTACCATGCCCGTCGTAGGATCGATCCCCGCGACATTTGGCCCCTTCAAGCTGTTGCAGGTGTAGCATGCCAGTGCCAAGTTGTCCGCCACCGTCCGGCCGCCGTGCTTGAGCGCAATGACATGGTCAACTTGAAACGTCAGAATGTCCCATTCCTGCGCAATGCGGCAATACTCGCAAATTGAATCGGCACGACGCCAGACAAAACGGTGCAGTCGTCGATTCATTGCGGCTCATGCGCCCGGCGAGGCATCTCTCAAGGAAATACGGGCCTTCGACTGCATGAGGTTGATGAAATGCCCAACGCGGATGTAATTGTCCATCTCGACCTGTTCATCGGCCGTCAATGTTCCCTCACTCGCTTTCTCCGCCAGAACTTGCATTCGTTCCCGATCATCGCGTGGAAAGTCGAGCTTGAGAATGACCTTGGCAACATCAGCAGGCAAGCCCGGTCTGTCAGGAGCCACGACTCGGCACAGGATGTCGACCTCGGTCGGGGCAATCTGAATTGCAGGTGTCATGAAGATCGCTCCGAAATACAACTACGCTCAACGCAGGCGGTATTGATCATCGGCTGCCGTTTGGACCTCACACATTATACTCGAACAGCCGTGTTCCCGCCTACACCCTAGCCAAGAACTGCCGGGTGCGATCGCTCGTCGGGGCGTCGAGCACCTGACTTGGCGGACCCTCCTCGACGATTTTGGCGTCGGCCAGCACCACGACGCGGTCGGCGGCGCGGCGGGCAAAGTCGATCTCGTGCGTGACCATCACCAACGTCAGCCCGTCACGCTTCAAGTCCTCCAGCACCGCCAGCACCTCGTGCTTCAACTCGGGGTCGAGCGAGCTGGTGATCTCGTCGCACAACAGGCCCTTGGGCTCCATCGCCAGCGCGCGGGCGATGGCCACCCGTTGCTTTTGCCCGCCCGAAAGCTGCTCGGGATAAGCGCCCCCGCGGTCGGCCAGGCCGACGCGCGCAAGAAGCCGCCCCCCACGTTCGATCGCCGCGGCGCGCGGCAGCCGCAAGACGTGCAAGGGGGCCTCGATCACGTTCTCCATGGCCGTCAGGTGCGGGAACAACTGGAAATCCTGGAACACCATCCCCACCAGCCGGCGCACCTGCCGTACCGTGTCGCGCGGCGGGCGGCCGTTGCCCGCGTGATCGAGCACATGCGGGCCGACCCGCACCTGGCCGCCGTCCCAAGAGTGCAATGCGTTGACGCACCGCAGGAGGGTCGATTTTCCGCCGCCGCTTGGGCCCAGCAAGCACAGCGTCTCGCCGGCGCGCACCGACAGGCTCACACCGTCGAGCACGACGCGCCCGTCATAGCGCTTCGTGAGACGAGTGATTTCGATCAGGTGGTCATTGGTCATTGGTCACCTCACCTCGGCCCCCATTTTCGCTCCAGGTAACGCGATAAATACCCCAGCGGTACCGACATGGCCAAATAGATCGCCGCGGTCAGTAGCCCCAACTCGACGAACTTCAAGCTGGATCGAGAGAGGATCAGGTACTCTTTGGTCAGATCATGGATCGCGATCACGCTCACCAGGCTGGTGTCTTTGAACAACGCGACAAAATCATTGGTCATCGGTCCCAGGGCGGTGCGGAAAGCTTGTGGGAAGATCACGCGGCGAAAGGCCAAGGCGTCGGTCATCCCCAGTGCCCGCGCCGCGTCCCATTGGCGAGTTGGGACCGACAAGATCGCGCCACGGTAAACCTCGGCTTCGTAGGCGGCGTAATTCAATCCGAAGCCGATGACCGCGGTGGCCAACGCCGAGAGCCGCCCAAGACCGCCGGGCAAGATCTCCGGCAGGGCGTAGTAGAGGAAGAACAATAGCAACAACAACGGAATCCCACGGAAGAACTCGACGTAAACCAGGGCCAGCCAGCGCGTCGCCGTCGGGCCGTAGAGCCGGCAGATGGCCACGATCAGGCCCACAACGACCGCCACCGCCATGCTCGACAGGGTGATGAGCACCGTCATCCCCGCCGCCCGCAGCAGCAGCGGCGCATATTGTCCAAACGTCCAAAGTTGCGCCGACGAGGCGATGATGTGGACGTCGACCATGTCGGTGGTCTTGAATTGGCCGTCGTCGAGCGGCCGGCCGCCAGGGTCGAAACCAAGTCCCTTCAGTTCGGCCAGACGATCCGGTTGCCGGGCCAGGGCCGCCTGATCGATGTTCCAAAGGTGCCAACGACGGAGGATCTTCGCCAGTTTGCCGGAAGCGATCAGTTCGCCCAGCGCCTCGTCGATCGCCGCCACAAGCTCCTGGTCGCCCGGCCGGGCGGCGACGCCGTACGATCCATGCCCGATCCGCCTGCCGACAAGCTTCAACTTGGGGTTTGTCGCGGCGTAATAGGTTACGATCGGAGCATCCAAGAGCACCGCGTCGAGCCGGCCCAACTCGAGGTCGAGGTACGGCTCGACCTGGCCGTCGAAGGCCATGTTGGCAATTCCTTCGCGGTCCAAAAGCCTTTCGGCCGCCGTGCCCGCCATCGTGCCCACCAGCTTGTCGCGGCAGTCGGAAAGCGAGTGGATCCGTCGGTCGTCGTGACGCACGGCCAGTTGCTGGGCATAAATATAGTACGGGCGGGAAAACCGCGCGCCGGCCCGGTTTTGCTCGCTGATCTCGAAGCCGCTCATGATTACGTCGAAATCGCCTTTTTGCAGCCCCAGTGTCAAGCTGACCCATTCGTATTGGACGAATTCGGCCACGAGCGGCGCGTCCATCCGACGCGAGATCGTCGCGGCCAGGGCGTCGGCCAGATCGACCTCGAAGCCAATCACGCGGTTCGGGTCACGCGGATCGCGCACCTGGAACGGGGCGCCCCCTTCGACGTCACCCGCCCAGCGCAGAACGCCTGACGCGAGCCGCTCGCGCACCTGGGTCCAGTCAGGCTCGGCGGAACGCAACGACGAAAACGACGAAAACGACGCCAGAATGAGCGACACGGCGCACCAATACGGCGCCAAGCACGGGCGGAAATGGTTGGGACGTTTCAATGCGGATGTTATACTCTTGGGACGCGCAACGGGATTTTAATTCAACCGGCCAACTTTTGGAAGTGGACCATGCGCAAACTTGCCTGACGACAGTCCCGACGGGACGGATTATAATTCAGCCTGGGTCGAAGCCCCGACTGGGATTGCCCAATGGACTCGCATCGTCAGCGCCCGCCAAGCGTCCCGTAAGGAGAGAAGGCAGTATGAAAAACGATGACGTTTCCGTGGACGACGACCTCCTCCCCGAATATGACCTCTCGACTACCTCTCGACTCTCACGGGCGGCGTTCGCGGCAAGTACTTCAAGCGTTACCGCGCCGGCACGAACATCGCCCTGCTCGAACCCGACGTGCGCGCGGCTTTCCCAACCGATGCGGCCGTCAACGAAGCACTCCGATCACTGATACAAAAGCAGCAGTCCTAACACGCCGAAAGGTGATATTATTCGATGGCGCCTGAGAGTATCGAGCAGGCTCTGGCTCGCTCACAGTACGAGCAGGACATTCGGCGGCCTCCCGACGAGCGGCGGCAAGGCCAGTTCCGCACGGGGTGGGAGGATGCGACCATGCGGGCCGCGTCCTACACGATCGAGACGCTGAAGCGGTTGACCTGGCGCAACCTTGGTTACAGACTTGGCAAGGACTTCGGTGATCAGACAGCCGAGGAGATCAACGCCGCGTTCGACGTTGTTGCTCGGCTGTACGAGCCGCCGGTGGAAAATGACGAAACCTCTGGCAAGGCGGCTCCGTCTTCGGAACAGTATGCGGCCAGCTTCCGCAGGTTGAGCAACGTCTCGGACAGCCAACTTCAAATGTTGCGGCTGCACTACCACGCCCCAGCTCGCACAATGACCGCGTCGCAGATGGCCCGCGCCATTGGCTACAACCACTACTCGATTGCTAATTCCCAATATGGGCGGCTGGGCCGGTTGGTTGGAAATGAACTTGCGTACAACCCGACGCACGAGCGGCTCGGCACCCTTGTCACGTTTGAAAAGCGTGAGGGCCAGTGGCACTGGCTCATGCGGGCCGAAGTCGCCAAGGCGCTTGAGCTACTCGGTTGGGTCGAAGGAACCAATCTGCTCCTTCCGGAGGAAATCTCCGCCACAACGGCCCTCGTGGAAGGGGCTTTTTGCCGGGTGACGGTAAACGCCTACGAGCGCAACCCGGAAGCCCGCCGGCGGTGCCTGGAACACTACGGCAGCAATTGCATCATCTGCGGGTTCAACTTCGGAGCCGTGTACGGAGAGGTGGCCGAGGGGTACATTCATGTACACCATCTCAGGCCGCTGTCGGAAATCGGCGGCGAGTATGTCGTCGATCCGGTCGAAGATCTCCGGCCGGTCTGCCCCAACTGCCATGCGGTGTTGCACCGGCCCAACTGCCAAACGGTGTTGCACCGGCGCGTTGAAGCATACAGCATCGAGGAGGTTATTGCCTTCCTGCGGCGGCCGCGGGCGCCTAACCAAACATTATAGCTGATCGGGATGATAGACACGGCGTCGGCAAGCGCGAGTTGAAAATCAAGCATCTTTTCGTGAAGTGAAAAACATGTCAACGAAGCGACCCGCGGCTGTACTTGTAAAAGCCACCCGCCCCCAATACGTCGTTTGCATCAAGAACGACGATTATCCCGTTTCACTGGAGAAGCGGAAGATTTACCAAGTCTTGCCGGATGCCGACGCGCAGGACCACGATCTTCTCCGCGTGATCGATGAGTCGGGGGAAGACTACCTGTACCCAATCGGTTACTTCCTCTCCGTTCGGCTTTCCGCGGAAGTGGTCAACGCCGTGGCCACCGGTATAACGGCGATGCTATGCATGGTCCAACACTAACCCGCGGCATTCCGCCGCGATGGTTTTTCGCTTTGGTGCCGATCCCGAGGAGCGGCGCGAGCATGAGGACTAATGGCGACTGCGGCCGGCACGTCGTCGCATCTATCTTCGGGATCGGCACGAAAGCGATAAACCTACGCCGCCTCAGCGGCGGCAAGCCCCGCTGCGCCCGTCGGCGATAATGCGCGATTGCTTGGCTGCCCGGGATCCCATAGCCTCGGCGCTGCGCGAAAAAAAACGATTCCGAAACCCCTCCCAAAGAGATCCAAAAGAGCGTGGGGTAAGGCGAAGGGTGGCGCGGCAATTGGATGCCGCTTTCGCGGCTCGCTCAGACGTCATGGGGTATTCGGAAGTCGTTTTTTTTCAACGATCCGCTTAATTACTGGTTTTTCAAGATTCGGCTTTCTAGTGTTCGGAGCAACAGACGCCGTTTTTTTTCGAGCGGCTTTGCCGCATG